>JAEEGL016229208.1_pt1 | contig 31308 bp, 29 predicted proteins | sample 9134231 | NCBI WGS metagenome assembly JAEEGL01 (sample SAMN16246548, study PRJNA631951) | gut metagenome | biome: gut microbiome; feature: rumen; material: fiber-attached | host: Bos | place: Iran: Karaj | collected 2018-10
AATGCTAAATGCTAAATGCTAAATGCTAAATGCTAAATGCTAAATGCTAAATGCTAAATGCTAAATGCTAAATGCTAAATGCTAAATAAAAAATTAATTTTTAATTCTTAAATTTTAATTTTTAATTTCAAGGATTGACGCCCTAACCTCTCCCAAAATGCGAGCCGTAAGGCGAGCACTATATAATTAAAAGCATTTTACCGCTCGCCCTTTGGGCTCGCACTAAGGAAGGGGTTAGGACGTTCCGTCCTTAACAATCCTCATTTATGACACTCCAACTATCTTTTTGATTTCGTCGAACCCACGTTAAATAAAAAATGCAGAACACTTAATTTAGCATTCTGCATTTTTAATTTCTAATTCAATTCAGCATTTCGCATTTATAATTTTGAATTTTATTTCATTTTGACCTTCATCTTGATGTCTGTCTTTGGACGATCACCAGAAGCTGTCTCAACAGCTGCGATCTTGTCGATAACATCAAGTCCCTCAACTACCTCACCAAACACAGTGTATTCGTTGTCAAGGAATGGAGTACCACCGATCTCCATGTAATCCTTACGCATCTGCTCAGGCATCTTGACACTCTGCTTGTCCTTGAACTCTGTCTCAACAGTCTTGATCAACTTTTCCTGTAGTGCCTGCAGACCTGCCTGATCACGGTTCATACGCATTGACTTGATCGAATCCTTGTTCTCCTGAACCAACTGGTCGAATCTTGCCTGCATTGCCTTCTGACCTAGAGCACGCTCCATCTGGTTCAACTCATTCTCATTGTATTTCTTTCCCTGAACAATGTAGAACTGGCATCCTGAAGATCTCTTCTCTGGATTGACCTGGTCGCCCTGACGTGCAGCAGCAAGAGCACCCTTCTTATGATAATGTGTAGGATAAACGAACTCAGCAGGCACTGTATAACCGACGTCACCTGCGCCAAGCTGTTTGCCAGCAGGAGCATCCTTTGAATCAGGATCTCCACCCTGCACCATAAAATCCTTGATAACACGGTGGAACAACAAATCATTGTAGAAACCCTCCTTCACAAGTCTCAAGAAATTGTCGCGATGCTGAGGTGTATCGTCGTAAAGACGCACAACCATTGTTCCATACTCGCATTCAATCTTTACCAAATTCTCTTTTTCTTTTGCTTCCATTCCCATAATGCTTGCCATAAACATGGCGATGAATAATATTAGTTTCTTTCTCATTCTGTTCTTAAATCTTATGACATTAGATTATAAAACGTTTTTGGAAACGACAGACACATACACCCACCGTCTTTCCACGGGCAAAAATAGCAAAATTTGTCATATTTATAGTGATGTTAGCGATTATTAACGTAAGGTTAACACCTTATGTCCACCCTTTCTCACCCATTTTTATCAACAATACGCATTATTTTAGCAAAAAAAGCATCAAAGATTTTTATTAAACGGAAACAATTCTTACTTTTGCACTCGCATTGCACATAAGTTACCAAGTGAAATAGTAAAAAAATTAAAATTCAATAAAATGAAGAAAGATATTCATCCAGAGTCATACCGTCCTGTAGTATTCAAGGACATGTCAAATGGCGATATGTTTGTTTCACGCTCTACAGTGGCTACAAAAGACACTATCGAGATCGAAGGTGAGACTCTTCCATTGGTAAAGCTTGAAATCTCTAGCTCTTCTCACCCATTCTACACAGGTGTTAAGAAGATGGTTGACACAGCTGGACGTGTTGATAAGTTCCTTAGCAAGTACGGTAACCGTAAGAAGTAATAAAGGACTTGTCTTTATACAGCATAAGGGACATTTACCATTTTTTGGTGAGTGTCCTTTTTTGATTTTTATCTTTTTTCATCACCTCTATTCTTGAGATATGAAAGTAGCTATTTTTGGAAATGTAAACCGTGAGGAGGTTGCAATATACTCTGCAAAACTCATCTACGAACTGAGCAAACGCAATGTGGCAATCACTTGCGAACCATATTTCTTGGAGTTTCTCGACAGAAACGGTGTGAACACTCAAGACATCACCACTTTCGAAGAGGGCAAAGAGATCGATGCCGACGTAGCATTCAGCGTTGGCGGAGACGGTACGTTCATCCGCTCCGTCGCTAAGATCGCACGCCGCGAAATCCCTTTACTTGGTATCAATGCAGGACGCCTCGGTTTCTTGGCTGATGTCGACGGTGAGAAAGAGATCGCTAAGGCGGTCGAAGCTATCGCGTCGGGCAACTACAAGGTGGAAGACCGTCCGCTGCTTAAACTGTCGACTGACGGAAAACGTTTTTCAAAATTCAACTACGCAATCAACGAAATCGCCATCTTGAAGCAGGATACCTCTTCAATGATCGCGATAAACACATATATCAACGGTGAGTTCGTGACCAAATATCAGGCCGACGGTCTTATCATAGCCACTGCCACTGGCTCAACAGCATACGCCATGAGCGTCGGAGGTCCTATCGTAGTGCCTCAAGCATCCAATTTCATCATCACTCCCGTCGCTCCTCACAGCCTCAGCATACGTCCTCTCGTGGTGACTGACGACTGCTTGATGGAGCTATCTGTGGAGAGCCGCAACGGTCAGTTCCTGATCTCACTCGACGGCAGATGCGAAGTCTTCCCTGAAGATATCCGTCTGAAGGTGAGAAAGTCTGATTTCTTCATGAAAACTATCCGTCTTCACAATCACTCTTTCTACTCTACTATCCGTGAGAAACTGATGTGGGGAACAGACCAAAGAAAATACTAATTTGAAATTAGGAATTAGAAATGCGAAATGCGAAATTCCTAACTTTCAACTTTCATCTCTAACCTTTCAACTCTCAACTTCATATGAACAAGGAAGATCTTAAAATAGTATATATGGGCACACCAGACTTCGCGGTAGAACCGTTGAGACGTTTGGTGGAAGACAATTATAATGTGGTGGGGGTTGTCACTATGCCCGACAAACCAGCTGGTCGTGGACACAAACTGCAGTTTTCTCCAGTGAAACAATTTGCTGTGGACCATAATCTGCATGTGATGCAGCCAGAAAAACTGAAGGCTGAGGAGTTTGTGAACGAACTCCGCTCTCTCAACGCCGACCTCTTCATCGTGGTGGCATTCCGTATGCTTCCTGAGGTGGTCTGGGCTATGCCACGTCTCGGCACATTCAACCTTCACGGATCGCTTCTTCCTCAATATCGTGGAGCTGCCCCATTAAACTGGGCTGTGATCAATGGAGAGAAAGAGACCGGTATCACAACGTTCTTCCTGACTCATGAAATTGACACTGGAAAGATTATCCAGCAAGAGAAAATAGCTATCAATGAGGAGGATAACGTCGGTACGATCCACGATAAACTGATGATCATGGGTGGAGACCTTGTGCTCGACACCGTCAAGAATATCATTGCCGGCACAATCGCTCCAAAACCTCAGGAGGAGCTATACGCGTCGGAATCTGAGTTGAAACCAGCTCCAAAAATCTTCAAGGAGACTTGTCATTTGGATTTCAACAACCCTACTGAAAACATCCACAACCTTGTGCGTGGACTATCTCCATATCCTGCAGCGTGGGCAAACCTCACTGCGGAAGGCAAAGAGGATGTGCAGATGAAGATCTACGAGACAAAGAAAGAGATATGTGCCCACAACGAGGCTCCTGGCACGCTACTGACAGACGGCAAAAAATTCTTGAAAGTGGCGACAAAAGATGGATATCTTCATCTTTTGCAGATACAGGTGCCAGGCAAAAAACGCCTTTCCATCGAGGATTTTCTTCGTGGATTCCGCTTCGACACAGAATATAAATTGTCTTAATTGAGCAGACGGGATGATAGATAGAGACAGCACGATTTGCGCCATAAGCACAGCTGCCGGCGTCGGTGGAATCGCAGTGATCAGAGTGTCTGGTCCGGATGCGATCAGTATCGTCGACGGGATTTTTTCTTTCAGCAAGAGCAAAAAGCTGAAGGACTGCCCTACCCACGTGTTGAAATACGGGGTTATCGCCGACGGGGATGAGACCATCGACGATGTGGTGTGTGCGATCTTCAAGGATGGGAAATCCTACACAGGCGAGGACACGATCGAGATATCATGTCACGGATCTATCTATATCCAAAAGAGAATCATCGAGTTGCTGCTACGCAAAGGATGCAAGATGGCAGGTCATGGAGAGTTCACACAACGTGCCTACCTCAACGGCAGAATGGACCTCTCGCAGGCGGAAGCTGTGGCGGACCTTATCGCGTCGACCTCAGCAAAAGCCCATCATATCGCGGTGAAGCAGATGAAGGGCGGATTCTCTAACGAGCTGATGCAGCTAAGAATGTCGCTGCTGGAATTCGTGTCGCTCATCGAGCTTGAATTGGATTTCAGCGAAGAAGACGTGGAGTTTGCCGACAGAGCCAAGCTGCGTGAGTTGATAGCCGCCATAGAGCAGAGAGTCAGCAAGTTAGCCAACTCATTCAAGGCAGGCAACGCCATCAAAAACGGCATACCAGTGGCCATCGTCGGCGAAACCAACGTTGGAAAATCCACACTGTTGAATCTGCTTCTTGGTGAGGAGCGAGCAATTGTCAGCGACATCCACGGCACCACACGTGACACCATCGAAGATACATTGCAGATAGAGGGTTACACACTCCGTCTGATCGACACCGCCGGCATCCGCAACACAGATGACGCGATAGAGAATCTTGGAATTCAGCGTTCATACAAAATGATGGAGCAGGCAGATATCGTGATCTTCATCGTCGACGCTTCTAGAGATGAGAATGAGGTGATGGACTTCATCAACGCTCAGCAACTGCAAGACAAACTCGTGCTCCTACTGTTCAACAAATCAGATATTTGTGAGCAGGGAAAAATGGAAAGACTGCTCAACAACAAATATAAATTTAATGCGACAGCACTCTCCATCTCCGCAAAAAACGGAGTTGGCAAAGAGGCTATAGAATCAGCGTTGGCAAGATTCGCAGAATCCATCGCAGGCGAAGACAACGACATCATTGTGACGAGTGCACGCCACTATGCCGCCCTATGCGACGCTCTCGCTGGCATCAGCCGTGTGAAGGAAGGACTCGACACCAACCTCTCTGGCGACCTCATCAGCCGTGACATACACGACATCCTCGACGCACTCGCATCCATCACAGGTGGAGAAATCACCACCGACGAAGTGCTGGGAAATATCTTCAAGCATTTCTGCATAGGAAAGTAGATTCTGCGTGGGGAAATAAAACTATAACAAGATAAGAATTCATGAGCGTTGTTAAGACTTTCAATCAGCACACCATTGAAGCTTTGGCATATTATGTTTATGCTTTAGTCGATCCGAGGGACAATAAGATTTTCTATATCGGCAAAGGGAAAGGTAACAGAGTTTTTCAACACGCAAAAGATGCTCTTAATGAAAGCGACATAAGCCTTAGACTTGATATAATTAGAAGTATACTACAAGAGGGGAAACAAGTAAACCTCTATATTTTAAGACACAACTTAACTGAAGAGGTTGCATACATTATAGAATCTACACTTATAGATCTTTTAACCTACAACAAATTTAACAAGATAAATCAATTGACAAATATTGTTGCAGGTCATCATCAATGGGATGAAGGTATTAAAGATGTTGATGAAATAAATACAATATACAATTGTTCGAAAATCAGCATGAATCATGATGAAACATTGCTTTTAGTCAGTCTAAACAAGAGTTTTGATCAAACAAAAGCAAATGGAGTATATCGCAGGATCAATATTTATGACGCAACACGCAAATATTGGCCGATTGGTAAAAGTGCACCTCATGAGATTAAGTATGTGCTGGGCGTTTACAAAGGAGTAGTTCGTAGCGTAATCGAGGTCAAGTCATGGAAATGGACAACTATTGCAGATGATGGTACCATATTTAAAAAAGAGCGATGTGTTTTTGAAGGTGAACTACTAGAAGACTCACCATTACTAAACAAAGACGTCTCTGATTATCCTTTTGGAAGTAGTGGCGCCGTGAGGTACATAAGACAGTAATCTGGTTATATTGTTCCCAAGTTGTTTATCGCAAATAAACATATATTTTATCCTTGAATTCACTTGAAGTATTATAAGTAGTGTAAGTAGAACTGCGAGAAAAAATTCAACTGTGATAATAATTCTATGACTAGTTTATTTATACATTTTCGCTATCTATCTTCCTTATAATTAGAAACAAAAGATACAAATTGTTTTCTTCTCCCCAACAATTCATCGGTACTTTGAAAAAGGAATTGGCATTGCCAATCAAAACGCGGTTTGTTTGCAGCCAAACTTGAATCTGATTTAAACCCAAGACGTACTCTATAATATTGCACCAACTGACCTTCAGCTTCTTTATCAGCAGCAAACAGATATACGTACTGACAACCAACATATTGAGTAATCTTCTCTAGAATCTCTACTGCTTTAAGCCAAAAAAGTGTCTCACCCATTTTCATATCTTCAGGGAAACCTAAAGATTTCCAATATTCTTTTGCTGATTCATTCGTACCAAATAGTTTCAGTTCCACAGCTGGATATGAAACAAGAACCTTGGTAATTTCTTTTGTAGCTTCAAGTTTTTCATCTTCATTCCATGATTCTTTTTTCTGATAGAGGGGCTGCAGGTCATCAATAGTTAATCCCTCATCTGCTGCTCTTTTTACAGCAGCTAAGGCTTGTAAACGTTCTTCGTCTGAATTGAATTTATTTTCCATTAATTTCTGGAGAGCGATAAAAGCCTCATGTCCTATTATCATTCTCTCAACCTGTGGTTCTTTAAAAAGCTCTCCACAACGAAATGAGAAAAAAACAAGTGGAATATTCATCGGAGACATCACAACAAATGATGCAAGGTTTCCATTTTCGTCATCCTGCAAATATTCCTTAGAATTAAACAGACTGATAATTTGATTCTGTTCTTTGCCGTCAACTATTGGAGCCGTCATGGACTTAAGAATACTCTCATCAATTTCTCGTGCCCGTCTTACCTCAAAGGTTTCGATCAGATCTAATGCCTTTTCTGTAATTTCCGACATTTACTAATTCTCCTTAAGTTGAGGTAAAACTTCGTCAAAATAGAACCTACGCATTTTTATGCGTTTTGCATCATTTTGAATATCATTCAGATCAAGAAGAACATCACAATGATCATCCTGTCCATAACCTTCACGGGCTTTCTGCCAAGAACTCTCGCCATGAGTAAGAATACTCAACGTCCAAGAATCCTTTGGAGCATAAGTTTTAAAAACGAAATCGAAAGAATCACGGAAAGGAGCCAGCTCTTCTGCCGTAGGAATTATATTCAATGTCTTAGACTTATACAAGTCACGAACTTTCACGATAACTGGACCATACTTCCATGCTGCAAACCGTTCACTGAACATCGGCTGACCAGTACGGATAATAGATTCACGCTGAGATAAATACAGAAGCTTATGAAGTTTCATTTCATCAATCTCAGTATTCATCTCATCCTCATATCTTTTATAGATATAAGAAGCTACTTTAATTACGTCAATCATCAGAATCTATTATTTAGATGCTATTTTTAGGTGTTCCTGCCGTTATGAATAATAAATCTTCCCATTTTGCACTGCAAATTTACAAAATAAAATCGATAAAAAAATACTATTTTTTAGAAGATTTAGCACGAATTGATACAAAAGATGCCATTTCGTTTTTTAAATAAATAATTATTTATGACTACAAATGTTTCTAATTATTTCTGTCCGCTAAACCTATTTAAGTGTTTGTTATTTAGGATTTTTTGTGTAGACAAGCCCCCTTTTTCTGTGTGGCATCGGCTGTCAGCTAAAAATATCCTTCTGTTTTGTCTACATTTTGTAATGAAGCATCTTCTTTTTTCACAATAAGCCATTTCTAACGGTTTTTAGCCAATCAAATGACCGACTATACATCTCCACTATCGGCTGTCCGTTATAATTGAGTTCTTAAAATGGAGTTTAAACTTTTAGCGGACAGCAATAGTTTCTAATAGTGTATTTCTACTTATATTCTGTCTACCAAACATTTCCTCAAATATTGGCGATTTTTATATAAATTTATCTTCAAATTCACATTTTTATCGAATTTAGAAGCAAAAAGTAAGCATAAAACTACAAATAAAGATCCGATTGCTTACCAAAAGAAAAAAGATGCCGATAGCTCGACTCTATTACGTAGCCCAGTTTAGTTTATCTCCATATAATATATCCATAATCCAAACTAAACCTTTTATCTTCCGACAACGAAACCTGGATTACTTTACAATAGACAAAAACGTAATCAGCTTATATAAGCAATAAAAAGGGCATCAAATACGTTATTATAAAAAAGGGTTAGAAATGGCTATTAGCATCATTAAAGGACACATCAAATTCATTCCTTGCTCGCTTCACAACGATTGCAAGATTGTGCAAAAATTCGTATTTACAAATGTGAATCGGCAAAGAAACACATCGCCATATTTGCAGATGTTTGCATTTTCTTTTTTTGACGGCAGTCATATTTGCAGATGCTTGTCAATTTTCTGTTCCTCAGACGTCCCTCAGCATAACTCTTGTTCCTCTAAAAATAATGTTATATCATTGACTATCATCAAATTATATTTGCAGACATTAGATTCTGCATCGGAAAATAGATTCTGCGAGAGAACTGTTTTTCAGAGATCAAGAGTGCCTTCTACCTAAACCGATAGGTCAAATCATGCTCAATATCAACAAAATGCACATTCTTGTGTAAATTTTACACAAATAATTTGACTGTTCAAAACTATATCTATATCTTTGCTGTACAAATCTTTTCCAAAGAACGAAATGGAAGCTAAAATGTATAGCTATAAATACCCTCATCCATCTGTCACAACAGACTGTGTGATATTTGGATTTGACGGCACAAAACTTCAGGTTCTACTTGTGGAAAGAGGCATTGAACCTTACAAAGGGCATTGGGCTTTCCCTGGAGGCTTCATAAAGATGGATGAATCTTGTGAAGAAGGAGCTCTCCGTGAACTCAAGGAGGAAACAGGGCTGACAGGCGCATACATTGAACAATTTCATACTTTCAGCGACCCAGATAGGGATCCGCGAGAAAGAGTTATCACTGTAGCCTTTTATGCTCTTGTGAGAATACAAGATGTGAAGGGAGGAGATGACGCAACAAGAGCCGCATGGTTCACTCTTGATGACGTCCCCAAACTTGCTTTTGACCATGATAGAATATTAAGAGAAGCCTTGAAGCGACTTAGAGAGAGCATCCATTTTAAACCAATAGGATTTGAGCTGTTGCCAGAGAAGTTTACGTTGAGGCAATTGCAGAACCTCTATGAAGCCATATTGGATGTACGATTTGACCGAAGTAACTTTGCTAAGAAGATGCTTCATTTCAACATTCTCAAGCAATTGGAAGAAACAGTATGGCCTACTCCAAAGCGAGAAGCATATCTGTATAGTTTCAATGAAGAGAGTTATAATGAATTAAAACAAAAAGGATTCCGGCTGGAATTTTAAAAAGAGACCTATTATGAAAAATCTATTGATAGGTCATTGGTTTTGATACATATTCCCTCTGCAGAAAGAAATCAGTCGTAGCTACTGAGGATTTTCTTACTAATAACAATAAAAGCTGAATGCCCTAAAATATCTTATATGAAAAAAATAAAGATTATCGACAACGTCATTCAATATATAGAAGACACCAACATTCCGACATTGACACCTCAGTTCAATGTTCTTGTCAAGGTTCGTTATGCAGGCATCTGCAGGACAGACATAGGCGTTGCTAATGGAACCATAAATCATCCAGACAATATTATTTTGGGTCATGAATTCTGTGGAACAATTGAAGAGTTTTACAATGGAGAAACTGAATTAGGATATTGGCGTAAAGGTATGGCAGTCAGCTGTAATCCGATGATGTTCGGAGAAAAAAACTTCGATACCATGTGTGGTAAAGATTGTGATGGAGCATTTGCAGAATATATAGCCGTACCAAGTGCTGCTCTTATAGGCATACCTGATAATCTTCTATCACCGTTGGGAGCATATTTGGAACCCGTCGCAGCCGCTCTTGCACCAGACAAATTCTTGACAATTTTTTCAAACAAGGACATCTGTGTATTTGGTGATAATCGAATTGCAGAACTAACCTTACAAGTTGCCCATTACATGGGCCATAAAGAAGTTCGTTTGGTAAAGGAAATCACAGAACTGAGTTCATGTAAATATGACTGTATTATTGAAACAGAGCCTCAATATATCAGTGAGTACATAGATGCATTACGCCCAGGAGGAACGCTCATACTAAAATCCAGAGCATTTACTCCTTATGAGTTGATATTCAACGATGTTGCCATGAAAGAGATTTCTATTCAAGGAGTAAGATACGGAGACTTTAATGTAGCCACTCAAATATTGGCAGCCTCATCTTCTGGAGAAAATTGTGTACTGAACACAGAAATCCTTTTCGGTTCTATTTATGAGTTATCCGAGTTTGAATCAGCATTCAAAGAGGCAGAAAAGAAAAACAGTAAAAAAATATTCTTCAGAATATGTGTGGAATAACAGCAATTGTCAGCATAGACAAAAGGCATCGTAATGATGCTCTTCTCAACGCCTTAAAGACATTGGAGCTTAGAGGCCCTGATGAGTATGGCATATGGGAGGGCAAAAACATATCGATAGGCCATCGGAGACTATCAGTTATGGGGCTAACCAATGGTAAGCAACCTATCTCTTCGCTATGTGAACAGATTGTTGTTGCTTGTAACGGTGAATTGTATGATCACAAGAAACTTCGTGACCAGTTTAGCAACGAATATAATTTTAAGACAGACTCTGACAGCGAAGTTCTGATTCCTCTGTATCTTAAATATGGTATAGAGGGAATGATGAAATATCTCATTGGTGAGTTCGCATTTGTACTCTATGACAAACGTATAGACACGTTATATGCGGTTAGAGATCGATTTGGAATCAAGCCTCTTTGTTGGTTCCATGACAAGGGGCAAACTATAATCGCAAGTAAGGCTAAGGCAATAATGGCATGTGGGATAAAAGCAGAATGGGATAAGATCTCATTGATGCAGTCACTCTCCATGCACTATCAGCCTACCGACCGTACAATGTTTGCAAAAATAAACCAAGTAGAACCTGGTCATATTCTGGTTTGCAAAGAAGGAGCTCAACCCAAGAAAATTAAGTACTGGGATATAAACTATCCAAAAGACACTTCGTACAATCAGTTGACTTTGGCAGAAGAGACAAAGTATATCAATGACTTCCACGATCTTTTATATGAGTCTGTCAAAACAAGATTGATTAGTGATGTGCCAGTATGTTGTCATCTGAGCGGAGGGCTGGATTCTAGCACGATAGCAGGGATGATGAGCAAAATCACGAACAATGAACCTACTCATTGCTTCACTATAGTATTTCCTAACACCGATACTGAATATGATGAAGATTTGCTCGCTACAGAAACTGTTGAACACATAGGTGGAGTCATGCACAGGATAAAGATAAGCCAAAGGCAGATAATAGATAATTTATCCGACGCAGTTTATCATAGTGAAGGGTTAGCAGTGAATGGTCACTTGTCTTGTAAATATCTATTGAATAAGGAAATAAAAAAACAAGGTTTCAAAGTCGCTTTAACAGGAGAAGGTGCGGACGAATGTCTTGCAGGCTATCCACATTTGAGAAAAGATATTATTGCAAATCTCTCAAACTTAGAGCGCGAAGAATTGACAAAAAGGTTGTATCTGACCAATCTGGCAATTACGGGCACAGAGATAGCTGTCGGCAATACACTTGACTGCTCAGCATTAGAACATAAACTTGGGCACATTCCGTCTTTCCTGCAAGCAAAAGCAAGTATTGGGCACAGAATGTATCAATTCCTGAGTGACGATATGCTATATGAGTGTAGTAAACACGATTTCTTTAATGAACTTTTGGCAAAATACGAAACAGATAATCTGCTAAAGGGAAGACATCCTGTTAACCAATCATTATATTTCTGGACAAAACTTACTCTATGCAATTACATCCTTGGCACTCTTGGGGATGGCTGCGAAATGGCATCGTCCATTGAAGGCAGATTACCTTTCCTTGATCACAGATTATTTGAGTATGCCGCTAAATTACCAATGCAAATGAAAATCAAGGCGTATACAAATGAGAAATATATTCTGAAGGAAGCCGCCAAGCCATATATAACGAATAGTGTATATAAACGTCAGAAGCATCCTTTTCAGTCTCCTCCACTAACTCGCTTTTTTACAAAAGAAGACTTTTGTCGTCTGAGGGATGAACTCACGTCATTGGACTTTTCAAAGACAGGATTTTTTGATGCTCACAAGGTAAGAAAACTTATAGAGTCAATCCCTTCCATGAGTGTGCTTGACCAAACGATTTACGAACCTGTGGTAATGCTGATGCTTACCATTAAATACATGAACAATAGATTATTACAATGAAACAAAATAAAGAACAATGGTGGCTGGACTTTTTTAAGGGTGATTACTCCGAAGTCGTTCTAAACCAACAAGCACATGAGACTCTTGTTTTCATGCAGCAAGTTGGAGAACTGACTGAGTCCATGAACGTTTATGATCAATGTTGTGGAAAAGGTTATCTTGCTCACGAATTTGACAAGGCAATGATGAATGTAATAGGTATAGATTCGTCTAACGATTACATTGAATATGCCAAAAAAAGCCTTGAATCAAAAAGGGCAACCTTTCTTTTAGGTGATGCAAATGAGTTCATAAAAGAAGACTATTTCGATGTATGTATCAACTGGAACACAAGTTTCGCTTATCATACCGATGACAAAGAAAATGAAAGAATGCTTGTGCCTTTCAGTAAGAATCTGAAGGTGAATGGCCAATTCTTTATTTGCACTATGAACCCACTCTTTATAAAAAAGCATTTTCAGAAATTCATTGTCAAGCAGATTCCTTATGAAGATAGTACTATAGTGACTATCCGAGAGAGTTGGATTGAGGATGATATGATGAAATCTGATTGGCTGATTATCTATCCTGATGGAAGAAGAGAAACAAAGTACGGTCAAACCAAACTATATTCTCTTGAACAATTCAAAGAAATGCTTTCGCGTCATAATCTTGTCGTTGAAAAAGTATATGGCGACATATCAATGTCACCATACGACGATGATCATCAGAGCCTTATAATGTATGGACACAAAGTTTGAAGACATAGTTTCGGAGATCAAGACAACAGTTGATCTTTTCCCAGAGAATATCGCTATCATAGAAGATGGTATCCCTACATTGACTTATAGTCAGATGTGGGTAAAAGCTGCATGTGTTGCAAATAGGCTAAAAGAGATAAATAGCTCTTCCGAATATGTAATTGTAAAGCTTTCCAAATCAAGTCGATATATCATTGCCATTCTTGGGTGTTGGATAGCAGGAAAGGCTTTTGTCCCTATAGGGAAAGACCTTCCTGATACAAGGAAAAAATATATTGAAGACATTGTAGATACTGATTTGTCTATAACAGAATGCAATTTTGACGATTTTCTTAAAAGCCATCCTGTTGACCGCGTCGAAAAGATAACAGATTCAACTCCTGCCTATATAATATTCAGTTCCGGCACCACAGGAAAACCCAAGGGTATTCTTGTCGGGCACTCTGGTCTTGTCAATTTGGCAAGAAGCCAACGCAAGGCTTTTCGCATAACTGAACATTCACGTAACTTGTTTTTCCTATCCATAAATTTTGATGCGTCTATATCTGACATCATCGTGACATTGACATCAGGAGCTGTACTTGTCATCGAATCAACAGATTCAGTTGAACTCTCAGCAAATCTGATGCATGTCATAGAGGAACGTCGTGTCACTCACACTGACATTCCTCCTTCGGTTCTTCGTGTCACTGATGCAAATGATTGCCCACAATGTCTTGAAACTATAGTAATTGGGGGCGAAGCAACAGACAAAGTGACAGTTCTAAAATGGGCAAACAAAAGTGAATCTTGTAAATGTATATGGTCCTACAGAAGCGACAGTATGTACAAGTCTTTGTCGATACACAGAAGACTGGACAGTGCCAGTTATAGGAAAAGAAATCCAAGGAGTAACATATCATATACATGATGATGACACACTGGATGCCGATGATGGAGAATTATGGATTTCTGGCGAATGCTTGGCGATTGGCTATTTCAAGAACGAAGATCTGACGAAAGAGAAATTTCCTGTAGTAAATGACAGACGATACTATCGAACATCAGACCATGTCAGAAGGAGAGAAAATGGGGACTTAGAGTTTATCGGAAGATATGACAGACAAGTAAAGTTTCATGGTCAGTTGATTGAATTAGAGGAGATAGAGTCAACATTAAAGTCTCTTCGCCTTGTCAGGAACGCGGCTGTCGTGAAGCGAGTTGTTTCTGAGAAAAATAGCAAAGAGATTATCGCTGCATTCGTTGAAATCGGCGACGCGACAGATGCAGAAGAAGCCTCAAAATGTATCAGAAAAGCTTTGAGACATCACCTCCCTAAATGGATGATCCCTGGACATATTGAATTGATCCAACGTCTTCCAAAGGTAACATCTGGCAAGGTTGACTATAGTGCGTTATCAGCAATGGAGATGAAGAATTTTTCTATGCAACCAGAAGAAAATTATCATTCGGACAAGGAGGAGATTGTTGCGAAAATAATGGCTGACATCTTGAAAATTTCACGAGTCAATCCAAATGAAAATTTCTTTGACCTTGGTGCAGATTCTCTTGATACACTTTTGCTTATCGCAAGGCTTCAAAATGAAGTCAAGATAAACATCACTCTTGATCAGTTGAAGCGTCATACCACTCCTTTCGCTATATGTAGCATGTCATCACAAGGAAACTCGATGGCAATGTACAGCAATGAACTTGCGGACGACTGGAATTTTAACCTTGTTCCTCAATTTGAGTCAGATCAATATAATGGCAATACTGTATTCATTACTGGAGCAACAGGCTTTTTGGGATCACACATTCTTGCGGAACTAATAGAACGTGAAGATTACAGAAATAGGGATATAGTTTGTCTTGTTCGCTGTGCTTCACCGAATCATGGTGTCGAACGAATCCGTGAAACTTTTAATCGCTACAATCTGAATGCGCATAATTTAGGAAGAGTCAAAATAATTTCAGGAGACCTTGTCCTTCCAGAATTCGGGTTGGATTACAAAGACTATGAGAATCTAGCGATTGTCACATCTGAGGTGTATCATTGCGCAGCCACCGTTAATATGATGGCTGATTACGAAACACTTAAACCACAAAATGTAACCGCCACAAAGAGCATTGTACAATTCTGCCTGAATGGCAGGAGAAAAAAACTAAATTATGCTTCAACACTCTCCGTCTTTGTTTCTACGAACCGGAACGAGGGTGTTGCATTAGAAACCGACCGTCTTGATAATCCTTGCATTATCTATGGTGGCTATGGACAGACAAAATACGTGAGTGAGAAATTCTTGCTTAACGTCCCTTCCGAACTATGCAGCATAAATATAATAAGGTATGGTCTTCTTTGTGGAGATACAACAAACGGTATATCCGCCCCTAAAGATTTCCTTGGAATGTTCATTCGTGGAGCAAAATTAGTAAAAGCACTTCCAGTAGACACTTCTGGGAAATTAGGAATAGATATTTCGCCAATTGATCTTGCTTCAAAAATGACAGTCGATATTGCGACAAAGTCTGACGGTGGCATCTATCATATTGCTTCTGAAAATCCACTTTCTTACTCGGCTCTATGCAAGGCAATTGAAAAAAATTCAAACGTTAAAATCTTAGAGAATTACGAGATATGGAAAGATCTTCTGATAGATTTCCAAGATAATGCAAATGTCACTGCGTTGGACATGAGTCTATGCAGACTTAATGAAAATGCATATGACACACTAAGATATATGGATTTGTTTCAAACAACCAATATTCTTTTTGATATGACGAATACGCATAGACTAACAGAGCATCGTATTTATCAGAATGACAAACTCATAGAATTATACATTAAAAATGAAAAGATATAAAACAGGCTTTGTCCTTGGCAAGTTTTGTCCTTTGCACAAAGGTCATATGTTTCTTATAGACACTGCATTGTCTCATGTCGAACAATTATATATTGTGGTCGACAACATTATGGATGATGTGATTGCTGTGAACAAGCGTATTCAATGGGTAAAAAAGGAATATCCTGAAACCATTGTGCTAACCCAGTCGCACCCCCTTCCTCAAGATCCGAGCGAGACACCTGAGTTTTGGAATATCTGGAGGGAGACATTGTGTGCATTGCTTCCTGAGAGTATAGATGTTGTCTTTGCATCTGAAACTTATGGTGAACGTTTGGCAAAAGAGTTAAATGCAGAGTTTTTTATGGTAGATTACGAACGTCAGCAAGTTCCTATTTCTGCCACATCAATCAGGGCAGACATTGTACGAAATTGGGAATATTTGTCAGATTCCGCTAAAGCAGATCTGATGACAACTATTTGTATTTTCGGACCTGAATCAACAGGGAAGTCAACATTGACAAAGCAACTGGCTACATACTTTGGATCTCCATACGTTGATGAATATGCGGAAACCGTGATTCGTTCAAAAAATGGGGACATTTCATTTGAGGACATGGAAATAATCGTAAGAGGGCATCACGAGAATATCCAAAGTGCGATGGCTGTGTTACCTCCAATTCTTTTCATAGATACTGATGCCATCACTTCAAAAATATGGAGTAATGAACTTTTTGGAAAAGAATCCCCCGTCATAGAAGATTATATTGCCCGACAGAACTTCTCTCATTATCTTTTGCTTGATGTTGATTTACCATGGCAAGACGATATACATAGATACAGACCCGACAATCGTAGAGATTTCTTTATAAGATGCAAGCAAGAGTTAGACAGCAGAGGCAAAAGTTACTCGGTGGTGACAGGAAGTGGAGAGGAACGAAAACAAAATGCCATAGCACTTGTCAAACAACTTCTAAATCCATAATTTTATACTTTCTACATAAAAAATTTGGACACGTTTGGATGCTCTATGCCTTGACCATTTGTATCGCTCTGGCCTTCGCTATAGCAGGATGCTATGCACTCTCAGCATCAGGAGACATTCGACGACTCCCCTTGACCCGCACCGCCATTTACGTTATCATAGTGCTTTACAGTCTTCGAACTTTGGCAGGAGGCTTGGCTTGCATAACAGATTTCCGTTGGCTATAGTGCATCTCGTCTCTCATCCCTGCCTTTCTCACATGGTGCTACTATCCTGGGATTAAAAGGGGATGAAGCAAAATTCCAATTGATTAGGAGGATTGAAAAAGGTTGTATAATCAGCAAAAGGAAATGCTAGAAAACATCTTCGCCCATTTCCGCATCGGAAAATAACAAATGTTTATATTATTGATTATCAATACTTTAATAAATTCATATCATTTCTTCAAATACCGCACCAAAATAGTTGTAATACATTGAATATCTGTATTTTGCAATATTGCAAATCCCAACTGGGAATCTTATAAAAAATCATTTTTGTCCCCCGTTTGTCCCCCAGACACTCGAGGGACTTAATTTTTTGTCCCTTTTATGTTCCTCGGGCACTTCTGGGGACAAAAATGCCTATTTTTGAGGTTAAAAGTGTAGAAATACAAATATCTACAAATATGAGTTAGCAAAAACACATGTATAAACTCTGCTTGTATTTGTATTTCGTATGTGTTTATTTGCAAAATCTTTGTCCCCCCCGACAATATATTCTGAAAATATTGTCCAACATCTATTCCAAACACGCATAAAATGGTTATAGATAATGATTTCAAATCAGACTTTTGAGGTTATTCAGAGATGTCTTTTGTGTGATTGCACCAATTCTCTATACGCTGAATTTTACAGTATATAATATAAATAGAGAATATGTGATTCATTGCGAATCTCATATTCTCTATTTACACAAAATTATGTATGATGCCATTCATTAAGAGTCTCTTTGCCCACGCCTGCGTGATATCGATATCTCAACCATCAAGCGCAAAATGTCGCACACCGAATCGAATAACAGGATTAAGTTGGATGATACTATTACTTTCCCCTTATTGCATCATAATCAAACATAGCTTGATCCGACTCATTGTAGATTTGTTTAGCGCTTTGTCTTTCAACAATATTTTCGATTTCCTCTTTAGAAATCTGTTCTGTATCTGACATATTGTCCCATTCTAGACTTGCAACCTTTGTTCCTATCGGTTGCATATCTGCAACTTCTAGCCCAAGTCCAAATCTTAATAATTTTCTACCCAACTTAGATAAAACATATTTATTTCCAGTATCTGCATCAATAACAGACTGTTGTAAAACACCAGTAGCAAACAACAATTCTGAATCTCCTTCATCATCGTAAAAATCTTGATTGTAGAGTTCTAATTTCGCCAAATCAACATATGGGATACGTTCTAGCATAGAAGATAGTCTAAAGAAATCTTCAATTGAGATTTCTCCTTTACCCTTTGCAATAACCAAATTAGCAAGTATTTTTTCTTTATTAATATTATCCAACCGATCTACAAGTCCCATAATAACATTTCCAGAAGCGTCCTTTGCAACTTTTTCAACCTCGGTAACAAATTCGATTCGTTGTTTATCTGTGAGTTCTCCTAACTCACAGATAAAACATGTGAATTTTCTAAAGAATTCATATGCTTGGTAGTCTGTAGAAGAGCCTCTAATAGATTGTATTTCAGTGGCTAATGAGCCACCGACAAGTGGAATTGCGCTAACGATTACACATAATTGATCCAACCAATTTATATAATCATACTTTGACTTTGCTACTACTGTAGATGACACTACACTCTTGCTTACTATCTGTTTAATTATTTCATTATCCATATAGTTACTCATGTGTTAATTCGCTACAAAATTACCTAAAACTTCTCACAAAGCCCATTTAACAACCTACATTTCTATCCTAAAGGCTTTCTTATGGAAGGCATAGCATTAATCCTCACAATGAAGTCAAGTAAACAAATACAGACTTCTTTGACGACAAAGATGCCGCCATAGATGCCAACTAATTATTTATTATATCGGATATCATATCTTCTAGAAAATCAACAATAACCTGCAATTCAAAATTTTCAATATTGTTTCTATAAAGGCATTGTAAATAAGAATTGTTTGAATAAAACACCTTCATCGAATTTGTTTTGCCTGAAGATATCTGATAGATAAAAGTTATATTTGCGTATTTTTCTTTGCCCTTAGCAGGATTATAGTTAATAGTACAATACACCTTGTCATAGTGTCTAGAATACAAATAATGAGCGCTATTGTTATCAACATTTACACTGGTATATGATATTCCATCCTTACTTTTTTTTATTATATTCTGACCTAATTATTGTTAAAACATCAAAGTTGGGGTAATTGCCGATTTCAATATCCAATGCTTCAAGTAATATACGACTAAAAATGTTGACTATATTATGATTCATCTGTTGTATCTCTACTAGTTCAATGTTTCTCTTCTCTTGATATAATTCAACTTTTAGACGCTTTTCTACATCTGTAATTAATTTTGTCTTATCCATAAAACCTTCTATTAGAACTATCAAATCATTATATGAAATTCTTTCATTCGGATTAATCTTCAAACATGTAGATATTATATAATTGGCAAATATCATTTCAGAAGAATGATACTTTTCACATAAGTCATATTCTTTTATGTACCACAAATTACTTGGCATATAATAACCGGCTTCCCCCCATAAAAGCCACCATATTAATTTCCCCAACGAAAAAACATCTCCCTTACATGTCACATTTTCTACTTTACCAACTTCATATTCTGGAGCCATAAAAAATCGAGGTCCTATAGATATTTCTTGAGGGGTTAATCTTTCCTCCGAATCACAAACGTAACATATACCAAAATCTGTTAAAACAGTATAATATCTATCTCCATCTTGCTTATATAGAATATTATCAGGTTTCAAATCACGGTGATAAATAGGAGTTTCTTGACCAGAGAGTTTTTGTAGCGTCTTGATTATAGGCAACATAATCTCAAAAGTAAACGATAAATTACCTTTTGTCAAAGGCAATAAGTCCTCAATTGTTCCATCATAACGTTTCATTTTTATGTATGAGCTTGTTGGATGTTCTAAATCTTCATGCACATCGATTATCTCTACGATATTTAAATCCTTATCTTCAGATATCTGTTTTATTATTTTTACTTCATTCAAAAATCGCTTTATATTATTTTCTTTTCCGGTGTTTCTAAGTTTTTTGGTTGCGGTATCTTCAGCAAGTATCACATTGCCATTACCTCCCTTAATTATCGTTTCCTCCATCATACAATAAATTATCATTACATTTTTAAATCAATCAACAAACGGTATTCTGATTAAATCTTAGTGTAAAGTAATATATTTATCTGACAAGACATATTATTGTCACACATAGATCTATATCATTGCATCACAAACACTCTCCCACTTCTTTCTCACCTCTCCACATACATCTCCCCAAATCAACAAGTCGTGAAGCAAATGCCTATGACATCTTTCTCAAATATCTACAAATTTACAAAATTTTCCCCAAAATTCTACACTAAGTTTTTTTCCCTGTACCAATCTCCTCTCCACCATAAACGTTAGGGGTACATTTTCTCACAGACGTCAAGTAGCGTCTTCCAGACGCTATAGGGCTTCATTCTCCATGCCCCGCACATCCTCCGCTACGCTGCGTATGTACGGGGTTACTGAGATAGCGTCTTCCAGACTCATTTATAAAATCACACAAATCACTCACTGCGTTACAAACACCCTCCAACTTTCCTCCTTCTCACCACGCTCAACGTATTTCTTTTGGATGAGTTGGCCAAGCAATTTCTGAATGGAGGTGACACTGATGTCTGTAATTTCTTTCATGTCTGCCAAAGTGAGTGATGGTTCCGTACGCATGGCATTGAGTATCTTTGTATAATTGGGAGTGCGGAAAGCTATTCGTTCTCCATCATACCACCACACGTTTTCATCCTTTTCACTAACAAACAAGACATCGTTATATATCTCAGTGGCAACCAAGTCGTTGAAATACTTCAAAAACGGACGGATATCCTTTATGTCTGCATGTGCTCCATCACTTGGCACAGGACCAACTTCTATATCTGCCTGATGTAATGCTTCCAAATACTCACTCTTCTTTCGGCTTCGCACGACTATCATCGGATAGTCGTGACGAGTCAGAATAAAGTTCACCATAAGTCGGGCAATTCGTCCATTTCCATCTTCAAATGGATGAATACGTATATAGCGATAATGGAACAATGCAGCCAGTTCTACTGGTGAAAATTTTCCTTCTTGCTCGGCTTTGTTATACCAATCCACTAGATCAGCCATCATACTGGGAGTCTCTTCCGGAGAAGCGTATTCAAACCTGTCTCCATATCGTGTGATGACACTATTCGGACGTGTCTTATATTGACCTGCATGAATCACATAGCTGGTTTGTACACCACCTGGAAGATTGTGATAGACGGTGTAATCCTCACGCAACAGTGTCTTATGTAAGGTACGTATGAAATTTTGAGTCAAAGGCATCTCCTTGACAGCAGCCTCCTCTGTCATCATCTTCAAACCGACATTGCTGGCAGCCATCTCTTGAACATCTCGCACATCAGCCTCTCCTATCACTTTGCCAAACAAAAGCAGAATTTCCGTCTGTCCATAAGTCAGAGTGTTACCTTCAATATGGTTGCTATTGTAGTTGAAATCCACAGTGAAACGACGGCTAAGTCTATCTCTATCCTTTTCCGACAATGGTTGCAATTCTTGCCATGCAGCCAGTGCTTTTTTGATATTTAAATACTTCATACGGCTACAAATATATCAAACAACGCCACAAACATACAAAAAAACTCCACAAAAGGTTATAACATTACAACCTTTTTGAAAACATTTTATCATTTTTATAAAAATCAAAACACAACAAGGCTTAACATGCCTCTTTTTTCAATTTTAACTTCTTCATCATGCCATCGTCGCACAGATTCTATGAAGACTTGATTTTTCAATTTCCTCCAAAAACAACTCCATACTGCACAAAAAACGTACTTTTTTATGCAGTACAGCGTATTTATTGAATAAAATCCATGCTATCTTTGTAAAAAGCACCCCACCATAATAATTCAAACAACAACTATCTCATAGAAACAAAATCTACAGATTGAAATACTTTGCAACCATTGCTTTCAGATTGTCGGTCGTTAGGTTTGCCAATCCGACTTGTTCAATAGATGCATACTCGTCCTTGTTTTTACTGATAACAAATTTTCGTTCTGTACCATCTATGTTTGCAAGCAAATGATAGTTTCCCTTATATGTCTGCTCAATATGCATATTGCTAATGGTATGCCCATTAATGTCTATTGCCACATCCGCAGTTTCACACTCCCATTCACCCCATGCTTTCAAGTGGTCAATGATGGTTGATTCAACTCGACCAATCCATGATTCGGAAACTCCATTATCGGTAGCTATAGTACGGAATTGTCTTAATGAGGAAACAACATCTCTGATGATAGCATCTGGACGACGAATACCGTTATCGCGGGCAAACTCAACAACATCAGAGCGTGTGATGTCATGCAATTTGGCTCGTATATACATGCAATGATCCTTGTTTGGCAAATAACCTCCACTATCAATTATATAAGTAATATCATAAGCAGGAGCAAGACGCCAAGAACCATCTTCATTCATAACAAACGAAAAGTTCTTGTTATGGTCGTCGGTGTTATTTGACAATATATTGAAGACCATTCTTCGGAATACTTCCTGACAATCAGTCTCTGGCAAATGTAGTCTACGGCAAACAGAAATCAATTGCTCGTAGCTCTCCGCTTCCGGATATATAGCAGCCAAAGTCTGTGTATGGATCTTTTTCTTGCCATCTCGATCAAATCGTTTGGTCATGAAATGATTGTTCCCATCCACAAGATATAATTCGGAGGACATCATATTGATACCAGCTAAAGTAGCCATCTTATAATAAGTCATTTCCAATTCAGCTGAACAATATTCTGAATTGCCGAATTTAAGCAGATAACAGTCGTAACCTTCCAAACCTGCAATCTGACCGCTTCGTATTTCTCCTGTCTCTCTATTTATGGCTATAATCGCCTTTGGCTGACGTCCTCCAGCAGAGGTTCCTACAGTCAACAATGATTGCATAGTAATGGATTCCTCCGGCATGATACGGGCATTCTCCCTTTCGATGAAAATGCGTTCAGCTAAATCCGCCAACGACTTAACATATATCTTTCCTACTTTGCGTTCTCTGTTAACTTCTGGTATGAATTCTAAAGCCCCCATCCCTCTTCGGCCGATAAACGAGAGTTTATCCAACGGATTTATCTCTGAACTAGATAATTTTTGTTGCTGACACCATAGATCAAACAACTGGTTACCCCAAGCATCAGGCAATGAATCTGCCACAAATGCAGGAAGTTTCTGATAGATCTTAGCATCCTCTCCCCAAACAGGCAACAATCCTCTGGTTCCATCAATCGGTGCGACCAAAGGAGATATGTTTAATCCCCTTTTGATAAAATCGGGATTATATGTGAAATAAGATAGACGACGGTGTTCATCCCAAGCCAAACGACCTATTTCCTCATCCCAAAGCATTACTTTTAACGACTTTATCATATCTGTACGCTTATTTAGTGTCTGATTCGTTGTGCTTTTTTCTCGTCTTTACGCATAAGATAAGGCGATTCTGGCAATTCAGGCAAAAGACCATCCAAAAAATTTATCTGACCTACCACCTTCAACAATAGAAGAAAAGTTGACAATGAAAGATTACCTGCCGTGCCATTCTCAAACTTGTGTATAGTAGTAAGACCAACACCTGATAGCTCCGACACCTCTTTTTGTGTCAGATTACATCGCATACGGTATTCCTTAAAACGAATACCCAACATGCGTACCAGCTCTGGAGTAGAATATTCAAACAAATCCTTCATAGTACTTTATCTATCATTATGTTGATATTTATCTGTATATAATCAAGTTTATCTTTATTATACTGATATTTACAATGCAAATATACTCATTTTCTTTTGACAGCATAGCAAATAAAACATTGATTAAGAAAAATTGACAATATATGAGTATATATAGGATAAAAATCAAAACACAACAAGGCTTAACATGCCTCCTTTTTCAATTTTAACTTCTTCATCATGCCATCGTCACACAGATTCTATGAAGACTTGATTTTTCAATTTTCTCCAAAAACAACTCCATACTGCATAAAAAACATACTTTTTTATGTAGTACAGCGTATTTATTGAATAAAATCCACAAAAAAAGAGGCTTCAAACAAAATTTTTATCTGATTTATTTCTAATCCAAATCTAGGGGAAAGAGGTGTAAAGGTTATAATTCAAAACAAAAAATCTCCTAAACAGGGGATTTCAAATTCATATTTCCGTAGAGACGCCGCTATGCGACATCTCTACAGATGATGGTGTTCCAACAATTAAGAATTATTTTCCGAACGACGGCATGACGTACACCTTTTCCGTACTGTGGGAATCGCAGTCGTGATGGTCACACGATTCAAGAGAATCCTTAAGTTCACCACTCTGATATGCTTTCAACACGTCGTCTACCTTGCCATGACATCCTCTTACGACTGCTATACCGTGAGCGGAGAGTTTGTTGTATGCACCCATACCCATGTTGCCTGCCAACATAACGGAGATTCCCATCTCCTGCATGACTGACGCGATATTCGACTTGCATCCGCATCCCTCTGGGGAATCCAGACGCTCCTTCTTCACCACCTGATTCTGCTCGTCAAGTGTCACAATTGTGTAGTAGGCACAGTGTCCGAAGTGATCATCCACCATGTCCTCTCGTGTAGGAATTGCTATAATCTTCATAATCAAAAATCTATTTCCGACGTGAATATAGTAAAAATCTCACATATACGACGGATGTGACTAAGAGTAAATTCAATTCCGTCGCAATTATCATCAAATTTCTTTAACTATACCCAAACCGCCATTTTATGACAGTCTGGAAAACTTGCGTCTTCAACTATCATTTTTGAAAAATATTGGCTATCTTTGTTCCTATCATATTTTTATTCACAAAATCTACTGGTGTATGGAAAAACAGGTGGTGGCGATAACTGGAGCCGCAGGAAATTTAGGAAGTATTTTGGCGGAGGGTTTTCTCTCTGACGACGTTGAGTTGCATCTTCTTTGGCATAAGAAATCTTTGTCTGATTCTTTGCTGGCCAGCGAGAAAGTGAAGCCTTTCCAGGTGGATCTGAGCGACGCGAATACAATTGTAGATTCACTAAAAGGAGTCGACACGGTTATCCATTTCGCAGGAATCCTTTTTATGGGAAATCCAGAAAAGTTTCTTCCGACCACCAACACCCAATATTTTTCAAATCTGCTTCAAGCGGCGAAAACAGCTGGTGTCAAGAAGGTGGTTCTGTTCAGTTTTCCTCATGTGGAGGGGGACACTTCTCCTGAGCATCCAGCGACGGGAAGGTTGGATGGCACGCCCAATTCAGCACATGCCAGGACACGTTTGGAGGAGGAGAAATTGCTGATGGCAGAAACAGGTTTCCAGAAGGTGATCCTACGTTGTGGAATGGTTTACGGAAAAGGAATCCTAATGATAGACGCTGCACACTGGTTTTCAAAACATTATTTATTAGGCATTTGGAAAGAGCCTAATTATATACATCTTATTTCCACGGCTGATTATGTAGCCGCTACGAAAGCCGCTATTCTCTCTTCCACAGCATCAGGCATATATCATCTTGGCGACGAAGGTGTTCAGACGCTCAAGGAGTTTTTGGATGAGGCGACGAAGGAGTGGCATACACACCGTCCGTGGGTGATGCCAATGTGGATGATCCGTACTGCCGCATGGTTTTTCGAGAAAGTGTCGCTGCTCACAGGATGGCGTGCGCCGTTGACACAGGATTTCATCACCATAGGAAAAGTGCCATATTATGGCGACACAAGCAGAATGCGAGAAGAGCTGTTGCCGAAATTGAAATATCCGACATTTAGGGAGGGAATACATACGTTGTAGAGAACATCGTTGCATATCAACCGACGAGGTGTTGGAGGATAATTTGTGTGTTTTTGAATTGGGGAATAGATTTTGGCATTCTATTTTCACAATTATCATTATATTTGCAACAACGATCAAATATAAATGTTTAATTGTTGCAAAGATAAATCTTCAGTTAAATGTAACCTATTTTTTGTGTAAAATAGAGAAGAAGAAATGAGAGAATAATGTTTTTTCATAAATAACATGCCTATACACATATGTCCAACGGAAAAATAATCCAGCTTCAAAATTTTCTTGAGAAACTTGATGTCATCAGAAAAAAATATGAGGATATTGAAGCTCAAAAAGATCAATTCAATATTTTCTCTACTTTACTAGATCCATCAGACGAAGTAAATTTACATTCTCAGTTTATCTATTCACTGCTTAACTTAAAAACAAGAAATGAATTTCTTTATCTTAATGCTTTTCTTAAAACAATCAAAAGTGAGTTTGAATATCATAACAACTCATTGGAAATTTTTAAAGAATTGCATGATATAGACATTTTAATCATAGATAAATCAACAAAGAATGCCATTATTCTTGAAAATAAGATAAATGCGTCAGACAGCAACCATGAAAAGGAAGGACAGCTAGAAAAATATTACAGAATAGTAAATGAAGAGGAAAAAATCTCAGAGGACAAAATAGAAGTGCTTTATTTAACATTAGACGGACATGAGCCATCAGTTGAAAGTATTTCGACTAGTAAAAAACATCCAAATTTGAGTAAGAAAATCCAGTGTATTTCCTACCCAAACGAAATCATAAAGTGGCTACAATGTTGTATGCTTTTCATTTATGACAAACCGTTTCAAAGAGAAACCATTTTACAATACATTAAGCTAATAAACGATATGACTAATAATGTAGACATAGAAGAAAGAGTCGAGATAAAAAAATTGCTTGGCGAATCAAAAAGCAATTTAGAAAGTGCAAAACTTCTTATTGACAACGTAAATCATCTCCATTGGCATACTATTGCCGACTTTTGGAATGGTCTTGCAGAATTTTTAGAAAAACATGGTTATGAAGTCATTCAAAAACCTACAGAAGAAAGCTTTACGGATATCGTTCACGGAAGCAAAAGAAAGAAAAACAATGCAGGTCTTATGATTGACATTAAAACAAAGCATCCTTTTATTATACGATTAGAAGAATATTCCGACACAACTTTCAACTTTGGTGTAATAAAAGAAAAAAAAATGCCCAATAGATATGTCAAAGCATTTAAGACACTAGTTGAAAATGAAGAAGATTATGAGGAGGCAGAAGATTCGTTCATTTGGAAATGTCCATCGCTTAACGAGAATGAGAATTTTAACTCATGGGACATTCACAATAATGCAACATTCAATCTAATCAACAACCATTTTCGTCTTTTTATTACCTCTAAGATTATAGATGACATTGATATATTCATAAAAAAGGTCGATGGCTTGGTGAATGAAGGTTGAAGTTTGTTGTGCATCAATATATTTATCAAAACTTTTTAATTATCACATAAGGCATGCTTGATATTATGAAATTGTATGAATTTGGAAAGCAAGACTGACACCTAAGCGTCTGGTCAAGTAGCGTCTTCCAGACGCTCTATGGCTTCATTCTCTCCACCCCGCACATCCTCCGCTTTGCTGCGTATGTACGGGGTTACTGAAATAGCGTCTTACAGACGCTTTCCAACGATTACGAATTATTTTCCGAACGACGGCATGACGTACACCTTTTCCGTACTGTGGAAATCGCAGTCGTGATGGTCACACGATTCAAGAGAATCCTTCAGTTCACCACTCTGATATACTTTCAACACGTCGTCTACCTTGCCATGACATCATCTTACGACTCCTATACCGTGAGCGGAGAGTTTGTTGTACGCGCCCATACCCATGTTGCCAGCCAACATAACTGAGATTCCCATCTCCTGCATGACTGACGCGATATTCGACTTGCATCCACATCCCTCCGGTGAATCCAGACGCTCCTTCTTCACCACCTGATTCTGCTCGTCAAGTGTCACAATGGTGTAATAGGCACAGTGTCCGAAGTGATCATCCACCATGTCCTCTCGTGTAGGAATTGCTATAATCTTCATAATCAAAAATCTATTTCCGACGTGAATATAGTAAAAATCTCACTTACATGACGGATTTGACTATGCGAAATTTCTATTCCGTCGCTATAATCATCATTTATATAACAATATTTCTTTAACCATCCGTCTAACCGCCACTATTAATTAACGTGAGTTCGACAAATTGCAATCTGCGAATTCGAAATGACAAATCATTCATAAAAATTTCGGTTGACGACTCAATCTATACTCACTTGGCGACTGCCCAAGATGTTTGGTACAGTAGCGGCTGAAGTACGATAGCGTGGAGAAATTCATGCGGTCGGCTATCTGTGTGAGCGACAGGCGGTCGTCACTCAGATATTCTTTTAATATAGGTATGGTGTGACGGTCGATGTAGGAGGTGACGCTGTGCCCCGTCATGCGTCGCACCGTCTCAGAAAGATACTTAGGAGAGACGTTGAGTCGCTCCGCATAGTAACTGACCTCGCGTTCCGTCTGGCTGATGCCGGTAGAAAGCAAATCCATCAACTGTTTCACAATAAACCCGGCACGATCGGTATGTCTCTCAGTAACGTCTCGTTGGGAATGGGCCTCAAAGATGTCATACATCATTGTCAGACACAGACTTCCCATCAATTCACGATAAAACATAAGGTTCCGTTCCTCTAGACGGATGCGAAGACGTTGGAAATCAGCAAGGATATTGTCGGCCTGTTTATCCGTTAGCGAGATGACGGGATTATGATTTAGCGATATACTGCCACCTATACTGTAGTTGTTAGACGGCAACAAGCTCTGGAGAAACTTATAGTCGGCGGCAAACCACTCCACCTGCAGGTCAGCATGCGCAGCCAAATTCTTTACCTTGTTGGGCGAAGGAATCACCACAAGGTCGTTCTTCACGATGTGATAACACCTCTCATTAAACACAAAACTACCCTCTCCTGCAGTGCACAGCAAATGCATGCAGGTATTGCTCAACTCATTGGCATTCATGCCGTAGAAGTCTGCGGAATATAGGAAATCAACATTCATATCGCACCAATTTATGTTCAAAAATACACGTCAATTATTATATAGCCAAACAAAATCTTCAAAAAGAAAAACAACTACGCTATCTGCAAAAAACATAGTCGCTAAAGAATGAACTAAAGTATTCCGCAAATACAATTATAGCCAGCGATTTGTTTTCGACAGAATTAAGAAAAAAGTGAAAATCTCAACTCAAAAAGTGAAAATCACATCCAGAAAAATATCCATATTTTTGCAGTATCAAAACAACAATTAAAATTACAATTATGAATCAGGAGCCAATAATAGTAGATCCGCGTAAAACTACGTCGGAAGAACTCGCCGAAGGAATCCGTCAGGCACAAATAGTTTTCAAGTTGGGGCAAACAATGCCCTTCACTCCCGATTACGACGTACTCGTCAAGGACCTTTTGGGCGAAAACCTTGGCAATAATGTGCGTGTAATGCCGGGATTGTCAGGAGTTTGCTTCGACCGTGTAAAAATCGGCGACAATGTTGTAATCATGAACAACTGTCTGATGATGTCGCGAGGATCAATCACCATCGAAGACAATGTAATGATAGCTGCCAACGTACAGCTAATCAGCAACAACCACGACCTTTACGACCGTCAGCTGCTCATCTGCAAACCTGTACGTATCTGCCGAAATGTTTGGATTGGAGCAGGCGCGACCATCCTGCCCGGCGTGACAGTTGGAGAAAACGCTGTTGTGGCGGCTGGCGCGATTGTCACCAAAGACGTTGCACCGAACACCATCGTGGGCGGAAACCCGGCTAAATTCATCAAGGACATTGAACCAAAAAAAACAACCGATTGATTTCTGCACTACTAGTTATCCGAAATCTGGGTAAATATTTCCGAAATGGATATATTGGCTACGTTGATAACAATTAGTACATTTGTCTAATTAAATAGCGAAATATGAATAATTTAAAATCAATCATTCTTGCGGCGGCTGCGGTTTTTGTCGGCACAAGCTGCAATGGGCAAAAATCCAAAATTCAAAGCAATATGAACAAATCAATAGTCATTTACTTCTCGCACGCTGGCGACAATTACAGCGTAGGAAATATCGAGGTCGGCAACACAAAAATCGTGGCTGACTACATCACTGAACTTACTGGTGCATCTCAGTTTGAAATCGTAACTCACAAGTACGACGGAATGGCGTACAATCCTCTCATCCAACTAGCAAAGGAAGAGGCTAACAAAGGAGAACTGCCACCATACGAAGGTAAAGCCCCAGATTTGTCAAAGTACGACACTGTGTTTATCGGCGGTCCAGTTTGGTGGGGAACATATCCGCAAGTAATGTTCACGCTTTTCAAAGACATCAATCTTGACGGCAAAAACGTCTACCCGTTCACCACACACGAAGGCAGCGGCCTGGCAAGTTGCGTGAGCGACGTGAAAAAAGCATTTCCGAAAGCCAATGTGAAAAATGGTTTCTCAATCTACGGACACGAGGTGCGCACCGAAAAGGCGAAGGTTGAGAAATGGCTGAAAGGAATTGGCTTTTAATTAATGTTTGGATAGGTTCAAATGCCACCATACTTGCAGGCGTTACCGTTGGCGACGGTGCTGTAGTGGCGGCGGGTACAGTTGTCACCAAAGATGTTGCGCCCAATACAATTGTGGGCGGAGTTCCAGCAAATGTTATTAAGAGAATTAAAGTTTGATTATGGCAGATGTAATTATCATAAACCCGCTTCCAAAATCGAGCCGCAAAGAGCGAATGGCAGAAAACTTGAACATCTTTGACTTCAAACTTTCGCAAGACGATATGGATGCAATCCTCAAACTCGACACTGGCGAGCCCGTAATAATGCCCAGCCACCACAACCCCGAAATTACCAAGTGGTTTATGTCAACAATGAAGAAGTAACCATTTTATTTGCGAGATAAAAAAGTGAATTGCAAGGTAAACTTCGAACTTCTATACCGAAAAATTGGTAATTCTTTCCGAAATAAATGCTTCTTCAAGAAGAAAGTGTGTCGTATTTTTGCATAGTGATAAAT
>JAEEGL014755864.1_pt1 | contig 31307 bp, 25 predicted proteins | sample 9134231 | NCBI WGS metagenome assembly JAEEGL01 (sample SAMN16246548, study PRJNA631951) | gut metagenome | biome: gut microbiome; feature: rumen; material: fiber-attached | host: Bos | place: Iran: Karaj | collected 2018-10
TATAATAATATACTGTTTGTTTTGTTGCACTTGTTGATACTTGATCTTGCGTTGTAAATGTTGGATTTTGGGTAATTATATCATCATAACTTGCTATATAACTTGCGGTACTTACTTGTCTTGCAATAGATTGACTTAAAGTTAATGGTCCTTCTACCCATATTCCTTCATTTGCTTCTACTTTTACTTTAAATGATAATGGTGTTTGAGAACTTTGAATACTATTCCATTCTTGAGTTGTAAATACTATTCTTTCTCCTACCCATTCATTAGTTGTTCCCATATTATCAGATTCTGTTCCATCATAGGTATCAGATATTTTTACTCTATTACTATCAATATAGGCTTTTATATTAATTATTCCACCTACTCCTTCCGCTGTTCCACTTGTGGTATTTGGCGCAATGTAACCTACTAATAAATGAGATCCCTCATCTAATTCACCATTATATTCTATTTTATATTTACTTACAGAATAGTTTTCTCTATTTGTATAATAATCTCCTGTTTCTTCCGTTCCTAGTGTTTTACTATTATTACCTTCTACACTAATTTCTAATGTTATTGGTAGTTGTTTACCACCTACTGTCATATTAACATCACTTGCTGTTACAACATATTCCACTCCACCAGTATAGTCAGTATCTCCTGAAATAGTTATGGATGTTGATTTGGCATTAGTTGTATCAGTTTGCGCTTGTTCACTATCTATTGGAAAAGCATCACTTAAATTAATATTACCATCTTGGCTTGAATTAAATGCTATTCTTCCTACTCTAATTGTGTTACTTGTACCTGTTCTTGTATAGTTAAAGAATGCATAGGTTGTTGTTCCTAATAATAGTGCTAATACAAATGCTCCTATTACTATAAACATTTGTTTTTTACTTTTTATCATATTCATATCCTCACTATTATTAATTCTATCACATTTATAATAGAAAAAAAAGATTTAATTCAAAATAAAAGAAGCTATTTCGCTTCAATAATTAATCTAATTGCTGTTCGTTCTTCTCCTTCAATTAAAGCCATTGAAAAAGCTGGTATACAATAAATATTTTTACCACTTGGAGCAACAAAACCTCTTGCAGTTATTATACCTTTAATTGCTTGATTAAGTGCACCAGCACCTACTGCTTGTATTTCAACAGTATTCTCACCTCTTAATACATTGGCAATAGCTCCAGCAATACTATTTGGATTAGATTTACTACTTACTTTTAATATTTCCATAACCATTCCTTTCATTTAAATATATTATGTAAAATGAAAAAAAGAACTAGTTATTTTAACTTTTATATATTATAATTATTAAGAGGTATTTATGAAAAAGATATTATTAATATTAATCTTATTATTGGCAATTGGTTGCAAAAAAGAAGATGAAGACGAAATAAAAAGAATTGAAAAATTAATTAATGATCCACAACCTACATCAACCCCAACAGCAACTCCATATGTGGATACAAATCCTATTAAAGTAGGCTTTTATAAAAATGGTAAATTAATAACTGAATATAATAATAAATTCAAAGATAGAACTGATATAGCTGTATTAAATATTGTATTCACTAATGATGAACAATTAAATAATAGCAACTTTAAAACAGCCTGGAAAAACTATTATGATAAATACGATAATATAAATGATTATAAGATTGGTTTTGAAGTTAGTTTTACAGCTAATGATAAAGAATATAATAATGTTATATTAGATCCAAGTAATGGTGAAAAATTATATCCATATCTATTTACTTATCTATATGATGATATCCATAATTCAGGTCACTATTCTCATGTAACAACAGAGCAAGTTAAAGATGATACAGTTTATTCATCAATAAAAGTTTATTTACATCAAAAAACAAATGAAATAACTTCCCCAATTACTTTAACCGTATTTACATATAAAGATGATAATGACTTCTTAGATGGACATTATCGTGGTAATAGTAAATATACTATAACTATTAATAATAAATAAAAAAGTATGATTTAGAATCATACTTTTTATTTTAATTATATTTAACTACATATGGATTTGTTGGTGTACCATCTCCACCGCTTTCAAATTCTATACCTGATTTAAGTGAAACGACAGGACGTACACCAGCGCTGCTATTCGCATAGCCTACATTCAAGTAACCATCGCTAGTAACGTCGAACAAGTAAGAACCATCATAACCACCATTATGAATGTAGTAAACAGGTGACATTGACCAATAATAAGCACCTGTGTATAAGTAATACGTTGTATTTTGTCTTCCTTCTTCTCCTGATGCACCTGCCATAACTATTTCATCCACTGTTAATAATCCTACCGGATATTTTAGTGCTCCATTTCCATTACTACTTGACACTGTAAATCTATCACTTTCATTTGGGCATGCAGTTGTTGGTACATTTGTTGTACTATACCAATTATTACTTGTCCTGTTTACTGAACCAAAGTATAAATATTTCTTTAAATTTCCACCATTTGGATTCCATCCACTTTCTAAATATGTTGACGCACTTCCTGCTGCAGTCTTAAAACTTCTGTCATTACAAAATGCTGTATCTTCGAGGTATATTCTATAATCAATTTTAGTATTATCTACTTCATTTGTTAGATTTGCTTCAAACCATGTATCTATTACTGATTTAATATTTGAATCATTTTTATTTAAAATGTAGTCACTATATTTTTGTTTTGTTTCAAAGCTACCAGTTCCAGTCATCTTATATAATGCATCCTCTATTAATTCTCCATTTGTTAAAGATATATAGTATTTTGTTGTTCCATTTACATAATATACATATCTTAAACTTGTACATGTTTCTTCAGCTGTTGTTGTATTACAACTATAATGATGCGTTTCATTTGGCGTTGTTACGCTTGCGTCCGTTAATTCATAGTGATCAGTTACCCATGTTGCTGAACTGGCAAACAATGCATTCGTTGTCCATCCCGAACTATAATAATTATATCTTGTATTGCTCATATATCCTGCATCTGATATACTAGAATAAAAATACCTAAATAAACTTCTATCTATTATTGTATTATAATGTGATCCATATAAATTTGCATATGTTTCTCTTGAGTAACTATCTACCCTGTAAAGGACTCTACATGTTCCTGTATCAGTTGTCTGCATACATGTATATGGATAATTTGCTACAATTATCGGAATTTTAGTACTAGCATCTTCTGCATTAGCTATTGCTACTTGTGTTATTGGATTTGACTTAGATTTTAATCTATATATTGCACTATTTCCTGTTGTGCTAACAACCTCAAAATCATCAGCATAATAATATCCTGTACTTTGAGTTAATGATGTCAGTGTTTGTCTATAATTTTGAACATCTCTTGTTGTTCCGCAATTATAAAACATATTACTTCCACTTCCCGTAATAGTAGGCTCTCCATTATATATCATCTTTATTCCACCTGTATCAGTGGTCCTTACCATCTGCCAACAATATCCACCGAACAATACATTATTGTTATTAATTGCTCCTCTAAAATAATATATTGGATTTGTATCACTCTCTGTTCCTGGTAAGATATATAACCCTTTACCATTGGTATCACTGGAATTATTTGCAAAATTAATTTGCATTGATGTATTTACATTCTTCTTTATTATATTAAATGCACTAGGTTTTTCTACCCATATTCCTTCATTAGCTTCTACTTTTACTTGAAAACTTATTCCATTTGTTTGTAAACTGTTCCATTCACTTGTGGTAAATACTACTCTATCATTTACCCAATTAGTTGCTGTTCCCATATTATCTGTTTCATTTCCATCATAGGTATCACTTATTGCTATCTTACTTGCATCTAAATATGCTCTTATTACGATATTACCATCTATTCCCGTATTACCTGATGCAACGTAACCAACAACTAATTGATCATTTGTTTTTATTGTTTCATTCGCTAATACTTTATATATTGAACTATCTCCACCACGATTTGTAAAATAATCTGCATCTTCTGTTCCTATTACTTTATTGTTAGTATTTGCATAGCTTACATCAATACTTATTGGTACTTGTTTATCATTTACTGTATTTTGTACATTTACTGCACTAACTAGATATTCTACACCTTCATTATAAGTTGTATCTCCCGTTATATGTATTGTTACACTCCCTACATTACTATCATTTGGTATTCCATTAGATACATCTATTGGAAATACATTTGTTAAATTAATAGCACTACCTTGTTCACTATTAAAAGCAATTCTACCTACTTTAATAGTATTACTACTTCCTGTTCTTGTATAATTAAAGAATGCATATGTTGTTGTACCAAGTAATAGTATCAACGTAAAACAAGCTATTACTATAAACATTTGTCTCTTTGTTTTTATCATATCTTTACTCCTATTCTACAATATAATTTTATCATTATTGATACTTTCTTTCAATAAAAAAACACTTGCATTACGCAAATGTTATTTAAATAGTTTTTCCCAATCTTTAACTATTTTCTTTATTTTAAAATTATCATTATATTTTTTACAATCTATACTTAGTTTATTTAATAATTCTTGATTATCCATCATTTGTTTTAATTTCTTAATATAATCATCTCTATCTTTAGCTATAAAACCAGTTTTACCATCTAATACTTCTTCTTCAGTAGATTCACCAAAATCATAAGTAATAGTTGGTATACCACATTCATTAGCTTCTAAGATACTTAAAGCAAAGCCTTCATAATCACTAGTAATTAGATTAATTGATGAAGTAAGAAAAGTTTTCTTTGGATCATCAGTTCTTCCCATTAGTTTTATTCTAGGTGATTTAATTAAAGATTTGATCATATCATAATCTTCACCTTCACCCCAAATCTCTAATTTCCAATCATCATACTTTTTATCTTTAAATACTTCTTCAACAATATCAACCATTTTATCAATTCTTTTTTGACTAGAAATACGCGCTATTGTAACTAGTTTTTTATTTTTTACAACATCTGCTCTTTCTTCAGTTTCAAACCTAACTGCATTATAAACACATAAACTATTTTCAAGACCATGACTAATAGCTGCATTCATAGAATTTTTACATAACCAAATATATTTAACTTTATCCTTATATTTTATAAATGTTTCACGAGTTGCTTTATGATTCCAACTATCTCTAAAACTCATATGTTGTTCATGGAAAGTAATTGGTAAATACTTTTCAGGCAATAAATCTAACATTTGATATTGACTAGAAACAATATAATCTGGTTTTAATTTATCAAGATAAATAGCTAATCTTTCTTTATCTTGTTTTAATGTTTTATTATTATGTAAACGATGTTTTGTCTTTTTAATAGCAGGACCTACTTTAATATTTTTTAAGTCACCTACTACTTCACTCCATGCATATGTTTCCCATAAATCATCTTTATTAAGTGTTTCTACATGTAATCTCTTATCATATGTTGGCTCATATTCCGTTTTATTTTCTCTAATTGATAAAACAGTAACATCATAACCATCATTTATTAAAGCTTCCCCTACTGTTTTATTTACTTGCCAAACACCGCCAAAGCTTTTACCTTTATTTTGTAAAAAAACTATTTTCATATGGCTTTTCCTTTCTTTCCTACTTTCTTCCAAAAACTATCAGTTAATTTTCTTAAAAAGTAAGATACTACTAAAGTAATTATTAAACAAATTACAAAATATATATAATTATTTAATTTATCTTTTAATATAATCATTGGTATTCTTTGTAAAATATAAATCCAAAAAGTATGAATACCAAGGAAAGTAAATACTTTACTATTAATCTTAATCTTTCTAGTTAATATAACTATTAATAAAATAAAGAATATGGCATATAGATTATATGTATAAATATTAACTAAATAATTCTTTAAGAAATAACTTCCTACTAATAATATAGATATTCCTATTAAACATAAATAATATTTTTTCTCTAACACTTTATCAATTTTATCTTTAAAATATGAATACCACATACCTATTGGAAAACATAGAATAGTATTAACATAATAAGTATCTTTAAATCTAGTTATAACATACATATAAACAGCCGTAAGAATAGTTATTATAATAAGTCGATAAATATTATTAATCTTAATTCTTTGATTAAAGACAATCATTGTAAAGATATATAAAGCAAATATTGCTAACATATACCAATTAGAGTTACCAATTGATTCGAATCCAGTGAAAGCTAATAATATTTTATTAATACTATAATTATTACCCATTATTAAGTTAACAATAATAAATAATACTACTGCAACAGAAAAATTAACAAATGTTGGAATAAATCTTTTTCTAAAGAAAGAAGACATATAATCTTTCTTATTTTTAATAGATTCATATATACCATAACCAGAATAAAATAAGAAACTAGTTACCATCAATTGACCTATAAAATTAAGATAATTTAATAATGGTTTATCAAGAGCATTATAAGTATTCATATAAGATACAAAATGACTAAAGAATATTGTTATAACAAACAAACCATTAATAATTGTTGTTTGATCTTTACTTAAATAATCTTTATTATCTTTAGTAAATCTTATTCCTATTAGAAAAATAATAATAAATGCTAAATAGATAAGTAACATAATTATGATCTCCTTAATATTTTCTTTTTAAGTTTTCTAAGATATCCCTTTTCTTCTTCATTTGTAAAGAAGTATGCATATACTGCGTATAAAATAGTATAGACAATAATAGCTAATAATAGTGTCATAAATCTAAAATTGATTTTTGATATTAAGAAATAAACTCCGGCTGATATAATACCGAATGGTAACATAAAAGCAACAAATCTTTTCCAATATTTTGGAATATCAATATCTGCTTTTTTCCAATAATAGAAATTCATTATTGTAATTTGACCAATAATATTAGCTAAAGCTGTTCCGATAGCTGCTCCTACTCCACCATATTTTTTAGCTAGCGGAATACTAATAACGATATTTAAAACGGCAATACAAATATATAAGACCGATCTAAATTTATGTTTATTTTTAGCTTGAATAATCGATATACCAATATTTTGAGTTAATGGTATTATTGATGGAATCATCAAAAGTAATAAAATATAATAAGCATCTACATAATCATTACCTAACCATAGAATAATAAATTGTTTACCAAAAACAATAAATCCAAACATAACTAAAGCCATAATATATAACTGAATTCTAGAAACTCGAATAAAGATATCAGATACTTTCTTACTACCATCTTTCTCTTCTAATGTTTTAGTTATTCTAGGGAAAAATAATCCACTAATTGTCGTAGAAAAACTTGTATTTATTTGCGATACTCTATGGGCAACCGCATAAATAGATACAGCTATAGTACCGGCCACATTACCTAATATTACTTGATCAGTATTATTATATACATTATCTACTATTAAGTTTAAAAAGATAAAGAATGAATAAACTAGTATTTCTTTTAATAATTTCTTATCTGTATTATGAACACTAAATTTAACTTTCATTTTTAATCTTTTAAAACAATAGAAAATTGTTATTATATGAAATAATAATGTATAACTACTTGTTACGATAACTAAAGATATTGCTTTATGACCAAGATATAATAATGGTAACATTGTAAGTGGTACAATTACTGTTTTTATTAAAGCCATTGTTTTTAAAAATTTAAACTTTTCACTAGCTAATGCATATGAACTAAATATACTAAGTGGAAAAGATATAGATACTGTACAAACGAGTATAATCATAATAACACGAGCACGAGATAATTCTTCTGGTGTTAAAGCTTTAAATATACTACTAACATTAGCTACTAATATAAAACCAATAATTAAAGACACTAAACCAATAATTATATATAGAAATAAAAACATTCCATTTATTTCTTTTTCATCTAATTTTTCAGGACTTGCTTTAGACTTAGAAACATAACGAACCATGGCATTACCAAATCCCATATCAAGTACAGATAAATAACCAATAACTGATACAGCTAAGGCATACAATCCATGTTCAGATTGCCCAAGATGCTTTATTAAAATAGGTGTATATATAAATGATACTAGTACACCAGCAATCATGTTTATATAACCTAATATAGCCCCAAATTTCATTTCTTTTCTCATTTTTTAAGTCCCCTTTTTTCCATTATTGCAATAATACGATCTGAAGACTTATGATCAACATACTTATGATATTTCTTTATTTTAGCTAATCTATCTTCATATGAATTATCAATTCCTTTTGATAAATGCTTAATAAACTTTAATAAATCATCAAATGTATATATATACTCACCAGCTACATTTTCTTCAAAATTATCAAAAACAATTCTTGTTGTCTTAACATATTCTTCGATATCACAAATAGCTAATCCAATTGGCTTTTTGGTTAATAAAAAGTCATAATATACAGAAGAATAATCAGTAATTAAAGCATCTACATTAGATAAATAATGATATAAAGATGAATGATCTATATCAAAAATAGCATCATCAACTAACTTAATATGATCAAAATCAAGTTTCTTTAAAATAGATGTATCTTCAGCTGGATGTAATTTAATTACCAAAAGAATATCTTCTTTCTTTAAGAATTCATTTAATTCTTTTAACTCTTTTTGAGTATTAATAGATGGTATTCCATATGGAAACATATTTTTACCAGTAGAATGATTTTTATGATTACGATATGTCGGAAACCAACAAATAGTTTTCTTTCTTTTTATATCAGGATAAAATATACAATCATTCTTTTTTAATAAAATATCATTTCTAGGAAAACCAGTTGATATAACATATTTATCATCTACTTTAAATAATTCTTTTGTTATTTCAGTAAAATAATCTGATACTTGAGTAACGTAATCAAGTTTTCCACATTGAGCACAATAATCCCCTGCAAACTTAATTGGTGTACCATGTGTTAAATGTATTCTTAACTGATATTTATTTCTTTTATAAATAAAACGATTACAATCAATAATATATTTAGCATGATGTTCATAATATTTAACTTTTTCTTTATCTTCCCAATCTACAAATTCAACATTTTTTATTTTAAGATCAGCAAATTTCTTTTTATCTAAAACAAACCATACTAATTTATTTTTTTCATTATAACCTAGTTCTAGTAATCTATCAAAAATACCTCTAGTATTATCACAAAAGTCTGGATTACTTTCAAACAAAATAATTGGCTTTAGTAAAAACCCAATTGGTAAATAATAATATATTTTAGCCAATATTCTTCTTATCATAAAAAGACTCCTTTCTATATAATACCCATTTTATTCAGAATTCGATATGTTAATACTAATCGATGTTTAATCAAGAAACAAAGAAATTTTTCTTTAGGATATTTTATTTCTTTTAAACTTTCTTTCATTTTATTATTTTTTAATAGTTCTTTTGCATTACTATATCTTTTCATAAAACCAACAGAACCATTAGCAAATTCATTAGTAACAATAACCATTATAATACTAAAACGATATGTATCAAAAATAGTTAATTCATTCTTATCCATTGATTTATTATTAAAAAACTCTGTATATTTATCAAATAATAATAGTTGTATATCAAGAATATTTGGATAATATAAAGTACTTAGTGTATTCATATCACCTCTTCGATAATAATATAGTTTTTGATTAACTACAATAACACTTTCAATATACTTTAAATAATCTAAATTAAATAACAAATCTTCGCCAAGAGATAACTTAGTATTAAAACTAATCTTATTCTTTTTAATAATTTCTAAATTATATAATTTACAACATGGTGTATTAAGTAAAGATAATTCACATAATTTAATTAAATTATTTTTATCAAGTAAAGTTGTATCATTAGTATCTTTTGAAAAACTAAATTCATTTTGAAATTTTTCAATCATACAAATAGATAAACTATTATCTTTTAAATTATCAACTAATTTTTTAACATAATCTGGATGAACTACATCATCAGAATCAATAAATGTTACATAATCACCACTAGCTTTATTTATACCATTATTACGAGAAGTACTAACTCCACTATTCTTTTGATGAATAACACTAATTCTTTTATCTTTTTTAGCGTAATCATCACATATCTTACCACTATTATCATCTGATCCATCATCAACTAAAATAATCTCAATAATTTTATAAGTTTGATTAATTACTGAATCAATACATTTTGATAAATATCTTTCAATATTATAAACTGGAATAACAATTGATACTTTGATATTTTTCATACATTAACCTCTTGCTTTATATACTATTTTGGCAATTAACTTATTAAAGAATACAAAATATAATCCTTTTAAACTAGTGTAAAAATGTAAATTTAATCGATACTTAGGGAAATATATTTTAACATATTTAATAGCCTCTTCAACGCCTTTCATATATTCTACAGGATCATATTTCGTCATACTCTTTATAAAAGTTGCATAAACATAACGGACATAAACATATTCTAATTCTTTTTTATATTCTTTATATAAATTATTCTTTTCATAGAATGAAACTACTCCATTCATATTGTAAATATAGTCATATATTCTCTTATCAACAGTATTAGAAATAGAACCTTCTCTTATAACATATTGATTAAATGGTTCATGAATAGCACCAATACTATTCACATATGGAAGTAATCGATAAATAAATTCGACATCTTCAAACCAAACACCTTTTTTAAATTCTACTCCATTATTAAATAATTCTCTTTTAAATAATTTATTCCAAGCTGCTGGATGAATATTATAGTAAGCTTTCTTAATACCTTTTTTATCATGTATATCATTTTTTATACCACTTCTTACAACTTGTATTTTATCTGGGTATTGATAAAAAATATCACAAACAACCATATCAAAATTACCACTGGTAGCTTTTTTATACATTTCTTCATACATTTCTTCTTTAACATAATCATCACTATCTAAAAAAGCAATATATTCACCAGTAGCACATTTAAGTCCATAGTTTCTTGCATCACTTAATCCACCATTTTCTTTAATATAATATTTAAAGTTTGGATACTTTGCAATATATTGTCTTATAATAGCATCACTATTATCTGGACTTCCATCATTAACTATAATAACTTCTAATTCTTTTAAGGTTTGTCTAACTAAACTTTCTAAACATCTATTTAGATAAGCTTCTACATTATATACAGGCACTATTACGCTTACTTTCATACTATCTCCTTCCAGTTATTCTCTTTACTATTTTTAATATAAAATATAATCTATGAATAGCTAAAAAACATATTGTTTTAACTTTTCTACTACATTTATGATAATATTCATTATCTCTCCATTTAGGAAATTCAGTTTTCATAATACTATTAATTTTTAATAAATATTCTTTAGTATTAGGATAATCTAAGAATCTTAATGTAGCTGTTCTTAATAAATGAGTAATATATATATACTCTATCTCTTTAAAATTATCTTTTTTAAGTTGCTTTTTACTATCTTCTAGTACAGTAAATATATCTAATAAATGATCATTAAATGTTTTTTGAGTCATAATTGAACCAGAATGTTGTAAATAATAATCATATAATGGTTCATCAACAAATGATATTTTCTTTACATAAGGAAATAATTTAACACAAAAATCTAAATCTTCATAATATATTCCTTCTTTAAAGATAACTTTTTTCATAACATCTTTTTTAATTAATTTACACCATACCATTGGTGGTGATAATAAGTATTCTATTCTTTGATCGCAAGAATATTCCATATGACATTTAATATATCGTTTCTCTTCTTCATTTAAAGAATAATAATCACATATTGTAACGTCACTCTTGGTTGATATCGCTTTATCATACATTTTCTCTAAGAAATCTAATTCAACAAAATCATCACTATCTACAAAAGCTAAATAATCACCAGTTGCATGTTTAAGTCCAAGATTTCTTGCACTAGACATACCACCATTTTTCTTTTTAAAAGATTTAAGGCATGAATACTTGCTAGTATATTCATCAATTATTTCTTGTGATGAATCTGTACTACCATCATTAACTAATATAACTTCATAATCTTTAAATGTTTGATTAACTAAACTATCTAAACATTTTCTTAAATACTTTTCTACATTATAAATTGGTACAATAACACTTATTTTCATACATCACCTATAAATAACTCTTCCAAGTATTAAAACTCATTAATGATTCATCCCATACTGTCATTCTTGGTATTTTATATAAATCTGTTACTTTTGGAGTTGCTTTACCCATAGTACCTGCACGACCTACAAAAGCTAGTTTAAATCCAACTTCTTTAACCGCACTAATAACTGTATCATTATAGTCATAGAATGGATATGCAAATCCAATAGCAGATACACCAAGTGATTCTAAAGATTTCTTTAAATCATCAACTATTTTTTGTTTTCCTGCACATAGCATTGCTCCACCCTGATTACCACCAGAACATACATAATTCTTATGCATACCATGAGTGTGTGATTGAATATCAATCGCTTTTAAACCTTCGAATCTCTCATATTTACCAACAAAATCACCTGATATAACAAACATTGTTCCATTTAAACCATATTTATCTAATATCTCATCAGTAGCTGTAAATAAATAACCATCATCAATAGTAATAGTAACAGCTTTTTCTACTTGTAAATTACCTTTTAAATACATATATAATTCATCAAGTGTTAAAGTAAGATAATTATTTTCACTTAGATACTTCATTTGTTTATCAAAATTCTCTTTTTTAATACAAACATAAGCATCTGTACATTTATCACCTTTATCATATACACGATGATAAGCAAGTGTTGTTATTTTAGCTTGATTCTTTTTCTCAGTATTTTTATTTTCTTTAGTTTTTTCAACATCATCTTTAGATATATTAACTAACATATCATTATATTCAACATAGTATTTATCTTCATAATTATTTATAATAACTGGAAATTCCATTGATTTATCTAAAGTAATTAATTTTTGATCATCTAAATATATTGTAAATTTATCTTTTGTAACAATATTTATATTAAATGGTAAATACTTTTTATATCTTGTATTAGTCTCTTGTTTTTCACCTTTTTCAACATCTTCATAAGATACATAATAATCTAAATCTTTAATATGAAAATACTTTGTATCTAGTTTAATATCTTCTTTTTCAAGTTCAACAACTGCATCTTTATAAATAGTACCAATTTCTTTATAATCTTTATCATCTTTTTCATAAAGAACAGTATCTTTAGTTATTTTAACAACATCACTATAATGACTCTTTATTTTTTCAAGATTAGTTTTATCTTCTTCTTGTTTTCTAGCTATCTCTTTATCATGTAATATTTTATATGTCGCAAAACCACCACCAAGTAATACAAGAAGTACAAGAATGTAAACCCATTTCTTTAATTTTCTTTTCTTACCATGACGTTTCTCTTTACGATCATTAATTTCTACTTTACCTTTATAATCACGTCTTTTTACAATAGATGAAAACTCATCATAATCATCTTCATCGTCTCTTTTAAAATCATTTATATGAACTTCTTCAGCTGGATCAGTAGTTATTCTACTACCACTATATCTTTCATAATTATTATTAACTCTTTTATTAGTAACTAAACCAATTAATTCTTCTGTTTCTTCATCATTAACTACATCTAGTTGTTCAGTTACTTCTTTTTTATCTTCTAATAATTCAGTAAAATCTTCAGTTACTTCATGATCACTGCCAAAAATATTTTGTCTATCCATAATATCACCTTTTTCACTAATATTATTATACTATAAAATAAGCAAAAAGAAAAAGGTTTATTAAACCTTTTACATTGTTTTATTTATATTTATTCAATTACATATGGATTAGTTACTGTTCCATTTCCAGATATAACTTGCGTGCTTGATTTTAGAGAAATAGCAGGACGCAAACCACGGAAGGCACCAACAAATTCACTTCTGTTTCTGTAAGTGTTCCAACAGAACGCGACAGCGCCGCTAGAGTTGTATTGCTTAGGCGACAAAGACCAGTAGTAACTATAACTATTTAGATAAGAATATGTTCCTAATTCTGCTACTCCACCTGCTAATACCATCTCATCCTCAGTTAACATACCTACTGGATAATCTAATTTACTATTTCCTGCACTATTTTTCCACGTAAATGCATCGTTTTTATTCGCACATGCTAAATTTGGTTGATTTTTTACTAAGCTTGTGTCCGAAGCATATGCGCTTCTTTGATATGCTCCATAATATAAGTGTGTTGATAAATCTCCACCATTTGCTATCCATCCATTATTATTGCCATCTCCCATACTTCTATCATTACACCATATTGTATCTTCTAATTTACTTGTTACTGTGTTCATATTACTTGCATACCATGTATCTATATTATTTTTGGCAACTGAATCATTTGTATTTGTCTGCATCTTAACAAATGCTTCTTCAATTCCATCTCCCCCCGTTAATGTTATGTAATATTTTGCATTTCCACTGCTTACATAGAATACATATCTTAATTGTGTACATGTTCCATTTTCAGTCTCTACATTGCAGCTATAATGATGATCTTGATCTGGCGTGGTTACTGAATCATCAACTAAGGTATACTTTATTCCGTCCCATACAAAGCTACTTCCAAATCTTGCTCCACTTTTCCAATTTGAAGTACTATATGAATATGTTGCTCCATACATATATCCTACGAATGTTTGGTAACTAGAATTTTGATTAAATTTAAATAAATTTGTATCATTTACTGTTATTCCCGTCGATTCACCCATATTGTCACAGCCAATTCCTAATGTTGAATCTTCATATAACACTTTTACTTTCATTACATATGGATGTTCTTCTGATCCTGATGCTCTTACTCCTATTGTATTAGATGTTGTTAATGGTCCATAATCATAATAATAAATCATTGATTGATCTTGAGGTCCAGTTGTTGCACCCTTACCAGTTCCACCTAGTAATGCTAATATAGTCCCACTACCAAATATTCCCTTAACTATAATGCTATAATTTCCCGCAACTGGTACTTTAAATTTTATTTCAGCATTGCTACTTGTTACCGTTGCATTCCATGTATTATCAGTTGAATCATATGTAAAATTACCTGTGTTAGTTACTGGTGTTCCATATTCTTCTAATGTTAATTCTTTTTTGTTTGTAGATAACTCTCCATTATAAATTAACTTAACTCCACCTGTATATGTTGTTCTTACAGCTTTCCAACATTTATTATTAAAAAGCACATTATTATCTACTTCACCACGATAATAGAATATTGGATTTGAATTGGTTTCAGTTCCACTTCTAGTATACACACCATTTGTTCCTTCACCATTTAAGCCATCATGTTCTGGTGTTTTACTAAAATCAACTCCATTTTCCGTATCTATTCCAACACTATCATTTCTCATTATTGTATAAAGTGATCTTGATGCTGTTTTTTCTTGTAAATCTCCTGCTACTGTTAGTTTTACTGTGGCATATTTGTTTTTATATTCAGTTGTATTATAAACTGCATCAGCTGCGGTATCTGATATTATTACATTTTCATCTAACCACATTCTTAATTTATATCTTTTTACTACTTCAGTTGTTGTATTTGCATCTACTGTATCAACATAGATTCTTCTATTTGCAAGTGTTTCATAACTTACAGCACTAAGTAGATAATCTCCTTCATTTCCATTTGAATCTAATTCTACTAAATCAAATCTTAAATCTTCATCACGATATCTTGTTTTTGGGCTTGCTTTATCATCTCCATGATTTAATACAAATTCATAATAAATAGTCTTTGTTGATGTATTTAATCCACTTACATTAAATGTTATATAATTATCATTTCTTGCTCTTGCTTCGTCAGCTGTTTCTGGAAAAATATTAGTCATTGATATTTGATCATTACCTTCATTTAAATGTAAATAAATATCACCTGCTATTAATTGTTGATCAGACGTTGTTCTACTATAATTAAACCATGCAAAAGTAGTACCACCTAAAAATAATACTAATGCAAAAACAACGATTACAATAAACATTTGTTTCTTTGTTTTTATCATAGATACACCTCTATTATTAGTATAACACATATTAATAAAAAAAATAAGCTTTTTAAGGCTTATTTTATTGTACTAAAGTTAATTTACCATTAACTAATTTATATTCATGTGGATTACCATCAATAGCTTTTTTTCTAAAATCATTAATTAATTTTAAATCTTTTTCTTTATCTTTACTTGATGATAAATACCAGTTTATAAATTTTTCTTGTTCATATGTGGTACTAGAATATTTATTAATTTGAGTAATTAAGCTTTTAAATGATCCATCATCTCTAGTTCTTTTTGGTGAGAATAAATATGTTAATTCAAAATCTGTTTTACGGTCTTCTAATCCAACACCTAATAATCCTTCTAGAATATAGGCCATTGTACCTGTTCTATCTCGACCAAAATTACAATTAAATAGTACGTTTTTATTTTCTTCAACAACTGATTTCATAACCATTTCTGTTGCTTTACGAACATTACTTCCTGTTGAATAATAAGTTATTGAAATTCTTTTTCTAATACTTTCAATAGCTGATTTAGAATTAATTTCACTATCTGGTCGTAAATCCACTACTCCAGTAATTCCTAAATGATTAAATCTTGTTAATGAACTAATAGCATTAGTATTTGCACTTCTAAATAATACACCATATTTAACTGTACCACCATCGGCTTTCCATCCACCTAAATCTCGCATATTCAAAAGATTAGCATTTACCATACGTAAACTACCTGTTATGGATACTAATTCAAATTTACTTGGATCACTAGTTGATTCAATATAATATGTACTTTTTGGTATCATGTATAAATAAACATATTTACTATCAACTGTAGTAATTAATTTCTTTGTATTATTCGTTGTATCATATTTATAAATATTTACTTTTTCTGCAATATTTGTTGTATAATCAACTGGTTTATCACATGACATTTTACTGCCACAACCATAACTATTATAAACATTTTTAGCCTTATTTGCTGATGGTGAAGATAAATAATCAATAACTGCTTTATTTCTTTGATCAAATGTTTTTACTTCTACAACATTAACAGTACATGATGATGTTTTATTTCCATCAATTGTTGTTACTGTAATTGTTGCAGTTCCTTTGGATTTTGCTTCTACTTTACCATTTTCTACTGTTGCAACACTTGGATTACTACTTGTCCATGTTATGTTTTTATTAGTAGCATTATCTGGACTTATAGTGGCAATTAAAGTATCACTTGTACCATTTATTAAAGAAATAATATTTTTATTTAAAGATACATCCGTTACTAATATTGCTATTGGTGTTGGTGTAGGTATACCTAATATTGTTTTTCGTATTAAAATATAATCTAGTGAATTAATTTTACCATCACTGTTTACATCCGCTCTTGTTAATTCATTACCAGTTAAAGTAGATTGTTTTAGGATATGTTTTCGAACTAATACGTAATCTGTTGATCCAACTCTTCCATTACCATCTACATCACCAATTGGATAATCATCTGCAAATGTAGATATTGGAATAAGTAATAGAATTAACGTTAATAATTTAATAATAGAACGTTTCATTATCTCACCTACCATATCATAATTATATCATATTTTTTTCAAAAGAAAATAAGCTTTTTATGGCTTATTTTATTGTACTAATGTTAAATTACCATTAACTAATTTATATTCATGTGGTGTACCATTAATCATAATTTTTCTAAATTGATTTAATAATTCTAAATCTTGTTCTTTGTTTGTACTAAATGATAAATACCAATTAATAAATCTTTCTTGTTCATATTGTATTTGGCTAAATTCTTTAATTTTATTTTCTAGACCTTTATAAGCTGAATATGTTCTTGTATATGATGAAGATGATCTAAAATAAGTTAATTCATAATCCATTGCTCTCTCATCAGAAGATACACCTAATAAACCTAATATTAAATAAGCTACTGTACCAGTTCTATCTCTTCCTAATACACAATTAAAGATAACACCTTTTTTATCATTTACGACTGTTTTAATTATTGCTTCTAAAGCTTCACGATTTTTACTTGATTTATTAATCGCATATGGATTGGTACTTATTTGTTGACGAATTTGTTTTGCTCTTGAAGAACCACCTAATTCTGATGTCTTACGCAAATCAACATTCTTACCAATGTTTAATGCTTCAAATGAAGAAAATGATGCTAGCGAATCAGTTTTTTCACTACGGAAAATTTTACCATAATTAACTGTTCCACCATCAGCTTTCCATCCACCTAAATCACGGCAATTACCAATCTTTGGTATATCCATCATTCGTACACTACCATTAATAGTAACTACTTCAACATTATTACCATCATCTAAATAATATGTATTACTTGGTTCTAAATAATAATTTAATTCACTACTAGTTGTTGTTGCTAACAATGTTTTTGTATTATTACTCATATTATATTTATATACTTTAATATTACCTTGTAAAGATGTAGTATATGAATTTGGTTTATCACAAGATAATTTATTACCACATTTATAACTATTATAAATACTTTTTATTTTACTAGCTGTTGGTTGTTTCATATATTCTTTTAAAGCTTCATTTCTTTGATCAAATTCCTTAATTTCTAGTACAATTACTTTACATGTTGCTTTTTTATTATTATTTGTTGTTACTGTTATATCTGCTATTCCTAAAGTTTTGGCATTTAGTTTTCCATTAGTAACTTCTACAATATTTGAATTACTACTTTCCCAAACAACATCTTTATTATCTGCATCTGTTGGATCAATAGTAACATTTAGTGTATCAGTTGATCCTATTACCATTGTTATATTTTCTTTATCTAATTTAACACTTTCTACCTCTATTGGTATTGGTGTCGGAGTTGGAGTTGGTTCTGGTATTGCTGTTGGCATAGGAGTTGGTGTTACTAAACTCATTACTTCAACTTCACAAGTATCTTTTTTACCATCCTTTGTTGATACTGTAATTACTGTTTTACCTTCTTGAATCCCTTGTATATTACCATTATTATCAATATTAACAATATTTGGATTACTACTTGTCCATGTTAAATTAGCTTTAGCTTCTTCTGGAATAATACTAACATTTAATTTATCTTTATCACCAACATGCAAACTTATTTTATTTTTACTTAGTAGTATATTACTTACTTTAACATTATTACTAAAAAAGGCAAAATAAAGAACTATGCATATAATCATAGTTAACAAAGTATAAATAACAATATTTAAAGTATTATTCTTTTTATTCATACACTACCCTTTTATTCAATTATAACATAATTACTTTAAACTAAAATATTTTTTAAGTTCCAAAATAGTTGTTTTAAAATAGAATGTAAATAAAATAATTAAATTAAATAAACCAATAGATCCAGTTACTATAACTGCCCAATTCATTGGAATTACATTAACTATTCCAAGTAAACAAATAATACAAGAAACAATTGATGTAAAAAGAATCATAATTATTTTATTTTTATGATATTCATAATTAGTGAAAAATAATATTAATTCTATTATTAAGAAAGAAAAACATAATACATCAATAACTAATATTGACCAATGAGTTTCATTTATTTTATCAATTGTATATAAATAAGCCATAATTATTAATATTAAAACAAATAATCTTTTTATTAATATATTATCTATTAATGGTTTACTTAAGAAAGCAAAGTAAATAATTAATTCACCAAATAATACATACATTGACCATAATACTCCACCTGTTAACAAATTAATAGTTAAACAAGTAATAAATGAAATTATGAATATTATTAGTATTATTTTTCTAATTAATAAAAACTTACTAACTTTTTTCTTTATTTCGGGGTAATCATTTTTAACTATCATATTCATCACTCCCATGGATATCTATTATTAAATCTTGTTCTTTTAATATATTATATAAACTATTTTCAACTGATTTATTAGTAGTAAATTTTGATAATGTTAAAGTTAAAATATTATTAACTGATACTACTGAAAACAATATACGATTAGTTAAGTTAGTTCCTAATACAAAATCCATTTTTTCTACTTCATTTTGCATTTCTTTTGGTATGTTAATCATTCCTAAATTAGAAAGGACAGTTGTACTTGATTTATCACCAAAATGTCGATATATAAAGTTAGCTATTGGATGTTTAATAAATAATGGTATCAAATTAACATTTTTTACTAAATTAACGGCTGCATAAGCTTGTTTATCTACTTCTTCTTTAGTTATATTAGTTCTACTTTGTTTTTTTACTTCAGAAAGTACTGTATCAAAATCCGTAATATCTTTCTTTCTAATACTAATTACGGTATATAAAGAATAATTACGTAATGTTTTAGTTTTATAATACTTTCTTAAATTAATTGGTACTTGTATTTTAATATAACCATCTTTACTAGTTGAATATGATAATACTAAGAATAAATATGTTAATAATAGTTCATTAATTGTAACATCATTCTTTTTAGCTAATTTATGTACTTTATTTAAATCTAAATCAAAATGTAATACTTGACATGGTCTAATAAGAGATAATTTACCATCTAATTCTAAAGCTTTTTCATTAACTAAATTACCACCTTTTATTTCTTTAATATTCTTTTCAAAAGAATCTTCTAATTCTTCTTTAAGTGGCTTATCTTTTGGATTTAAAACTAATTCATTATATGTAACTTTTTTACCTAATAATCTTATATACTCATTAACTAATGTTGTTAAAAAAGACATACCACCATGTGCATCAGCTATTAAGTGAAAATATTCACAACTAATTCTTTTACCATAATAATTAACTCTAAAAGTCTGAGTATTAAATTTAGATATATTTATTTTAAAACAAGGTGTATTATGTTCAATATTAACTCTAAAACGTCTATTAATAGTATCTAAATAGTTATTAAAAAATCCTTTATGAACACTAGTTCTAAATAATGGAAAACGATTCATGGTAAATAATAATGCTATTTGTAATACTACCGGATTAGCATCTTCTTTTAGATAAATTGATAACCTATATATACTCATCCAATCTTCTTGCATCGAAAGTGGATATATTTTAGCTGAATTATCTAATGGATACCAATCTTTACTTTTTTGATATTTATAACCTGATATACGATCTAATACTTTAGATAAATCTTCTTTATCTTTGTAATATAAAATATAATTAACAAAATCAGTTAAAATCTTTCTTTTATCTTTGCTATTTACATCAATATTACTTTCTAATTTATTAAAAAAAGACGTTAGTAATCCCTTGTCTTTTTCATTAAATTTATCTAAATATTCTTTATTCTTGTACACTTTTATCACCACGTCTTTTTACTATTTTTTCATAATACCACTTTGGATACATACTACGTAGTATCTTTTCGTCTTCTTTTTCTTTTGTTCTTGTTGTATTAACACCATCTACTCTATATCCAACTAATTTCTTTTTTAAATAAACAAATCTAGTATTTTGCTTAGCTAAATCAATTAAACCTTGCCAATCATTATCATACTTTAAATTAGTTGGAAATATATCACCAGTTATATTTTTCTTTACAAAAGTAATACTACTAGTACAAATAAACTTATCTCTTCTTAAACTACGTAATTTAAAAAACTTTCTACTTTGAAATAATTTAAATCTTAATGGTAATAAGAAATATCTTTTCCAAAATAGTTTTTTACTACTCTTAATCTTTTTATCATTATGTATTTCATAATTATCAGTAAAGATTATAGTTGCTTGTTTATTCTTTTTATAACACTTTAATATTTCTTTAGTATAATTTCTATCATATAAATCATCTTGATGGGCAATAGTAACTAATTCGGTATTAAATGAATTAATGGCAAAATTATAATCTCTTCCCTTATTACTTTTTGCTTTATTGATCATAACACCTAGAGAATACTCACTAGCTAAATCAATTATATAATCATTTGGTGTACTTGTTGCAATAACTATATTTGATTTAGTACTTTGATTAATAACTGATTTAATACATTCTTCTAAATCATCACTTATATTATAAGCTAGTATAACAAATGTATGTTTCATATTACCACATCCAATAAAATTATACCAAAATCTAAGAAATAAATCGACAAATAACGTCAAATAAGAAAAAATAATTTAATAATTAATTTATATATTAATAAATCTACGATATAATTATAATGGTGATGTATAATGATTGAAGACAAAAAGAAGAAGAAAAAAACCAAAATTGAAGTAATCGATGAAAAAAATAGTTTTATTCATTACATATTTCTAGCAATTGCTTATATATCATTTATTGTATACTTAGTTTTAGACATTAAAAATATTAGTGATATAACTAAGTCTATTCCAACATTAGTTGGATGGGCATTTGTATTACTTTTACTAATTAGTTTTACAATAATGAGTATTAGAAAGAAAAAAGATAATATAGCTAGTATTGTTACTGTAGGTAGTATATTAATTACGATATATAGTGTTATTAATATCTTACTTAGTACTAACATTATTTCTCTTCCAAAAGATGAATATATACCAAACTTTTATAATGAAAGTGTTATAAAGTTTAATGAATGGAAGATGAAAAACAATGTTAAAGTAACTGAGAACTATGAATATAGTGATACTATTAAAAAAGATAATATAATATCACAAAGTGTATCTGCACCTACTCTTACTAAAGATATTAAAGAAATAACTATTACTATTTCATTAGGACCTGATCCTAATAAAGAAATAATTGTGCCAAACTTCATTGGTTTAAAATATGATGAAGTAATAAAATATATTGAAGATAATCACTTAAGTAATGTTAAAATAGAATATCAAAAAAGTGAAAAAACTCCAGATACAGTTATTAGTCAAGATAAAAGTGGAACATTAAAACGTAGTGATGAAATAACTATTACATTTGCTATTTCTAAAGAAGATGCTGGTGAAATAAATATTATTGATTTTACTGGTAAAACGAAGTTATATGCAACATCATGGTTAGAGAAATATGGTTTTAAAGTAGAAATCAAAGAAGATTATAGTGATGAATATGAAGAAGGTTTAGTTATTGAACAAGATGCTAAAGAAGAAGTTAAGAATCCTGAAACAGATACTATTACATTAGTTATCTCTAAGGGTAAAAAAGTATTAGCTCCTGATATTGCATCAATGGATGTTGATGAAATAAATAAATGGGCTATTGAAAATAATGTTAAGATTTCTTATAAAGAAGAATATAATGATGAAAAGAAATTAGGTGATGTTATTTCTTCTTCTATTGAAAAAGGTGAACTTGTTGATAAAGATAAAAAGATAGAAATAACTATTTCTAAAGGAAAACTAGAAATGATTAAACTAACTACCCTTAGTGAATTTACTAATTGGGCAGAAACTAATAAAGTTAGTTATGATGTTAATTATGAAAATAGTGATACTGTTAAAAAAGATGAAATAATTAAATGTAGTCATGAAACTGGAGCTACTATTAAAAAAGATGATACTGTTATTGTTACTGTATCACGTGGTAAAGTTATAACTATTCCAAACTTTGTTGGTATGGCAAAATCTGATATTCAATCAAAATGCTCTTCAATAAACTTAAGTTGTAGTTTTAAAACTGGTGGTTATACCGAAAGTACTAAAAAAGATATTGCAACTGCACAATCTAAAAAAGCAAATACTAAAGTAAGTGAAGGAACTGGTATAACTATTACACTTAGTGCAGGTATTCAAGAAAAAGTTAATGTACCATCATTTGTTGGTAAAACCAAGTCAGAAATCACTTCACAATGTAATAGTATTGGTGTTAAATGTAACTTTACTTATGGAAGTGGATATAATAGTCAAGCTAAGGATACTTGCCTAAAACAAAGTGCAACTGGTAAAGTAAATAAAGGAAGTACGGTTACTATTACTTTAAGTAATGGACCAGCTAAAACATTTAACTTTGTCATAAATGGTGAACCAATATTACAATGTAGTAAAAAAGGTGATCCACAATGTACTAAGAAAGAAATAGAACGTGTAGTAAAAGAAAAATGTCCAGGCGTAACCTTTACTTATTCATTCCGTAAAGTAAATAATGGTATTGCCCTATTAGATCCAAGTAGTGGTACACAAGTTAAAATAGGAAATAATACTTGTACACAAGGACAAACTTATAAAGTAATAATTAATAGTGATTAAAGACTTGAAAAAGTCTTTTTTCTTTTAAAAAATAGAGTTAACTATAAACTCCATTTTCAGTAATAACTATATTCATCTTTATATCTAATTCATCAACTGGTAATAAATCAACCATTTGCTCATTAAAACATATACCAATCTTATAAATCTCTTTATTATTTAAATATTTATCATAATAACCTTTACCATAACCTAATCTATTTCTTTCTTTATCAAAAGATACACCTGGTACAATTATTAAATCAATATTACCAAGATATTTTTCACCAATTGGTTCTATAACCCCAAATTTACTCTTGGTATATTTAGTATCATTATTTATCTTAATAAAGATTAATTTATCTTCAATAACTCTTGGTAATAAAATAGTTTTATTTGAATTATTTATTAAATAACTAGTATCTACTTCATTATCTAAACTATTATATAAAGCGATTATATTAGACTTCTTATAAATATCTAAATTCTTTAATGTGTTAGTAATAATTATAGATTTATCTTTCTTATCAGAAATATTTTTTCTTTTATTAAGGATTTCTTTTCTAATAGTATCTTTATTCATCAACTACTTCTACTCCTAATACACCAATTAAATCACGACATTGAAATGAATTTATTTTAATCATTTTCATAGAATAATTATCCATTCTAATACCACTAATATTGGAAGTGGTAAAATCAACTCCTTGTAGATTAGTATGTAATATTTCGGTATGATTAAAGTTAATGTTATCAAACTCAATATTTTTAATAATACAATTATCTAGAAATGATTCTTGCATATCAGTATTCTTTATAATTACATTAGTTAAACTAGTATCTGTAAGATTAGCTAATCTAAAATTAGAATCAATGATACTAATATCTTTTAAAGTCGCATTAATTAAACTAATACCAGATAATTTACAATTAATAAACTCTACTCTAGTAATAAATCTATTATCAAAGTTAATATTTGATAAATCACAGTTTTCAAAAGTAACATCTATTAAATCTATATTATTAAGTTTTATATCTTGAAAATTAATATTTTTGATAATACAACTATCAATAGTAATATCACTTAATTCTATTTTACTATTATTTTTTTCAATCAATGTATTATAAATATTTTCACTAAAATCACATTCATCAAAATTCTTTTCTTCATATATTTTAATCTTTGGTTTATTTATTTTCATATTTCACCTATAACAAATGATATTTAGTATTTACATAATTAAATATGAATAATACACCTGCAATACCTGTAATATAAATAATTATTTTAATTAGATTATTATTAGTGGTTGTATCTAAATATACATAACCAAAATAATGATAAAAATCATTTGTAGTTATATCATGTGAGTGATTTTCTTCTTCCTCATTGTGTGTATGATTATTATCTAACCATTCTTTAACAAATTTTTTACCATTTTCTTCTAAATAAGTTGGTATTAACTTAGTAATACCTTCTATTCTATAAGAATCTTCTGGATTATCTAGTAAATAGTTGCTTATTTTATTAGCTTCTTTTTTATCAATATAAACGATATATTGAACACCATCACCAAACATTACATAATAATTATCAGTTATTGTACCTGCAACATAAGTCGCATTTAAATAAACTTTTTTATTTTCATCTTTTAATCCTTTGTTAGTGATATCATTTATATTTATTCTAGTATCAATAAACTCACTATAAACAGTTAATCCAAGGGATATTATTACTAAAATAATCCCAATTATTAAACTCTTTTTCATTTAACCACCAAACCTACGATTACGTTTATCAAACTCTTCTAAAGCTTTATCAAATTCTTTTGGATCAAAATCGGGAAATAATGTTTCAGGAAAATAATATTCTGCATAACTAGCTTGCCATAACATAAAATTACTTATTCTTTGTTCACCACTAGTTCTAATAACAAAATCTAAAGGAGGTAACTCTTGATACATATATTTATTAACTAAGTCTTCATCGATATCTTCAATATTTATTTTATCTTCTTTAACTAAACTAGCAATACTCTTGGTCATATCAACTATTTCATATCTACCACCATAATTTAAGCAAATATTAAATACACCACGTTTTAAACCAGCAGTAGCTTCTTCTAATTTCTCTAAACTTTTTCTAACATCATCTCTTAGATTATCACGACGACCTGAAAATATTACTTTAAGACCATTTTTAACAAATATTTTCTTTTTAGCTGAAAACATTTTAACAAATAAGTCCATTAAGTAATCTACTTCACTCTTCTCTCTTTTAAAGTTTTCTGTTGAAAAGGCATAAACAGATACATACTTAATACCTAAGTTATAAATATGATCCAAAAGTTTCTCTAGATTATCAGCACCAGCTTTATGACCAAAACTTCTTTTAAGGCCTCTTTTTGTTGCCCATCGACCATTACCATCCATTATTATTCCAACGTGTTTTGGTAAATTATTCATTTGCATCACCTAAATGAATTATATCATTATTTAGTTATATTTAAAATAAAAAAAGATGTTCAATGAACATCTCTTTATTATTCTGGTTTTTTTACACCTTTATAATTTGCATTTGTTACAACAATTGTACCATTTTGTACAGCTTCATCATATGTCATAAATGGGTCAAGTTTACCAAATTTATTTATTACTCCAAAATCATTGTTATAACCGTTGTATAGTCTCATTTTATCTACATAATCTATTCTTACATAATGATTATCTCTTGTATTATTAAATTTGCAACCAGACATATATAAACTATGTATTGGTGTTGAATAACGCATTACTAAGAATTGTGAACCAACAGCTGAAATATTACAATTAACCATATAAACTTCTTCGTTATTTTCACTTGTTTCTCCACCAATATAGAATGATACTTTACCTTCCTCAAGATGATATCCATCGAATGTAGGAGCTGATCCATTAGGACGATATTTTCCTTCTGCTGGATAAGATATACCATTAATATTAGCATTTTCAATATAAGCTACACCAGATGGTCCATGAGCAAAATAGAATCCACCATGATCAGTACTTTCAAATGTACCACCATAAACATATGTTTTAGAGCCTGGTGCAGTTTCAACAGCTGAATGTGTTCCAAAGACATAACCAGAATTAAATATTAAAGTTCCAGCATTCATTATTCCAATACTTGCATTATAGTATGTTTCTTCACCATCTTTAATATAACAACCTGGACTATCTGCAAAAATCTTTGAGTTATTAACTACTAATTTACTTCCGCTATCCCAAACATAAATTATTGAATCTTTAGTATCACCATTATACATTTCTGAATCAGTTACTGTCGATGTTGAATTAGAATAAATTACTAATTGTGTATCAGTATGAGAATTAACTAAATTAACATTACTACTATAATTAGCATGAATTTGACCATAACCAACAGTAGAGTTTTTAATAGTTAAATCCCCTCCACCATTAGATTGAATAATGTAACCATCATCACTAGATACTGTTGGGAAATTAACATTATTTATAACACCATGTATTTCATCAAAAGCTAATCCAAAATAGTTTACTGAATCATATGTATCTTCACCATTTATAGTTCCATTTTGAACAGAACTATCCTCATAAAAAGCTAGAAATGTTGAACTATTAGTGCTTCTTTTATGTATAGTTATAGTATTTCCATATAAATTGATATCAACTGATTTATTAAAATCTATACTATTAGTTACGTCAATATCATCATAAAATACTAAATTAGTGGTATTATCATCAGAATCAGTATATACACCTACTTTAGCAGTACTTCTTCCTTGCTCTGAATTAATTGTTTCAGCATTAATTGCTGTTGCAGCATCATCTAAAGAACTATAATAATATACTTTTGGTGTATCACCTTTAACAGTAACTTTTACTGAAGCAAATAATTTTTCAAAATCAGCTGATGTATAATCTTTATCATCATCTGTATCACTTATTTTTAAATCTTTATCTATCCACATTCTTAATTTATAATTTCTAGTTATTGTATTAGTTGTACCAGCTTCAACACGATCTTTTAGTAAGACAGTGTTATTTATAGTATCAAAACTTTCATCATAAACAAGATATTTTTCAGTATTATCAGATAATATTTCGATTAAATCAAATCTTAAATATTTATCATCAATTCTGTCTCTTCCCTCAATATCATTACCATGAGATATCATTAGTTTATAATATACATCTCTTTCTGACTCATTTTTACCAGTTATTTGAAATGTGACATAATTATCACTTCTCTCACGAGCTTCAGCGCTTGGCATAGGAAATTCATTTAATAAAGTAATTGCATCTCCTTGAGTATGATTAAAATATATATTACCAACTACTAATGTATTAGCTGCTCCTGTTCTTGTATAATTAAAAAACGCATATGAAACACCAACTAATGCTATTAATAGTATTAATGGTCCTAATATATATAAATGTTTTTTTGATTTTTGTTCATTACTTTGATTCATATAACCTCCTACTATTAAAATTATACAATAATATAAAGAAAAACACAATTATTATTGTAATTGTGTCTATCATTATCTAAATTTCTTTAATATTCGAAGTGTATTAAGAATAGTTAAAAGTGTAAGACCAGTATCGGCAAAAACAGCTAACCACATATTAACTAAACCTAATGTACTAAGTATTAAAACTATTATTTTAACTGAAATAGCAAAAATAAGATTTTGTTTTATTATTTTATTAACATATTTTGATATATCTATGGCCTTAGGTATTTTACTTAAATCATCATTCATAATAACAATATCACTAGCATCAATAGCTATATCACTACCTAAATTACCCATGCTAATACCAATATCGGCTTTTTTTAAAACTGGTGCATCATTTATGCCATCACCAACAAATATTGTTATATCGTTTTTTCTTACCTTTTCATAAGTTTTATATTTATCAGTTGGTAACATCTCATAATTAACATTATCAATATTAAGTCGATTAGCTATTTCCATAGCAACATCTTTTTTATCACCAGTAAACATATATGTTTCAATGTTATTGTTTTTAAAATAATCTAACATTTCTTTAGTATTTTCTTTAATACCATCATTAATAATAATTGAAGCAACATGTTTACCATTAATATTTAAATGCAACATTGTTTCAATATCACAATCACATACTTTTTTATTACCAATAATTATTTTATCTTTACCAATTATATAACTAATACCACCATCTATTTCTTTAAAGTTTTTAACATCTTTATTATCAATCTTACCATTTTTAAGTTTCATAATAGATCTAGCTATTGGATGATTAGAAAGTGATTCTCCTTTACATAGAATATCTATTATATCTTTTTTAGAATAATCTTTATCGATAATTTCAATATCTTCAACATTAAATTCACCACTAGTAATAGTTCCTGTTTTATCAAATATTATTTTTCTAGCATAAGATAAATTATCTAAATAGTTACTTCCTTTAATAAGTATTCCATTACGTCCTGAAACACCAATACCTGTAAAGTATGAAAGTGGTACTGATATAGCTATTGCACAAGGACAAGAGATTACTAAGAATGTTAATCCACGATATATACTTTCACTATATTCCATATTAAATAACACAGGTAATAATAATATAACTAAACTAGCTAATACAATAACAAGTGGTGTATATATTCGACTAATTCTTGATACAAGTGTTTCTGTTTTAGCTTTTGAATTAGTAGCATTTTCTAATAAATCTAATATCTTAGATATAACTGATTCACTATATATTTTAGTAGATTTCATAGTAATAACATTACCTTTATTAATAGAACCAGATAATATTTCATCTTTTTCTTTAACATTAACTTCTTCACTTTCACCAGTCAACATTGATGTATCAAGAGAAGTATTTCCTTCAATAACTATTCCATCTACAGGTACTTTTTCACCTTTTTTAATAATTAATTTATCACCAACTTTAATATCTTCAACATTTATTTTAATAACTGCATCTTTTGTTTTTAAATTTGCATATGGTATTTTTAAAGATACTAGGTTTTCTATTTCTTTCCTTGATTTATTTAAAGCTTTTTCTTCTAATAATTTACCAATGGTATACAAAGTTATTACCATCATTCCTTCTAAATATTCACCAAGAAGAAATGCTCCGATACAAGAAATAGTTATTAAGATATTTTCATCAACAATTTTACTATTAAATAATAATTTAATTGCTTTAATAATAACTTTATATAATAGTAATAAATAAGCTATTACAAATAAAGTGATTTTAATATAATTAGGAAAATCAATAAAATAAGCTAATAATCCTAAAATAACACCAATAATTAAAAATGATAAATGAAATTCATGTTCATGTTCATTACTTGATACAATAGTTGCATCTGGTTCAATATCTTTAACTATTTTATTTATTTCACTAAGTGTATGTTCTTTATCTGATTTATAGATTAATTTACATGTATTAAAGTTAACTATTACATCATTAAGATCATCTCGATTATTTAGTTTTTCTTCTAGTTTTCTTGCACAATTAGGACAATCTAAATTCTTAATATTATATTCGTATTTTTTCATTCTTCCTCCTTATGTATTACATGTGATGTTGCTACTTCAACAACACTACTTACATGTTCATCATCTAACGTATAATAAACTTCTTTACCAGATTTTCTTGATTTAACTAAACCATTATCTTTTAATAATTTTAATTGATGAGAAATACTTGATTTAGTCATGTTCAAAAGATTTGCTATATCACAAACACACATCTCATTATTATCTAATGCGTATAGTATTTTAAGTCTTGTTTCATCACCTATTGTTTTAAAAAACACACTTACTTTATTAAACATTTTATCATCTAACATATTCTTTTTAGTTTTCTCAACTACTTCTTTATGAATAATATTACAATCACATATTTCTTCTCTCATATCTCACCATCCATATTAATTATAGTTGAATAGTTATTCAACTGTCAAGTATAAAAAAACTCTATTTACATAGAGTTTACTTTTGTTTATAAATTATTGTTGAACCTAAGCTTAAATGATGTTCACTACCATTAACAGCTATATCATCATAA
>JAEEGL011426952.1_pt1 | contig 31303 bp, 29 predicted proteins | sample 9134231 | NCBI WGS metagenome assembly JAEEGL01 (sample SAMN16246548, study PRJNA631951) | gut metagenome | biome: gut microbiome; feature: rumen; material: fiber-attached | host: Bos | place: Iran: Karaj | collected 2018-10
CACCATTGGGAATAGAAGCTATACTGCCTGCTGTGGTGTGGCTGAATACAACGCCTTCCACTTGGCTGTCTACAGTGATGTTCAACGGAAGCCCGGGAAGAGTATAATCCCCAGCCTTGATAATTTGAATTTCATCGCCTGTATTGGCAGCTGCAACAGCTGCAGCAAGCGTCTCAAATTGTTCTTCACCAATCTGAGCGACATAATCAGCCCTGATAACAGTATTGTTTGAAAGTGTCGCACCACCATTTCTACCAATGATGTCGCCAATGGTGGTAGGAGTTGGATCCTCGTAGCCATTTGTCAAGTCTTGGGTAACCGTAACATTTTTCACGGTATTATTCGTTACAGTTCCTGCAGAATAACCAACAATACCGCCAAGATCTCTGTAGGCTGTAATTGTAACTCCTTCAACCCAGCAGTTGTCGATTGTGCTTCCTGCGGTTGCATATCCCATGATACCGCCAGCCTTGTCTCCGTTGTCGTAGGAACCGCTAACAATCTCGGGGGTAGAACTGATAGTTCCTCCAATCACTTTGCAGTTCTCAATCGTTGGTCTGTTGGAAGTATAGGCAACAATTCCCCCCGCATAGTGCGTGCTCTGAAGGTTGACATTCCTAACGGTTAGGTCTTTTATTGTACCGTTAACGATAGAACCAAACAAACCTGCTACAGCATGATTCGGTGTGTTGTCAACCACGGTCACGTTGCTGATGACGTGGTTGTTTCCGTCAAACGTGCCATTAAACGATTGACCAGGATAGGCAACAAGATTACCTATCGGTGTCCAATTGCTTTCGCCGCTTAAGTCAAGGTCTGCAGTCAGTTTCACCGTTTTGCCAGCATAAGTGTTACCGCTGTTCACAGCATCGCGGAACGTTTTTAACTGGTCAACAGTGGAAATCTCGACCACATCTTGCGCGGACGCCATGCCCGTCACCATTGTCAATAGCGACAGGCATAAGAATCTAATCCATTGTTTCATGATTGTTTTGTTATTAGTAATTATAAGTGTTAGAATCACATTCATTCATCTGCTTATTAGTGAGTTATTAAAGGGCATACCTCATTAAATATTAGTTAGTTATTAAACTGCTTACAAAGTTATGACATTTTGTTAAGGCATTTTTGTTATTTTGTGGAATAAAATTCACATTGTGGTATCAGACCTATAGGTTGTGTTTTTTCTTGCTTTTCTTTTGCGCACAAACAATTATACGTTTTTTTATTAGAATGGAATATCTTTCAACATATTTTTTTTGTGTATAATTTCAATCATTGTAATTTTACAGCCGAATTTTAAACAAATAGATAATTTCAACACGCCTCTGCATGCATATCGGTAATAAAGTTAAGGAAATATTGGTTGAGAAAGGGAAAACTGTGAGATGGTTCTCAGAGAATATTTCATGTGAGAGAACCAATGCCTATAAAATTCTTCAACGTGAAAGTTTGAATATTATGTTGCTTAAACGTATCTGCATCGCTCTCGACTATGATTTTTTCCAAGAGCTTTCAGATGAACTGCCCGATATGGAATAAACCAGTCTGATTACAATCTCTTTGCACTTTTCGAAGACATGTCATCTTTTTGCCGCAATCTGTTATTTTTGCGTCAACACTTTCTTCGACCTATTACCCATTTTTCATCTGTGTCTTTACAAAGAAGCGCCCCGCCTTCACATCGGAAGGCGAGGCGCATATTAACCCAAATTTAATCTATATGCCTATTTTGTGTATTTCACAATAAGATAGGTGCCTGCCACTTGCAAAAGCAGACCGGGCCAACCGATAATGAAGTCGGCTGTCGTGGAGACTATACCTCCCGTAAATGCCAACTCTACAAGGCCGCCAACCAACTCGCTCACCAGCACGACACCAATGAGTAATGGCAGGGTGACCCTACGGAAATACTGGGCTGTCAGTCCGGCAGCAAAAGCCAGAACCACTAACTTCAGCGTCATAATACCAAGCACACCCCAGACTGGCTGTCCAAAAACAAGGTGATTCACCAAAGGTGAGGCTACTGCAGCTAATAGACCTGTCTTCCACCCAAGCTTATAGGCTCCCGCCAGTATGACAAACGACAGGGGAGCGAATATGATGCCGCCTTGGGGAATGAGGTGGAACACTTGAGGAAGCACCATGTTGCAAACAACAAATATTGCTGCCCATAAGTAGGTCTTGGCCTCGTCATAATTCAATGTGTAGAGTCTTGCACTTGTTTCCATATATAAATAATGTTTGGTCTATTCGGTTCCTTAGGCGTTTATCGTCTGTTTACACTAAAACGATAGGCCTGTTTCTCGCTGTAAATTTACTGATTTTATCCTAAATAAAATCATCTGTCAGGGAAAAAAGCATTTTTTGTCCTTATATGTGAACAGATGCCTCGTTCTTGACTGGCAGTCCGATTAACACTCAACCTATACGAAGTGGCATCGCTCACTCGTCATATTCGTAGGTGGCTCGGTCAATGTCATCAAACAATTTGAGATGCTTTTGTGCATTGTTCAGATATATGCTGATATATTCCTGGTATTCAGCATTTGGTTTTGAGCCTGAGTAGACTTGCTTGAAGTCTGTCTGTCCTTCTCCACGTTCTTTGATGATGGAATTAATCAATTTGCCTCGGCTGAAGTAGAATCGGAACTCGCTGTCCACCGTTTTGCCGCCTATTTCAGTCATTGGGGCCGAGGCATAGATAAAAGCTACTTTTCCGTCGCTGTCATAGAGATACTCCTCATAAAATGCCCGGGCTGCATAATTGTATTTTGTCGTAGCAAACGATAGGTAGTGTGAGCAGTAGATCTTGTCTTCTTCACGCTCGTCATAGTAGAGATAGATGTCATTTTTATGTCCGCCTGTTCCAGGTAGATATTGGTAGGCCTCGACATGATAATAGATGGGCCAGGTGGCACCATCATACTGATTTTCGCCTGTCATCTTTGCGATATAATCCTTCATGGATGAATACCGGGTCTTTATACTCTCAACGGTATTCTGTGCGGTAGCTGATTGGATACACATAGAGCACCAAAGCAGCATGATGAATAATCGGGTCTTCATAATCTTGTGTATTTTTATGGGGGAAAGTTGATTGGTTAATATCAGAGCAGAGTGTCTCTAAGAATAGCGGCACTCTCCTTCATCATTCTCACAAATTCCTTGGTCGATTTCTTAACATGGGTGTTGCTCAGTCGATGGATGCAGCCCACCATGTCGTTCTCTTCACTGCCATTCACTTCAATGGGTACCGAGCAAAGTCCTGTCTCGCTGTATATTGTACCTTCGCTCAATACCGTGACGTAGTTCGACTCTCTTATCAGACGGAACAGCATGTATACAGTGTTCATTTCAACCTTTATTTTGTATTGATAGTTGCCGCTGCCCGTAAGACGTTCAAATGCGTTGCGGGCCTGAGTACCGCGCTTGGGCATAGCAAGGTCATAGCGCTGGAGCTCTTCCAATGTCACGCTTTTGAGCTTGGCAAGGCTGTGGCGTTCATTCACAATAGCGGCAAGTTTGTGGTGGAACAACTCCTCACTGTCTATACGAGGGTCTGTGGTAGAGGGTTTGAATGCTAACACAAAGTCCAATTCGTGATGCAACAGACGGTCCATCAGGGTGGCCATAGTGGCCTGCATCACATTCATCTTCACATGGGGGTAATGACGGAGAAATGTGGCCAGCGTCTCAGCGGCTATGCTGCCAAACGAATAGGTCACGCCGATGTTCAACTCGCCTGTCATCAGATTCTTCAACTCTTCCATACGGGATGTGCAGGCATCTGCACAACGGATTGTGGCCTTGGCAAGGGGCAAAAGAAGATCACCGGCTTCGGTAAGGGTCACCTCATGGCTGTTGCGGACAAAGAGAGGTTGGCCGAACTCTCGTTCCAGTTGAAGTATCTGATGTGACAGCGTGCTCTGCGTGATGAAAAGCTCGCGTGAGGCGGTAGTGAAATTGAGGGTCTCCGCCAACTTGATAAAATAATTCAGTTGTCTTATTTCCATTTATGCCACAAAGATAATCATTCAAAGTGAAAAAGTGACTTTTTTTTATTATTTCGTGTAGTTTTTCATATCTTTACTGCGTCTAACGAGTGAAAGTTCAATAATTCAACAGACAAAACAATGACGACATTAGAAACACAGTTTGCGCAAACAGTTGCAGAACACAAGAGTACAGTTTACACTGTATGTTACATGTTCTCAAAAGATGTCGATGAAGTCAACGATCTTTTTCAGGAGGTTCTCGTCAATCTTTGGAAAGGGTTCGAAGGCTTCCAGCATCGAAGTGACATTAAGTCGTGGATCTACCGAGTCAGCCTCAACACTTGCATCTCTCTCGAAAGAAAAAAGAAACGAAATGCTACTGTCAGACTGACAATGGACATCAACCTCTTCGAAGACAGGGACGAGGATACAAAGCAAGTGGACAAACTTCACAAACGTATATCCCGACTCCAGCCTTTCGACCGTGCGATAGTACTGCTATGGCTCGAAAACCTTAATTATGAGGAGATTGGACAAATCGTGGGAATCTCTACCAAAAACGTCAGTGTGCGTCTGTATCGGATTAAAGAACAATTAAAAAACATGTCGAACGATTAAAAACATTCACTCATTATGGATACTCAGTTTGAAGAAATGCGTCAGCAAATGGAAATGCTGAAAAGAAAATTGGAAAAGCAGGATATTGTCAATGAAAGGGTTATACGCAAGTCGATGAGAAAAAATGTCAACAGCATCAACCGCAGGTATATTATTCTTATCATTATTGCTCTACTTATGATCCCTTACAGCTATTATGTCTTCATCATGATGCTGGGATGCTCACTTTATTTCTGGATTGCAACTTCTGTTTTTATGCTTATCTGTTGTGGTTTTACTTATTGGAATGGGGCAGTCTTACGTGATGACCAGTTGATGAGCTCCAACCTTATCGAGGTTAGAAAGAAAATGGCTCTTGCCAAGAAACGAGATAATGACTGGCTGTTTTACGGCATTCCGATGACGGTGCTTTGGCTGGGTTATTTCGCCTATGAGATTAATCGCCTGTTCGGCAAGGACGAAATGATGCCTCTTTTGATTGGCGGTGGATTCGGTGGTATTATCGGTCTCATCATCGGATTGAGAATTCACTTCAAAACACAAAACGACTATCAGGAGATAATCGACCAGATTGAGGAAATGACAGAATAACGCTCACTTAAAATCTTATGTTTCAGAAGCCGGCAGACTGTATTGGGATGGTTTGTCGGCTTTTTCTTTGTTGTTTATCTGCCCTTTTCATTTTTTTTATATTTTTGCATACCATACGACGATGTCTTTACAAATGACATTCTTGCAGGTGTGAAAATTAAAACGTCAATTCTGCTCTACCTTTTATCATTATTGTCGGCAAAATTATGAAATCAATGAGTTCCTTTCCCGATAAACCGCATTACGAAATTCTTGACGGATTACGCGGTGTGGCGGCACTGATAGTCATTATCTACCATGTCTTCGAATGCTTTGACTGGACACCTGTACCACATGGCTATCTTTCAGTCGATTTCTTCTTCGTTCTTTCGGGATTCGTGATCGGTTATGCTTATGATGACAGATGGCAGAAAGGGCTTACCGTCTCGGGATTTTTCCGGAGACGCTTGATACGTCTTCACCCCATGGTTTTTATGGGCGCGCTGATTGGTATGGTGTGTTTCTTTATGCAGGGTGGTGTCAGATGGGATGGCTCTCATGTGGCTGTAAGTATGGTAATGTTGGCTTTGCTGCTCAATATGTTGATGATTCCACTTCCGGTTGGCATTATGGCGGATGTGAGGGGCAATGGAGAGATGTTTCCGCTCAATGGTCCCAATTGGTCGCTTTTCTTCGAATATGTGGGCAATATTCTTTATGCGCTCTTCTTGCGCCGGCTCAGTACAAAGTGGTTGTCATTGCTCGCTGTGCTCTCGGGTGGGATGTTGGCTTTCATCTCTGTCAGAAATGGTTTTCTTGGAGTGGGATGGACAATGGGAGAGAATGGCCTTTTCGCAGGATTGGTGCGTATGCTTTTCCCGTATTCTGTAGGTATGCTCATTGCAAGAAAATTCCGACCAGGAAAGGTGAGACATGCTTTCTGGATTTGCGCGATGGCACTTGTGGGAGTGGCTTGTCTTACCTTGTTGTTGAAGATGCCTGAATGGGCGAACGGCTTTTACGATGCCCTGTGTGTGATAATGGTCTTCCCCCTTCTTGTATGGGTGGGTGCATCCGATTGCTCGTCTAAAGGAGCGACACGCCGGATAAGTTCTTTTCTCGGTAAGTTGAGTTATCCGCTCTATGCGGTCCACTATCCGTTCATGTATCTATTCTATGCCTATATCGGTTTTAATGGCAACCTCGTGCCTTTCGCGAAATGGACTCAGGTGTGGCCTGTGGCGGTGGGGGTGGTTGTTGCCTGTATATTCATGGGCTGGCTCACCATGCGTTTTTATGACCTTCCTTTGCGGCGTTGGCTCTCAAAAACGTCGCATTGACCATAGGCGGCTATCTTTTTTTTCGATAGCAGCAATCTCTTTTTGATGAGGAGTAGGATGCTTGAATTGTCATAACCATTCATTGCCAGGATTGTTTTTTCACCGTACCTTTGCATCAGAAAACAAAAGACAATATATAGGTTATACAATTTAAAAGAAAAAGATTATGGATTACAGTATGATTAACGACGTTGTCGTAATGGTTGCACTTTTTGCAGTGGGTACAGTTTTCAGCATTTGGATGGCTCGTCACGATCATCTTGAAGTGCGATAAAACGTAATAGTCTTCAGATAAGAGAAATTGGTTTCTCTTAAAAAAATAATGAAAAAAAGACCGTGGAAGATTTTTAACGTCTTCCACGGCTTTTTTATTTCACTTCGATACCCATCTTCTCGCACAACTGCAGACTTAGCTCTTTCAGTTTGAACTTCTGTATCTTGCCCGAGCCGGTGAGAGGGAACTCATCAACGAAAAACACATACTTGGGAGTCTTGTAGCGGGCTATCTTGCCTTTGCAGAAATCACGCACATCTTCCGGTTCCATGTGGGCACCTTCCTGAAGGATGATGAACGCACCCACTTCCTCACCGTATTTTTTGGAGGGAACAGCTGCCACCTGCACGTCTTTGATGCCAGGCATGTGGTATAGGAATTCCTCTATCTCTCGGGGATACACATTCTCTCCACCGCGGATAATCATGTCTTTTATACGGCCTGTGATGCGGTAGTAGCCGTCCTCGTCTTTCACGCCAAGGTCACCTGAGTGAAGAAAACCGTTCTTGTCTATCACCTCTGCGGTTGCCTCAGGATTCTTGTAATAGCCTTTCATCACATTGAATCCGCGGCAGCACATCTCGCCCTGAACACCCACGGGGCATTCCTCGCCGGTTTCTGGATCTAAAACCTTGACTTCAACAAAGGGATAGTCACGACCCACTGTGGTGCAGCGTTGTTCAAAGGTGTCGTCAAGAGTGGTCTGGGTCATGCCGGGAGAGCTCTCGGTAAGTCCGTACACACTGGTGATGGTCATGAACATCTTTTCGCTCACTTGCTTCATCAGTTCCACAGGACACAGCGAACCTGCCATGATACCAGTGCGGAGTGAACTCATGTCGAAGAGCTCGAACATGGGATGGTTCAGTTCGGCGATAAACATTGTTGGAACTCCATACAGGGCGGTGCATCGTTCCTTGTGAACGGAGGCTAGCACTACTAACGGGTCGAATTTCTCCACCATCACTTGCGTACAACCATGTGTCAGACAGTTCATTGTGGCGAGTACGACACCAAAACAGTGGAAAAGAGGCACGCATACACACAATTTGTCATCTTGGGTGAAACGCATGTTCTCGCCCGTGATGAAACCGTCGTTGGAGATGTTGTAGTGGGTCAGCATCACTCCCTTGGGAAATCCGGTGGTGCCGGAGGTGTACTGCATGTTCACCACATCGTGGCAACTCACTTGCTTCTTCATCTCAATTAGGGTGTCGTCGTCGATGTTCTGGCCCAAAAGCAGCAATTCGGCGGTATTGAACATGCCACGGTGTTTCTCCATGCCGATATACACCACATTTTTCATACAAGGGAACCGCTCGCTGTTCAAATGACCGCGTTCGCAGGCACGCAACTCGGGCAACATCTTGTAGGTCATATCTATATAGTCGCATTCCCAGGTCCCGTCGGTGATGCATAGGGTATGCATGTCTGAGTCCTTGCAAAGATATTCCAGCTCGCTTTGTTTGTAGTTGGTGTTCACAGTCACCAATACAGCACCTATCTTGGCGGTGGCATAGAGGAATGTAAGCCAGTCGGGCACATTAGTGGCCCAAATGCCTACATGACTGCCTTTCTCGACACCGATGGCAAGCAGACCTTTCGCCAGATTGTCTACACGCTCGTTGAATACTTTCCACGTAAAACGAAGGTCACGGTCGGAATAAACAATGTATTCTTTGTCGGGGGTTTGTTCTGCCCAGTATTCCAACCAACCGCCCAACGTCCTTTCTGATAGTTGGTTCATGCTCTTGTCTTTTAGATGGGAATATATACCATGGCAAGTATCTTGGCTTGTTTGCCGCTTGCGCCATGAACGTGGTGATTCACAATTGAATCATAGTATATGCTGTCTCCCTGATAAAGGTGATAGGTCGATTTGCCGTAGTCTATCTCCACCTCGCCTTCCATTACATAAATGAATTCCTCGCCTTCGTGGGCGGAAAGCTTGAAGTCTTTTTCCTCACTCTGCTGTATGTCTATGATAAACGGCTCCATGTGTCTTCCTGCTTTCTCCTTGGCCAATGAATGGTACTCCATGTGTTTGCGGCTGTTGGCGGTGCCGTTAGAGAAACTGATGCTGCTGTCGCGGTCGGCGGCACGGCATACCACGGGGCCCAACTCGTCATTGTCGTCCAGAAATGTGCCTAAACGCACGCCCAAAGCACGTGCGATTTTGATGAGTGGCCCTAAGGAGGGAAGGGTGTGCTCATTCTCCACAGAGAGTATCTGCTCCACGGAGAGACCGCTGCGCTCGGATATTTCCTCTACTGACAAATTCTTGGACTCCCTAATACCTTTGATTTTGGATCCTACAATGGGTTGATTGTTCGACATAATTCCTATTATCCTTTTTATAAATGTTCTGGTTCATCTTAAAAGATGTATCGTCTTCTTTTCTATCGGAGGATGATTCTCTTGTATTTAGTCCACAAAGGTATACATTTTTATTGTTTTACGAAAGCAAATTCTTTCTTTTTGTCTAATTTATGCCATAAAAACAAACAAATCGGTTCTTTTCGCACCATTTTACCGTGCTGTTAATAAAATAGAGCGCTTGGATTGAGGTGTAGGTCATTCCAAACGCTCTTTTTGTTTTTTTTCACTATTACAGTATGTTTCTCCCTTTAGTCTCTCAATATCGGCATGGTCATACAGCGGGCTCCACCGCCTGCGCGTGGCAGTTCTGACCCTGGGAAGGCGGCCACAAACTTTTGATGCTTGTTCATGTCTTCCTTGCCGTTGATAATGTCCTCGGCGTTTAATATGGAATAGCCTTCCTTGTCAAGAGCGTCTAAAGTGTGCGTGTTTCGGCGGTAGCCCATCACTTTGCCCTCGCCAAGTGCGAAAAAGTTGGCACCGCTGTGCCACTGTTCACGCAACTGCACCCATGAGTCTGTACCGCCACATATCACTGGTTTTATATCCCAGCCCAGTTGATTCAGACCTTCTATTATATTGCCTACTTCATGATATGTGATGCGTCCGTTCTGAATCTTGATGAGGGTAGTGGCTTTGTTGGAGAAAATGCCTTCTTTTTTGAGCATGGGCTCAAAGGCCATGCACTCATGGTGAGAGAGGAAAGTGAAAACCATGTCGAGATGGATGAATGACTCTGGTTCTGTGGGCAACTCTTGCACAAGAATGTTGAAACGCTCACGCTCGCGGGCAAAAGTCTGTGCTAAATAATCGATGCCTTTGGCGTTGGTGCGTATCCCCTCGCCAAGACACAACAGGTCGCGGGAGGCAATGTGCACGTCTCCTCCCTCTGTGCGGGCCCAAGGATTCCATGTCGTCGCATTGAGCATTTTGACCTTGAAAAAATGACGGAAAATGGTGTCGTAAATCAGGGTCTCACGTTCTCTCACCTCAAAACTCATAGAGTTGATGAGTATTCGGTCATACATGGTCGACGATGCGTCGCGGGTGAACAGTAGGTTGTAGAGGGGTTTCAGAAGGTATCGGTCGTCGGAAAATCCATCCCATTGGTCTTTCTCGTATCCTTCAATGAGCACTTTGGCAAGGGCGGTGCTGTTGAGTGACATGAGGTATTCATACAGACCTCCTACTACCTGCATTTGCTGTGAGGTCCTGCGGTCATGGCGCAGACTGCTGTTCACAAGACGCTTGCGGATGTCGTTGTTCTCAAGAAGAACACTCAGGATGTCCTCCACATAGTATACATTGGTCCATTTCTCCAACACGCCACTGAAAAGGCCGTACTCAACATCGACGGTGGGCTTGTCGAGAATATCGCTGAACAGGGCTTGGGCGGCGTTGTGGGGAGTCATGCGTTCCACCTCAATTCCTGGACGACGGAGCAGAACCGCCCGTAGGCGGCCTGTCTCCGAAGCCACATTCACCTTACAAGGTGTGGTTCTATTGACTCTCATTTCAGGTACGAATAGCGATAGTCAGTGGGGGATACAAGTGTTTCCTTTATGACACGGGGAATAATCCAACGTATCAGGTTGAACTCTCCGCCTGCTTTGTCGTTGGTGCCGCTGGCACGGGCACCGCCGAAAGGTTGCATGCCTACTACGGCACCTGTCGGCTTGTCATTGATGTAGAAATTGCCTGCGGCATAGCTGAGCTGCTCGGTTATCTTCTCCACTGCCATGCGGTCGCGGCCGAAGACGGCACCGGTAAGCCCGTAAGGAGATGTCTCGTCACACAGTTTCACTGTCTCTTCCACCTTGTCGTCGTCATAGGGATAGACAGTCAGAATCGGACCGAAAATCTCTTCCTCCATCGATTTGAATCGGGGATTAGTGGTCTCAATGACAGTTGGCGATACAAACCAGCCTTTCGACTTGTCGCACTTGCCGCCCATAACTATCTTGGCGTCTGTGGCTTGCTCGGCATAGTCTATATACGATTTGCATTTGTCGAACGAAGCTTCGTCTATCACTGCGTTCACATAATTCATCGGGTCTTTCACATCACCCATCCTTATCTCTTGGGCCATCTCCTTGATGCCGTCTAAAACATCAGGCCAAAGACTCTTCGGAATATACATACGGGAGGCGGCTGAGCACTTCTGACCTTGGAACTCGAAGGCTCCGCAGAAAGCGGCAGTGGAAACGGCTTTCTTGTCGGCACTTGGATGAACGAAAATGAAATCCTTGCCGCCTGTCTCTCCCACAAGGCGGGGATATGAGATGTATTTGTCAAGATTGCCGCAGGCTTGCTGCCACAGACTCTTGAAGGTGGAGGTGGAACCGGTGAAATGGATGCCTGCGAAAAATTTCGATTGGGTGGCTACCTCACCGATGAGCGCTCCGCTGCCAGGCAGGAAATTCACCACTCCGTCAGGTAGACCGGCCTCCTTGTAAAGTTGCATCAGATAGTAGTTGCTGAGAAGGGCGGTCGTGGAGGGCTTCCAAACGGCTACGTTGCCCATCAGCACAGGGGTCATGCATAGGTTGGAGGCAATGGAAGTAAAGTTGAATGGGGTTACAGCCAGTACAAATCCTTCCAGTGGGCGGTATTCGGTATGGTTCAGCTGGGCAATGCCGTCCTTGGGCTGCATGCTGTATATCTTGGAGGCGTAGTGGACATTGTAACGGAAAAAGTCGATTGTCTCGCAGGCTGAGTCAATCTCGGCCTGGAAGATGTTCTTGCTTTGACCAAGCATGGTGGCGGCATTCATGATGGGACGGTACTTGGTGGCAAGCAGCTCGGCCATCTTCATCACAATGGCGGCACGGGTGGTCCAAGGGGTACGACTCCATTCCTTCCAGGCTTTCATGGCGGCGTCGACTGCCATTTCCACTTCTTTCTTGCCTACTTTGTGGTAGGTGGCGAGCACATGATGATGGTCGTGAGGGCAGGTTACTTGCCCCACATCGCCTGTACGTATTTCTTTCCCGCCTATGATGATGGGTATGTCTACAACTGTGTTGCTCTGACGTTCAAGTTCCAACTCAAGGGCCATTCGTTCAGGCGAACCTGCCAGATAGGTCTTCACCGGTTCATTCGCCGGTAGGGGAAATGTGATAACGGAATTGTTCATAATGGTATATGTTTAAGGTTTTTGTCATGTTTTTAAAATAGTTCTGCTATCATGCACCGGGCACTGCCTCCGCCGGCGGTCTCTATGGCAGGGATGGCAGGGGTGATGATACGTGTGGTTTGTTCCATCAGCTGGATTTGAAAAGGTGTTAGTGAGGCCTTGGCTGTGGTGCTCATCACCAACAAATGCTCTCCTTTGTCGTTGCTTATTTCTAACATGTTACCGGCAAACCGGTGCATCTGCTCATAACTTATTTCTATCACTTGTTTGCCACTGGCCTCAAGAAGGGTGCGAAGCTTGGCGCGTTCTTCATCATATTTTACCGACTCCAAGCACACGATGGCTGTATGGGTGCCTATGTGCATCACTACATTGGTGTGATATACCGGCATGCCGCTCTCGTCTTCACTGTGGAAAAGAAAATAGGTGTAGCCCATTTCATTTGCCCATCTTTCTACAGCTGACCTGTGTGTGCGTGGTGAGAGACAGGCGAAGGCAATGTGTTTCTCTCGGTCGAGTATCAGCGAACCGGTTCCTTCAAGATAGGTCTCATTTTCTTCCATAGGGGTCAGGTCAACAACGCGGTCGAAGGCCATCTTTTCGAGCAGCGTACAAAGTTTGGTGCGTTCCAGTCGGCGGTTGGGGGCATACATAGGGTAGAGCACTAAGCTGCGCACACCGTTATCGAGATGGGTGGAAAAACAGTTGTTCGGGAAAATGGAATCAGGGGTGAAGGGTGAGGCCGTGTCTTGAAGTACGTCAACGTTCACACCATTCTCCTTGAGCAATGCCACGTATGCGTCGAATTCTTCCAGGGCCTGCCGGGCTGTCTCTTGAGCTGATGATTCTGACTCGCTTCTCTGCTGAAACGCATTGTTGGATGCTGTCTCTTCATTGAAGGCAAAACGGGCAGGTCTTACCATCAGCAAATGATCGGTTGTCTGCATAGCATTAGGGGGATTGGTGCTTTTAGCTTATTTGCTCATCTCTTCAAAAGTGCTCTTGATGATGCAGATGGCCTCCATCAGTTCTGTCTCGTTGATGCAAAGTGGGGGAGCAAAACGGATAATGTGGTCATGGGTAGGCTTGGCAAGAAGACCCTTTTCTTTCATGTGGATGCAGATATCCCAAGCTGTCTTCCCTTCAACGGGTTTAGTCACTATGGCATTCAACAGACCGCGACCGCGTACTTGCTCAATAAAGGGTGAGTCTATCTTCTTTACTTCTCGGCGGAATATTTGGCCCATCTTCTCGGCATTTTCAACCAGGTGCTCGTCCTTCACCACTTTCAGCGCCTCAACAGCTACCCTGGCGGCCAAGGGGAAACCTCCGAATGTGGAACCGTGTTCTCCGGGCTTGATATTCAACATGATATCGTCATCGGCTAAACAGGCTGAAACGGGGAGTACACCACCGCCGAGGGCTTTGCCGAGAACCACGATGTCGGGACGTATGCCGTCGTGTTCTGAGCATAGCATCTTGCCTGTCCGGGCTATGCCGGTCTGTACCTCATCGGCAATGAACAGCACATTATGCTGATGACACAGGTCGTAACAGGTCTTCAGGTAACCGTCATCGGGCACAAATACTCCGGCTTCGCCCTGTATGGGTTCGGCTATGAAGGCGCATACCTCCTCGCCATATTCATCGAGGGCTTTCTCGAGGGCCTTGGGGTCGTTATAGGGGATACGGATAAAACCGGGAGTGAGAGGACCGTACTGGTCGTATGAACTGGGATCATTGCTCATGGTGATTACTGTCACCGTACGTCCGTGGAAATTGCCCTCGCAGCATATCACTTTGATTCGGTCGTTTTCAATGCCTTTTTTCACAACTCCCCAACGACGGGCAAGTTTCAAGGCGGTTTCAACTCCCTCGGCACCTGTGTTCATCGGAAGTATGCGGTCGTAGCCGAAATACTCATGCATGAATTTCTCATACTCGCAAAGGGCGTCGTTGTAAAAGGCCCTGGAGGTGAGGCATAACAAGTCGGCCTGGTCTTTAAGCGCTTTTACGATGCGTGGATGACAATGGCCTTGGTTGACGGCGGAATAGGAGGACAGAAAATCAAAATATTTCTTTCCTTCCACATCCCATACATATATACCTTCGCCACGGTGCAATACCACGGGCAGTGGATGATAGTTGTGGGCGCCATATTTTTCTTCCAATTCCATCAGACGCTCACTGGTTGTCTGATTGAACGGGGAAATGCCTTTCCCCTCATTCATTTGATTGTCTGTAGTTTTTTTCATAGCAAAAGACTCGATATTTATACGAATTATTTGCAAAACTACATTTTTTCCTGATATTTTCCTAATATCAGTTGCTAATTAAAGTTAAATACCATATCAAAAAATCAGATTTAATAGAACACACCTTAAATGAAGATGGGCAGGACTTTAACGATAAGTTGGAGTGTAATTGGATATTTCGTTTTTTACAATTTGATGTAGATCTTCTTTTTATAGAGTGCGTAGCCTATCACATAGATGAGGGTCACAAAGCAGAGGGCATATAATAGTGATGTCCATTTGGGCCATGGCATTATCTGGCTGATGACATTGTAGATGAAACCTGAAACGCCCAAGCGGCCAAGCAGGATGCTCAACACTTCGGCCGATACATATAACGCTAATGGATTGATGCCGAAAACACGGAAAAACGTACAACGGTTTTCGGCCTTTTTTTCATTCGACTTGCCGGGACTGTCTATCATCAGCATAATGGCTCCATGCAGAAGTGAGGCCAGTCCGCAGGTCACCAACACATAGGAGGGACTCCACACGGTCTTATTGATTGGCAGACCATAGCTGAGAAGATAACCTCCTATCACTAAAAATGTGCCGGTCAAAAAGAAACTGTTGGCTTTTCGTTCAATAGTGTCTGCCTTGTACATCTGACGGCCACAATAGAAACCTATCAGGGCATGAGCAGCAGCAGAGATGGTGCCGAGCAGTCCCTCTGGGTCGATAGGTGCATGGTGATAGAGATGGGATTCGCCCAACAGAGCTGCGTCTATACGATATGCTATATTGCTGGTGTCGGGGGCATAACCGTTGCCCCATATCAACAGGGCGCTGTAAATGCCCAATAATCCTATAATGGTGGGAATGATATAACGGTGGTCAACTGTCACGGCAAATATCGATACAAAGCAATAGCAAAGGGCTATACGCTGCAATACAGCGAAAATTCGCAGGTGGTCAAAACAAAGTGGATCGCCCCAGACGGCATGACTGAACCAAATGATACCGACACCTATGAGGAATAGAAGAATGGTACGGCGAAAAATCTTCAATATCGTGGCTTTTGTGGCCTGAAACTGTTTCTTCGAAAGTGAAAGGTAGGTGGAGAGCCCCATAATATATAGGAAGAAAGGAAAAACAAGGTCGCAGGGGGTCATGCCGTTCCATTCTGAATGTTTCAACATGGCGAAACTGTCGCCGGAGCCGTTGTTCACCAGTATCATGCCCGCAACTGTCATACCGCGCAGCAGGTCGAGTGATAAAAGCCTTTGCTTGCTGTTACTTGTCATAATTTTATTCCTGTTAATAAAGTCTAAATCGGCCTGTGGTTCAGATGTTGATGCCATGAACCTGTTTCACTTCGCTCATCACGAATGTACTTTCAATAGAGGCAAGGCTTTCTATCTCACCGAGTTTGTTGAGTACGAATTCCTGATACTGACGCATGTCTTTCGCCCGTACCTTGAGCAAATAGTCATAGTTACCGGAGGTATTGTAGCATTCTGTAACTTCATGGATAACCTTGATGCGTCGCTCAAAGTCACTCGCAATCTCGTGGTTGATTTGTTTCAATTTCACCTTGCAGAACACCAATAGACTCAAACCGAGCTTTTCAGGGTCTAGCACGGCAATGTATTTCTTGATATATCCCTTACGTTCAAGGCGTTTTTGGCGCTCAAAAACCGGTGTCGGGGTCAAGTTTACCGCATCAGCCAATTCTTTGGTGGTTAATTTTGCGTTTCTTTGCAATGTGCGTAGTATTTGTATATCGGTTTTGTCGAGAGTGTCCATATTGTATGATTCAGAATTCATTCCTATACAAAAATGAAAATGTGGAAAGATACTTTCTGTCGATTGCAAATTTAGTTGTATTTTCTAAATCTTACAAATCTTTTGGAGAATATTTCTCGGAACCTTTGTCATGCTTTTAGCTTATCTTCCTAAAAATGGAATGAACAATGAGTTTATCCTCATTTCGGTCTGTCGCAAAAGGGTTCATCCCAATATAACATTAACTAAGAACAGGACCTGATATGAGGTCCCGTTCTCTGAAGCAATAGGGAATGTTCTCCTTCTCTCAATGGACGGTTGAAAATGACTTTGTACTATATCAGCGAGAACGCCACATCCATCATTTTTGTAAATGTGGTCTGACGCTCTTCGGCTGTTGTTACTTCGCCAGTCAAGATGTTGTCGGAGATTGTGCAGATGGTGAGCGCACGGTTGCCTGAACGGGCTGCATTCATATAAAGTGCGGCTGCTTCCATTTCCACTGCAAGAACACCCATCTTCATCCATTTGTCGTTTTGGGGATTCTCTGAGTAGAATACGTCTGATGAGAAGACATTGCCTACCTTGTAATTGTAGCCGAAGCGCTCACAAGCCTCAACTGCTTTACGGAGCAGGTCGAAATCTGCAATGGGAGCATACGTGCCGGGCAACTCAAACTGGTCTCCAAAATTGGAGTTGGTGCAGGCGCCCATAGCAATGGCAAGCGAGCCAATATGAAGGTCGGGATGAATGGAACCTGCGGAACCTACACGGATGATGGTCTTCACACCGTAAAAGTTGAAAAGCTCGTAGGAGTAGATGCCGATGGATGGCATTCCCATACCATGTCCCATTACACTTAAACGCTTACCATTGCGCATTCCTGTGAAGCCTAACATGCCGCGTACATTGTTGAACTGCACGGGGTTGTCAAGAAACTTTTCTGCCATGAATTTGGCTCTAAGTGGATCACCGGCCATAATGACGGTCTCGGCAATCTCTCCTTTACGTGCCCCAATATGGGGGGTAGGTGTCTTTTCCATAATTGTATTTTTTTATTAGGGTTTGCTTGTTGCAAACATACAAAAAATAACTGATATTTGCGCCTTTTTTAACAAAAAAAGCATTCTTATTCTAATTTGATTCCATTCTTTTGCCTCTTTTGTGTATGATAACTTGTCTTTACACAAAAAATAAGTTATCTTTGCTTGCATAAATGGTTATTGTGTGTTGCCATGACAGATTCTTTGTAAAAACAATTATTAATTTTGACAATATGAGTATCATTAAAACTATCCTTACCATCGGACTTTCTTCCGCTTTTATGCAGGCTGTGGCAATGTCCCCACAAATTTCTGCTGCTGGCGGAAAAACAGACAATCCTTTGCTCATGCAGAGCTCTCTCCCTTTCGGGGCTCCTGATTTCAGTAAAATTCAGTCGTCTCATTATTTGCCTGCACTAAAGGAGGCAATAGCACAGCAACGTGCAGAATTGGCTGCCATTGCCAACAACAAAAGCAAACCTTCTTTCAAGAATACTATTCTGGCTTATGAGAAGAGTGGTCAACTGCTCGACAGAGTGTCGAATATCTTCTACGCGCTTGTGAGCGCTGACAAGACACCGGAGATTGCCGAGACACAGCGAATCGTGACACCGCTTCTTTCGGAATTGGAAAATGAGACTTATTTCAATAAGGCTCTGTTCTCAAAAATCAAATATGTTTATGACCATGAATACGCCAAACTGAAAGGTGAAAACAAAAAACTCCTTTATGAAATTTATAACGCTTTTGTGCGTCAGGGGGCTCTCTTGTCTGATGCCCAAATGGAGAGAATGAAGCAAATCAACAACCGTATCTCTGAATTGCAGCAGCAATGGGGTAATCTTTTGCCTGAGGCCACCAATGGCTCTGCTGTTTGGGTGGACAATGTTGAGCAACTCTCCGGACTGAGTGATGCTGATATCGCTCAGTGCAGAAAAGACGCAGAGAACAGAGGCGGAAAAGCTCCATATTGCATTGTCATCATAAACACTACTCAACAACCTCTCCTGACCAGCCTTGACAACCGGGAACTAAGAAAGAGGGTATATGAAGCATCGATTCATCGTGCAGACGGTTCACGACAGGTAGATACATATCCTATTGTGGCTGAAATAGCCAAGTTAAGGGCTGAAAAGGCTAGCATTATGGGATATGCCAACTATGCGTCTTATTCTCTTCAGAACACAATGGCTAAAAACACAGAAAATGTGTATAACTTCCTCACTTCACTGATAAATGAATATTTGCCTAAGGCTGATGCAGAGACGCGGGCCATCGAAGAGTATGCACGGAAAACGATGGGGCCTGACTTCCAGTTGCAACCTTACGACAGGTTCTACTACTCAGCCAAAATGAAGAAAGAAATGTTCAGTTTCTCTGATGATGATGTGAAACCTTATTTTAATGTGGACAGCGTGCAGCAAAATGGTGTATTCTATGCTGCCCATTTGGTATATGGCCTTTCTTTCAAACAGCGTTTCGACATTCCGGTTTATCACCCTGATATGAAGGTGTTTGAGGTGATTGACAAGAATGGTAAGCCGATAGCTCTCTTTTATAGCGACCTTTACCGTAGACCAACGAAAAGGGGTGGAGCATGGATGAGCGCTTTTGCCAAGCAGAGTGGTTTGAGAAACCAACTACCGGTTATCTACAATGTGCTCAATTGCGCCAAGGCTCCAGAAGGACAGCCTACCTTGCTAACATGGGATGAGGTGACGACGCTCTTCCATGAATTCGGACATGCTTTGCACGGCATTCTCTCCAATTGCTATTACAACACACTGAGCGGAACAGCAGTGGCACGCGATTTTGTAGAAATGCCGTCGCAGTTTAATGAATCGTTTGCCTCCATTCCTCAAATCTTTGACCATTACGCTAAACATGCCACGACGGGACAGCCGATGCCGACACAGCTGAAGGAGAAAATGTTGAATTCAATCAATTTCCATTCGGCATACGCATTAGGGGAGAACTTGGCCGCTACTTGTCTTGATCTGGAGTGGCACATGCTTTCGCCAGAACAAGTGCCTGATGCAAGTGGGGCAGGACGTTTTGAGAAAGAGGCATTGAAGAGAGTGAGACTGCTCGATAATCAGATACCGCCTCGCTATTCCACATCTTATTTCAATCATGTGTGGGGCGGCGGATATGCAGCCGGTTATTACAGCTATCTTTGGACAGAGGTGCTCGCAGTGAACGTGGCCGACCGATTTGCCCAATTGGGTGCCTTGAAACCTGAGGTGGGGCAGGCTTTCCGCGACAAGGTGCTTAGCCGTGGAAATACGAAAGATTTGATGGAATGTTTCTCCGACTTTACGGGGATGAAATCACCGGATGCATCCTCTCTGCTCAAGGCAAGGGGACTCTGACATTCGTCTTTTATTATTGACGGTCTGCAGTAGTTCAGCCTTCTGCGTCTCCTTTATTGGGGAGCGGAAGGCTGAACTTTGTCAGACAAAGTTTCCCTGAAATGATTCAGCTCGTCTACAATGTCATCCAAACTGTCGGTCAAACTCAAAAGCAGGTTGTTGTATTTGCCTTTCTCTGCAAGGGTCCGCAGCAACGGATAGATGGGCATCTCTTCTGTCCAGAATTGCTTGCCATAAAAAATCATCGGACTGGAAAGACCGAAAGACAGATAGTGATTCTGAACTGCATCCTGGAATATTTCCTGCATCGTACCGGCACTGCCGGGGGTGTAGATAATGCCACCATACGCAAGGGTGAGAATGCTGTCCTCACGAATGCTGTTCTCAAAGAATTTGGCAATATGGGTGGCAAATGGGGTGCTTGGCTCATGGCCATACAACCAAGTGGGAATACCTAAACTGTCGTATTGCTGCTGTGGGTATTTCTTTCTTATGTAAAATGCTGTCTGAAGCCAGCCGGGGTCTTTGAAGGTGGGGGCAACGGTGAGAATGCTCAATGCGTCTTCTACATCTTCGTCGTTCCGGCCTGCCATCCACGCTCCCAAATGGGTGGCTTCCATGGCACCTGGACCACCGCCGCTCAGCATATAGAATCCCATTTCAGTAAGTCGCTTGCTTAGACGGACAATGTTGGCATACATGGGCTCGGTGCGCTTCAGGGCATGGCCTCCCATAATGCCTATGCACTGATGCCGGTTGTGTGTCAAGAAGAATTCTTCCATACCGGCACTGATTCCGTGGTCGTGAAGGGCACGTGCCAAACTCTCATCAAAACGCTGCGTTTGCTTGCCCGTGGCGATAAAATGGGCGTACACCTTGCCGTCGAAACATTGGCTGATGTCATTGGCAACAGCATCTGTGCATGAGTCGTATAACTCATCGGCTGTATAAAGACGTTTTCGTGTCACATCATAGGGCACTTCTTTAAGATGGACTATGATGTCTTTCACCTCTTCATGATTATTCTCACTCACCATTCTCTGTCCTCCCGCTTTTTTCAGGTACAATTTTTTCGAGCGCACCGCTCTTATCGAGATCCTCACCAAGGTCCTTGGCTAGACGTTCCAGTTCTTTCATAACGTCTTTCACACTTTCCTTGGTCTTCTCGATGTCTTCTTTTTTCACTTTCTTCAGTTGCTCGGTAAGTACCTGAAGACCTTCATTCAGGCCGCCTAACAACTGGTCAGCTGCATTTTCCAAACCTTTGTCTTCGACAATGCTCTTTAAAACAGTGCCAAGATCGCCAAAATTGTCCATGATGTCGTTCACTGCATTGCGGGTCACTATGGCTGCACAACGTTGTTTAAGGGAGTCTACCTGTGCTTTTTCCTCAGATGTCAAATTCTCCTCATCTATCTTGGCCTTGATTTCTTTGTATTGCTCAGTGGCCTTTTCCCAGTCTGCCTTGCTGAAGTTGGACGACTGTTCTTCAAGTGTGGTGGTAAATTGTTCCAAATCGCTGATGGCGGTGGCTTTGCTCGAGCAGGACACAAGACTTGTCATGGCGAGTATAAAACTTGCAAACAATAGAAGGTTTCTTGTCATTTTCATAGTCTTAAAATTTCATTTGTTATGTTTTTCCTTCAATCCACAAAAATACTATTTTTCTTTGGATTTATTATCCTTTTCTCATTTTTTATTACTAATTTCGCATAGTAATAAAAACAGTCTGCTATGATGATTTCTGCTAAAACCTCCCTCGCTTTTCTACTTGCTGGTCTGTTTGCCGTGAATGGAATGGCTCAACAGAAAAAAGTGGTTCAAAAACGTGAAAAGTTCGAGTTTTCTTTTGAATTGCCGATATATGTGGAACAACTCAAAAAGGAACTTACATATCCGCTCGCATGGCCCAATTCGGGAATCAAAGATTTCTATGATTGGCGAAAAGTGGCAAGAAATAAAGTTTTTGAATGTATGATGACACCACCACGCAAGGCTGACAGCTTTGATATGGAAGTTATTGGTGAGCAACAACGTGAAGGGTATAGGGCTTTGAAGGTGATGTTCAATGTGAATGCCTATTCACGTATCATGGCTTATGTGCTGGTTCCTGATGGGAAAGGACCGTTTCCTGCTGTTAATCTGCTGCATGACCATGGAGCCCATCTCTTCATCGGAAAGGAGAAAATGATCAGACCTTTTGATGTGAGCCAGGAGGTGATAGAGGACGCTGATGCGTGGGCGGCCAACTTGTACGGCGCGCAATATGTTGGCGACTATCTGGCCAAGCATGGATATGTGTGTTTCTCGGCAGATGCTCCGCTTTGGGGGGAAAGAGGTCGTGAAGAAGGGGTGGACCGAAACAAATATGATATCATTGCTGGCAATATGATGATGCTCGGAAGAAATTTGTGCGGTTTTATGCACTACGATGATTTGACTTCGACCGAATTCCTTGCATCGCTACCTTGGGTGGACAAAAACCGCGTTGGATGTATGGGATGTTCGATGGGGGCCTATAGGGCATGGATGTTATCGGCTCTTTCCGACCGTATCAAGGTAGGAGCGGCTATTTGTTGGATGGTTACCACCGACGTGCAGATGTCTACAGCTGATAAGAAAAAGGAAAATGGCGGATTTGCCAACTGTCTCCCCGGACTGAGACAGTTTATGGACTATCCACACATCGCATCGATGGCGGCACCTAAACCCATGCTCTTTATTAATGGTACAAAAGACCATCTTTTCCCCGTTAGGGGTGTGGACAAGGCTTTTGAAATAATGCATGACACTTGGAGCCGACTGGGTGCAGATGATAATCTCTCTACACAAATTTGGGAGGTTCCACACAGTTGCGGTACTGAACTGCAGGAAGAAACATTAAAGTTCTTCGAAAAATACCTTAAACCGAAAAAATAAGGCGACTCATTCAGCCCATCACGACATCGAGTACCATCATCAGGACAAAACCAATGGCGAATCCAATGGTGCTGAGGTTGCTGTGGCGGCCATTGGAGGCTTCGGGTATCAGTTCTTCGACCACTACGTAAAACATGGCACCGGCGGCAAAGGCGAGCATGTATGGGAGAATGGGAAGGAAATGAGAACTGAGAAGCAAAACGGCGATAGCACCTATAGGCTCTACAACACCACTCAAGGTTCCAATCAGAAAGGAGCGCCAGCGGCTGTTGCCTGATGCACGCATGGGCATGGAGATAATGGCTCCTTCCGGCACATTTTGAATCGCAATACCTGTCGACACAGCAAGCGCACTTGCCATGCTGATGGTGGAAACCCCGTTGTCGGCTCCCGCAAAAACAATTCCCACTGCCATGCCTTCAGGTAGGTTGTGAATAGTCACCGCCAGGGCAAGCATGGTGGTGCGCGATAAATGTGAGCGTAGACCTTCAGGTTGGTCGGTGTCAAGGTGAAGGTGAGGGGTCAGTTCATCGATAAGAAGCAAAAAAACTATTCCCAAAACAAACCCGAGTGCAGCTGGCAACACTCTCCACGCTCCGCGGCTCATTTCCATCTCCATCGCAGGTATAAGCAGTGACCATACCGAAGCGGCTACCATCACACCCGATGCAAAACCGAGTAGAGATTTTTGTAAACGTATCGACATGGCGCCTTTCATGAGAAAAACAAAGGCGGAACCTAGAATGGTGCCTAACAAGGGTATAAGGAGACCTATGAGAAGTGGTGTCATTTTATCTTTATTCTGGTTTTATCTCGTTCTTTAACGCTGCTATCCGTTTGCAAAGATATGCTATTTCATCAATCGCCGCAATACTTATAAAAGAGGATTTTGCTATTAAAGTGGTTATTTGTGTGCTTTTCCCGTTTTTTTTGCTTAACTTTGCATGTTAATTAGCCTTTGGTGGCAAAATAAACGTACCTTTTTAAATAATATGCTGAATTTTATCTGTTTTGGTAGTGGAAGCTCGGGTAATAGCTATTATCTCTTTACTGAAAATACAGGTCTTCTTATTGATGTCGGTTTGGGTATACGTAAGTTGAAAAAGTATTTCCATGAGTTTGGATTGCCCATGTCTAAAATCAAATATATTTTGATAACTCATGACCATGCAGACCATGTGAAATCGGTGGGAAAACTCAGCCATGAATTGTCAATCCCTGTATATGCCACACAAGATGTTTTTAAAGGTATCGACGGCAATTATTGCGTGAAAAATAAAGTTGACTTTAATCTGAGACATTTTCTGCATAAGGATAATGAAATAGTGCTCGATGATTTTTGTGTCACTCCTTTTGATGTGCCTCATGACAGTAATGACCATGTGGGATATATGATTTCTTGCGAAGGTGTGAAATTCTGTCTCATCACCGATGTGGGACATGTCACTGAAGAAATCAAAAGCAGGGTAGGGGAAGCCAATTACTTAGTTCTGGAGTCTAATCATGATGTGGAGATGCTTTTGGCTGGACCTTATCCGCCATTCCTTAAAGACAGAGTGAACGGTCCTAGAGGACATCTGTCAAACAATGATTGTGGATTGCTTTTGGCGCAGGCGGCCACACCTTTGCTGAGACATGTGTGGTTGTGTCACCTCAGTCATGAAAACAATCATCCTGAATTGGCGCGTAAAACAACGGAAAAGATTCTCAGGGAACATGGAATAGTGGCAGGTGCCGACTTCCTGCTTGACGTGCTGAAAAGACAGACTCCAAGTCCTTTGTATATTTTGGAATAAACTCAAGAAGCACAATATCCCTAAGGAAATAGCAGGATTAATAGAACACACCTTAATTGGATTCGTATTCTTGAAGGGCTTTCTTGTAGACAATGGAAAGAGGTAGGTTGATGCGGTCTATCATACTGGGGAAAGAACGGGCGAAGCTGACATAGTAAATGGCGGTAAGTTGATTCCCGTCGAATCGCCTGCCGGGAATGGCGGGCAATTCATATATCTGGCCATTATGAATACCTCCTTGCGCCAAAGTGGCACTCTCCATAGCAATGAGTCTCACCTTGCTGGGATTGTAATAATTGTCGAACAAATCCATGGCCATCAGCATGTCCTGAAGCATTCTCTCTTCATCGTAGGGCGTGGATTCGGTATTTTCTTCTTCATGTGTTTCAACGGATGGCTCCACAGAAGGCTTTTGTTCAAATTTCACTTTAGGGGTGCTTGTTTGGACAGTTGGACGCTCTTCTTTCTCTGCCATTGGCTCTGCAATGGAAACAGTCTTTTGGAGACTCTTTTCAACGTTTGGTGCCAAGGACGTGGCTGTCAACATCTCGGCCATCTCTTCATCGGAAAAAAGACAAGGCTCGGGCTGTGTGTTCTTTTGGGGGCGTTTACGTCTTCTTATCATGGTATTCCACAGGTATTTCAATGTCATCATGGCTGTTCGAATGAAAATAACACGCTACAACAAACGAATGTTGCGGCGCTGGCGGATGGTCCATATCACGACTCCCCATATCGAGAATTCGTCGCTCTTCTCTATGCGTATCTTGCTGTATTGGGGATTGGCAGGAAGTAACTCAATATATCCTTCGTCTTTGTGGCTCTGATTGAATGCTTTAACAGTGAATTCTCCATTCAGAAGTGCCACTATGACATCTCCGTTTTCCGGACTCTGTTCTCTATCCACTACAATGATGTCTCCGTCGTCAATGCCGACACCGCTCATCGAGTCTCCACGCACAATGGCGTAAAACGTGGACCCTGGGTGCTGAATAAGGTCATGGTTGAAATCCAGACTCGACTGCTCATAGTCGGCTGCTGGACTGGGAAATCCTGCCTTGATGCCAGGGATGCACAGAATGGGCATCGACGAGATAAAATCGCCTTCCAAAAAGGTGACCTCATGATGTGAATGATTGCAGGAACCTGAATTCATTGGATACAAAGGAAAATGGGCCTGTGGCTCACGTCTTTTTATGACGGCCACAGGCTCAAAATTTGTCAATAGGCAAACAGAGGATAGTTGGCCATCATGGCATTCACCTTTGAACGGACATTGCTTATCACTTGCTCGTCTTCTGGGGAATTAAGCACCTCTTCAATCAAAGCGGCAATCTCTACCATGAGGTCTTCCTTGGCACCACGGGTGGTTATTGCTGGTGTTCCTAAGCGGATTCCGGATGTCTGGAATGCACTGCGGGTGTCGAATGGCACCATGTTCTTGTTGACAGTAATATCGGCAGATACTAAGGCCTTTTCTGCAACTTTACCGGTAAGGTCGGGATATTTGCTGCGTAGGTCAACAAGCATGGAGTGATTGTCGGTGCCTCCGCTCACAATGCCGAAACCGCGCTTAATGAGTTCCTCTGCAAGCACTTTGGCATTTTTCTGAACTTGCTTGGCCCATTCCTTGAATTCGGGCTGAAGGGCTTCTTCAAAGGCAACGGCTTTGGCGGCAATAACGTGCTCGAGCGGACCGCCTTGGATGCCGGGGAATACAGCACTGTTGAGCAACTGGCTCATCATCTTTATCTCACCCTTCGGGGTCTTCTTGCCCCAGGGGTTGGGGAAGTCTTTACCCATAAGAATGATACCTCCACGCGGACCACGAAGGGTCTTGTGGGTGGTTGATGTGACAATGTGTGCGTATTTTACTGGGTTGTCAAGAAGACCGGCGGCAATGAGACCGGCAGGATGAGCCATGTCAATCATTAACAAAGCACCAACCTCGTCAGCAATGGCGCGCATACGGGCATAATCCCACTCACGGCTGTAAGCGGAGCCGCCGCCAATAATCAGCTTGGGTTTGTGCTCTTTGGCCAAACGCTCCATCTCGTCATAGTCCACACGACCTGTTTCAGGATTCAGGTTGTAGCCGATAGGGTTGTAGAGGATACCTGAAGTGTTTACACCGGAACCGTGAGAAAGGTGGCCACCATGGGCAAGATTCAGACCCATAAAGGTGTCACCGGGATTGAGCACAGTCAGCAGAACGGCAGCATTGGCCTGGGCACCGGAATGGGGCTGGACATTGGCAAACTCGGCATCAAATAGTTTTTTTACACGCTCACGTGCCAGGTCCTCAACAATGTCAACCACCTCGCAGCCTCCATAATAGCGTTTGCCAGGTAGACCCTCAGCATATTTGTTGGTCAGACAACTGCCCATCGCCTGCATCACCTGGTCGCTTACAAAGTTCTCAGAGGCTATCAGTTCAATACCTTTCAGCTGACGCTGATGCTCTCTCTCAATCAAATCGAAAATCTCATTGTCTCTTTTCATAAAGATGATTTGCTCAGTTTGGATTTATGATAATTCTACTTCTTCTATATTTTGCTCTTTGTCGCAGTAATGGCACTTCAAAATGCCCTTCTCCTTGTCCACAACGTGAAACACTGTGCTCATTGGCTCGTTGTTGGTGATGCACTTGGGGTTGTTGCATCGCACAATGCCACACAACTCGTTGGGGGTGCGAACGGTCTTTTTCTCTATAACCTCGTAGTCGTTGATGATATTGAGCACCACATTGGGAGCTACAACCGACAAACGGGATATCTCGTCGTCTGTGAAAAATTTATCGCTGACTTTGATAATGCCTTTCTGACCCACTTTTTCTGACGGATAATTGTAACCGATTGTGACTGGGGTGGTCAGGGTCTCTAATTGAAGAAGACTTGATACCTGAAAGGTCTTGTTGGCGGGAATGTGGTCTATCACTGTGCCGTTCTTGATAGCGGCGACCAGACGTTCTTTCTTGTTCATGTCAAATAATGATGGTTTTGTCCTTACGTATTTCATCTATTGAAATGCCAAGCACATCGCTGATGATGGCCTCGCGGGCATAAAGGCCGTTGCGGGCCTGTTCAATATAGTAGGCGTGGGGATTGGTGTCTACATCATAGGATATCTCGTTCACGCGGGGCAGGGGGTGAAGAATGCGCATGTTGTCTTTCACATGTCCCAACATGCTGTTGCGAAGTATGTACACGTTCTTTACACGCTCATATTCCATCAGGTCGGAAAATCGTTCCTTCTGAACACGAGTCATATAGATAATGTCGGCATCAGAAATCACATCCTCGTCAAAACTGATGTGCTCTTCAAACCGTATGCCGTGCTCTGCACAGTAAATCTTATATTCATCAGGCATGGCCAACTCATGGGGGGCAACGAAATGGAATGTCGGATTAAAGTGACGCATGGCCATTATAAGGGAGTGGACCGTTCGGCCATACTTCAGGTCACCAACAAGACATATATTCAAATCGGTCAGCTTGCCTTGGGTCTGATAGATGGTGTAAAGGTCGAGCATGCATTGAGAGGGATGCTGGTGGGCACCGTCGCCAGCGTTGATAATCGGAACGGGCGATACCTCACTGGCATATTGGGCTGCTCCTTCTATGTAATGGCGCATCACTATTACATCAGCATAGTTGGAAACCATTAAAATTGTGTCTTTTAAGGTTTCTCCCTTGGAAACACTTGAGGCTTTGGCATCAGAAAAACCAATTACACGGGCTCCCAAACGCTGTGCCGCTGTCTCAAAACTCAAACGGGTACGGGTAGAGGGCTCATAAAATAAGGTGGCTACAACTTTTCCTTTCAATAACTCTCTATTGGGATGGCGTTCAAACTCTTGGGCCATCTGGATCAGATACTCTATCTTCTCCTTTGATAAATTGGCGATAGTTACAAAATTGTGCTTGTCCATTTTTTATTGGGAATATTCCTATTTCGTGTGCGAAGTTACGCATTATTTTTAATTTATTTGTCACATTTCAAAAGAATTATTGTAAATTTGCAGCGTTCATAGCTTAGAATACTATAAAATACAATGAGAAAAAAGTTCATTCACATATTATGGGGCATACTTATTGGTTTGATAATCATGACAATAGGTGGCTTCTTGGCTATTTGGAATGGATGGGTCGGTTATATGCCGGATATGGAGGATATCCAAAACCCTATCAGTAAATATTCCTCGCAGGTGTTCTCGGCCGACGGCCAGATGATGGGCACTTATTCATCGATTAGGGACAATCGTATAACTGTTGGGTATAGTGGCATTTCTCAACATCTGATACACGCGCTTGTGGCAACAGAGGATGAACGTTATTACGAACATTCTGGTATCGACTTCAAAGGACTTGGAAGAGCTATCGTAAAACGTGGCTTGCTTGGAAAAGAAAGCGCTGGTGGAGGAAGTACTATTACACAGCAGCTTGCAAAACAATTGTATTCTAAGGTGGCTCACAGCAAATTGGAGCGTCTCTTCCAAAAACCCATCGAATGGGTCATATCTATCAAATTAGAGAAAAATTTCACCAAAGAGGAAATCTTGGTGATGTATCTCAATTATTTTGACTTCCTGTATAATGCCATTGGCGTGAAAAACGCATCAAGGGTCTATTTTAATAAAGATGTGGCTCAACTCTCTGTCACTGAGGCTGCTACGTTGATCGGCTTGTGTAAGAACCCTTCTTATTATAACCCAGTGAGATATAAGCATCGCAGTGTGGAGAGACGCAATACGGTGCTTTCACAGATGGAAAGGGCAGGATACCTTTCAATGGCTGAATGCGAGAAATATATGTCGGAACCATTGAAACTGAATTTCCAACGTGTGTCTACTCATGAGTCAATGGAGGGATGCGCTCCTTATTTCAGAGAGTATCTTCGCCAGTATATGATGGCAGAGAAACCTGATAGGAAGAATTATCCTTCGTGGAAATATGTTCAGTATTATATCGATTCGCTCTCATGGGAACAGGATCCGCTCTATGGTTGGTGCAATAAGAATACGCGAAGAGGTGGTAAACCTTATAATATAAATACAGACGGACTCCGTATTTACACTACCATAGACACCAGAATGCAGCGTTATGCAGAGGAAGCTGTTACTGAGCATCTGTCTGAGACATTGCAACCTGCTTTCAACGCCCAGGTAAGAGGATCTGCACGTGGACCGTTCTCCTCCAAAATGTCTAAATCGGATTATGACAGGGTGATGAACCGTGCAATCAAACAAAGCCATCGTTATCAGGCGCTCAAGGCTGCCGGCAAAACGGAAGAAGAAATACAGAAGGCATTCAACACCAATGTGGAGATGAAGGTCTTCACATACAATGGTGATGTGATTAAGGTCATGACTCCGCTCGACTCCATCAAATATTACAAAACTTTCCTCCGCTCAGGATTTGTGAGCATGGAGCCGAAAACAGGCGCAGTCAAAGCTTATGTCGGTGGACAGAATTATGAACACTTCCAATATGATATGGCTATGATAGGCCGACGCCAGGTGGGGTCCACAATCAAGCCTTATCTATACTCCCTTGCAATGGAGAATGGATTCACTCCTTGTGACCAGGCTCCTAACCGTATGCAGACTTATTACGAAGGTGGAGTCAAATGGACTCCAAGAAATGGAAGTCGGGCCAGATATGGTGCTATGGTTACGCTGAAATGGGGACTGCAACAGTCGAACAACTGGATTTCTGCTTATCTGATGAGTAAGTTCAATCCGATGTCGCTCGTCGACCTGCTTCATAAATATGGTATCAACAATCCCAATATCAAACCGGTTATGGCTCTTTGTCTGGGACCATGCGAGGTGACGGTCGGTGAGATGGTAAGTGCTTATACTGCTTTCGTCAACCATGGCATTAGATGCGCACCTATGATGGTGACAAGAATTGAGGATAGTGAGGGTAATATCTTGGCTGATTTCCAACCTCGATTCAATGAGGTTATCAGTGAGAGCAGTTCCTTCAAGATGCTCGAACTTCTCCAGGCTGTGGTAGATGGAGGAACAGCAAGCAGGGTGCGTGGATATGGTATCTCTGGTGATGTAGGTGGAAAGACGGGTACAACCAACGATAATGCTGATGGCTGGTTTATGGGCGTCACTCCCGAATTGGTAAGTGGCTGTTGGGTCGGTGGTGAGGACAGGGATATCCACTTCCTGTCTACACGAATCGGACAGGGTGCTCACGTGGCATTGCCTATATGGGCCAAATATATGAAGAAAGTATATGGTGATGCAAGTTTGCCGTATTCACAATCGTCTAAATTTGACGTGCCAAAAGAATTTGATTCTTGTTCTGAAAAGAAAAATATCGTAGGAGATAACAGCATCCTCGATGTTTATGAATAAATTGAATCTCTTCAGAAGTCTTTTTGACTTTTAGCTAATCGGTTATTGCCCTGGGCTTATCCCAGGGCTTTTTTATGTTCATATTGTATGTGTTATTATATTGGTTTAGTTTAAATGAGCAAGGCTTTTCTTTTCAATAATTGTATGTTTTACACTAAATTTCTTCCTTTCTCTTGATTTTTGTCAAGAATCACGAAAATTTTCATTGTATTGCGAAAAAAGTCGTTGAAAAATTTGGAGGGAGCGTGTAAAGTGTATACCTTTGCATCCGCTTTCGGCTCAGAAACGGGCCTTGAGCATAAAAGAAAGAGTTCTTTGAGAGGATTACATAAAAGACAGAAGAAGTAGTACAAGAGCGCCGTCTCCTTGTTGGGGCGGCGAGGGTAAAGCTACCGTCACGGCGCTTTTATGCGCCGGGTGGGTGATTGATTTGCCGGACTTGACACTTCCGGATAACGAATGCAGG
>JAEEGL016913402.1_pt1 | contig 31303 bp, 34 predicted proteins | sample 9134231 | NCBI WGS metagenome assembly JAEEGL01 (sample SAMN16246548, study PRJNA631951) | gut metagenome | biome: gut microbiome; feature: rumen; material: fiber-attached | host: Bos | place: Iran: Karaj | collected 2018-10
AGAATTACTTGATTCTATTTTACCATTATATGATGTAAAACTTATTTCAATTAATGATAATATAGATGGATTAAATGATGAAGAAGATAGTTATTTATTAAAAGGCTTACTTAATATTTATAACGAGAACTATCCAAGAGATATATCTAATAAAGTAAAAACGGCACTAACTACTAAAAAGATAAATGGTGAATTTGTAACTTCTTATGCACCATATGGATATAAAAAATCAAGATATGAAAAAAATAAAATAACTATTGATACAGAAGCAGCAAAAAATGTAAAAATGATATTTGACAGTATAGAAAAAGGCTTAAGCAAGAAAGAAATAGTAGATATGTTAAACAAAAAAAGAGTTAAAACTCCAATGGAACATATTAAAGACACAGATGATGGTAAAAGATGGAATACTACAATGATTACAAGTATTATAAATAATAAAATATATACAGGAGATTTAATCCAACAAAAAAGAAAAAGGTTAAGTTTCAAAAATCACAAATTTGTAAGAACAGATGAGGATGAGCTAATAATAAACAAAGATAATCATATAGAAATAATTAGTAAAGAACAATTTGAAAAAGTACAAGATATAATAAGGCATTCAGCAAAAGTTAATTCAAATAATGAATATGATATTTTTTCAGGTTATTTGAAATGCAAAGAATGTGAGAGTAACTTAACTATTAGAAAGAGTAAAGAATATACATATTATGCATGTTCTTCATATGTAAGAAAGAGAGGATGCAATAACAAGAATACTATAAGAAAAGATATTTTAGAAAGAAAAGTAATTAAAGAAATAAATAATAGACAAGCTAAAAAAATAGATAAATTGAATAGAAAATATATTTTTGACTTAATAAATATGATATATTTAAATCAAGATGGTTCAATAAAAATAGAATTTAAAAAGAAATGATAAAGTTGAAAGTGAGTATTAGAAATGTTAGAAGAAATTATAGATAGTTGTGAATATGTAATGAAAAATGCAAAATTTGTAACAATTAATTATGATAAGTTAAAGGATTTTATAAAAAACATTGATTGTAAAGAACTTAAACATTGGCTTAGTAACAATCCATATAATATTTTGGATTTAGGAATAGAAAATGTAATTAATTTTATGTTATTGTTTATTGCTATAGATTATTCTTTTTGGGGTACACCAAAGTGGACTATAGAAACAGAATTAGGTCAAAAGGATGGTTCAGATGCATTATTATATGCAATGTTAAGTTATATAAGAGAAAAAGGCTTAGATAGTTTGTATAATATAAATTATGAAGAATTTAAAATGATGTTAAAAGGAAATGTTGAAATACCTTTTATTAGAGAAAGATATGAAACGATAATTCAAATAAGTAAAATTGTAAAAGAAAGAATGAATGGTAATTTTTATAAATGTGTACATTCTATACATAGTGATATTGAATTATTTGAACTTATTATTAATTATTTTCCTTCTTTTAATGATGAGAGAAATTATGATGGAAAAACAATTTATTTTTACAAATTAGCTCAATTACTAACATCTGATATACTTCATCTAAGAGAACAAATTGAAAATATTAAAGTCGATTATTCGCATTTAATAGGATGTGCAGATTATAAAATACCACAGACTATGAGAGCGTTAGAAATAATAGAATATAATGAAGAATTATCAAATCTTATAGATAATAGATTAGAAATAGAGTATTCTTCAAAATATGAAGTTGAGATAAGAGCAAGTATGTTAGTTGTGATTAATTATATAAAAAGCAAAATCGATAATACCTATGCTATTGATATAAATGATTATTTCTTTATAGCTTCTAAAAAAGTAAAATCAATAGCAAAACCTTATCATTTATGTAGAAATCAAAATTATTAAGGAGTGAATAAGATGAACAATAACGATAATAAAAGTTGTGCAAGTACAAGTATCAACTGCGAGAAACCAATTTATATAAACATTGACTAAAACCATTGAAAATACTAAATTTTTAACAATGAGATTTTTACATTTTCTAATAATAATTACCAAAATATAATCAAAAAAGGAGATTTTTTATATGAAAAGATTAATTAAAAAAATATTTTTTTTAATATTTCTTACATTTTGTTTTTGCAATGTAGCATATAGTTCTCAGCTTCCTGAGTTAGCAATAAAAATTGTAGATAGGAAAATTGCAATATTATTAATGATTATGCAATTTTTACAATATATAGTTCCTATTTTCTATTTTATAATTAAACTAATTATTGATAAAAAAGAAAAAAAACATATTGTTAAATACGGAATTAAGGCTATATTTATATTTTTGGTTTTTATTATAATAGGATTGTTAATTGTTGAATTTAGTACATCAAGGACAGGGTATGCAAATTATTCTAATTGCTTTAAATATAATTGGCAAACAATCTATTATAAATAGTCTACAATGGTAATTATGATAATATTGAAAAATTAGAATAAATATATAACTCAATGAAAGAATGAGTAATGGAGCACTTAAGTAGCTCCGCTACGAAATAAAAAAGTATTGAATAAGATTAAGGAAGTGATATAGATGGAAAATAGTACTAACATTAACTGCGAAAAAACGATTTATAGAAACATTAAATCAAACCATTGAAAATACTCACTTTTTAATATTGAGATTTTTACATATTTAATAAAATGAGGTGAAATAATGGGTAAAGTAATAATAATATGTGGAAAAATTTGTAGTGGAAAAAGTTATTATGCAAAGCAATTAAAAGATGAATTAAATGCTGTAATTATTTCTCCAGATGAAGCTACATATGAATTAATAAATAATGAACAAGGAGAATTTTATGATATATTCTCTAAAAAATTAAATAAATATCTAACTAAAAAAGTTGGAGAAATAGCTAAGGCGGGTGCAAATGTTATTTTTGAAAGAGGCCTTTGGTCAAGTAAAGATAGAAAAGAAATAAGAGATTATTATAATGAGAATAATGTTGAAAGCGAAATTCATTATGTATGCGTAGATGATGAAACATGGAAATATAATATAGAAGAAAGAAACAAAAGAGTTCTTGAAGGAACTGGTGGTTCAGATTTCTATTTAGATGAAGGATTAATGAAAAAATTAGAATCTAAATGGGAAGAACCTACTGAAGAAGAGTATGATGTTATTTATAAAGTTGATATAAATAAATGAAAGGATAAAAAACTATGAATAGACCAATAACAACACTTTTTATGTTAGAATCGTTAGATGGGAAAATTAGCAGTGGAGCAAATGATAATCTAGATGCTGATAAAGATTTTCCAAAAATTGATGGAGTAAAGGAAGGGTTGCACCAATATTATGAATTAGAACAAGAAACTGATTTATTTTCTTTAAATACTGGAAGAGTAATGGCAAAGATTGGTGTTAATGTTAAAAAAGAATATCATAATAAAATTGATGCTGTTACTTTTGTAATAATAGATAACAAGCCTCATCTAAATGAAAATGGCATTGATTATTTATGCCATTGGGTAGGAAAAGTAATATTAGTTACAACAAATAAAGAACATCCTGCTTTTAATACAAGATATGAAAATTTAGATATATTATTATATGATGAATTAGATTTAAATACATTATTAGAAGATTTGTACTCCAAATATAATGCTGAAAGATTAACAATTCAATCAGGTGGAACATTAAATGGATTATTTGTTAGAAATAAACTAATAGACTATGTTAATATAGTAATTGCACCTATTTTAGTTGGTGGAAGAGATGTTCCAACTTTAGTAGATGGAGAATCAATTAAGGACGAAACCGAGTTAAATAAATTATTACCGTTAAAATTATTAGAATGTAATAAACTTGAAAATTCATATATCGAATTGAAATATAAAGTTATAAAATAAAGAAGGAGCTGAACAAAATGGAAGATGAAAAATTTCGATCTGCAAGGTTTTCCTGCGAGAAACCAATTTATATAAACATGGACTTAAACTATTGATAATACTGAGTTTTTAACATTGAGATTTTTACATATTTAATATATAAGATTGGTTAAAGAGAAAAAATAAAGCATATTAAGATAAATAGGGGGGAAACGAAAAATGGAAATAAAATCATATAATCCTGCTAATAATGAGCTGCTTGGAAAAGTTAAACAAACAGATATAAAAGAAATAAAAGATATTGTTAATAAGAGTAGGAAAGCATTTGAAACATGGGGATATTTATCTATTGAACAAAGAGTAGTATATATACAGAGACTAAAAGATGTTATTAAAAGTAAAAAAAGAGAATTTGCCGAATTAATTAGCAATGAAATGGGCATGCCAATATCTGAATCATTATATGATATTGATAGTGGATTAGAATATATAGAATGGTATATTGATAATGTAGAAAAAGTCATTGGAGATAAAATAACTTATGAAGATGAAAAAGAAATAGATAAGATTATATTTGAACCTAAAGGCGTTACAGCAGTTATAATTGCATGGAATTTTCCTTTTTCAAGTTTTGTGTGGCAAGCAGTTACAAATTTAATTGTAGGCAATACAGTAATTATTAAACACTCAGAGCTTGTTCCATTATGTAGCAAATTCATTTATGATATGGTAAAAAGTGTTTTACCTGAAGATGTATATAATGTAGTATATGGAGCAGGTGATGTAGGAAAAGCTTTAGTAGAACAGGAGATAGATTTAATTTGTTTTACAGGTAGTACAAGAACTGGACAGAGCTTATATAAAATTGCTGGAGAAAAATTTATTGAAGCAGTAATGGAGTGTGGGGGATCTGCTCCGGGAATTGTATTTGAAGATGCAGATGTTGATGACATTATTGAAGCGATGTATATAAATAAATTTGCAAATTCTGGACAAATATGTGATGGACAAAAAAGATTAATTGTTCATAATAGTAAAATAGAAGAAGTATGTAATAAATTCAAGCTATTAGTTGAAAGCAAAAACATAGGAAATCCACTAGATGAAAAAACTGAGATAGGTCCATTAGTTTCCAAAGAACAATTAGAAAAAATAGAAAACCAAGTGACAGATGCTATTGATAAAGGTGCAAAAGTAATTTGTGGAGGGCAGAGGTTAAAAAACACAGATGGTAATTATTATCTACCAACAATTTTAACTAATATTACTAAAGAAATGAAAGTATATAATGAAGAGGTATTTGGACCTGTTATCCCAATAATAGGATTTGATACAATCGAAGAGGCAATAGAACTTGCTAATGATACTGAATATGGACTAGGCGGATATGTCTATACAAAAGATAGAAAAAAATTTGATATAGTTGTTAAGAAATTAAAAACAGGAATGATAGCTTGGAATAATTTATATTATTTAAGACCATGTAATCCATTTGGAGGTTATAAAAAATCTGGAATAGGAAGAAATAATAGTGAATATGGGCTTAAAGAATTATGCAATATTAAAGTTATTACGTATGAAAAGTAAATTATATAATATATAATAAATTAGAAAGTAGGTAAGTAAGAGAAATGATTGATAATAGAGGTAATAAGAAGGAAAATGCACAAGAAAAAAGTTTTTCTAAGAATTCGATTAACTGGTTGATAATGATTTAGTCTAGCCATTCATGGAACTCCTATAAAATAAGGAAAAACTAAGTATTTAGTAATCACATATTTTAATAAATAATTACTAAAAAGTAATAAAAATATATAAAAAACAGTCAAAAATAACATGGTATTCGATACTTGATATTGACGGTTAAAATTTTATAAGAAGAGGTGAATTTATGGAAACAGAAATATTGATAATAAGACATGCAAAGAGTATTGCTAATGATAATGGAATGTTTGGTGGAATAACTGATTATGATTTATCACAAGAAGGTTTGAATCAAGCTGATGCATTGGCATTGAGACTAAAAGATGTGCATATTGATAAGATATATTCTTCTCCGCTTAAAAGGGCAATTAATACTATCAAACCAACTGCTATAATAAAGAATCAAGAAATTAATATAGTAGATGATTTAAGAGAAATCAATGTGGGTTTATGGGAGGATATCTTACGTGATGATTTAAGAAAAATGTATCCTGAAGAAAATAAATATATTGATGAGACTGAATATTATACTGGTATGATTGGTCAAGAAGAAACTGTTGATGTTTCAGATAGAATGTATAATGCTATTTTAGATATTGCTAAGGATAACATTGGAAAGACAGTCGTTGTTACATCTCATGTTGTTGCAATTAGAGCTTTTTTATGCAAAATAATGAATATCCCTTTTGAAAAAACAAAGGAACAAATTGGTAATTTAGGTAATACAAGCATAACTAAGATTGTATATAACAACGATAAAGAAAGATTTGATGTAATATATTTAGGAAAATAGTATAAAAGGAGTTGATCCAAATGAATGAAAATAAAACCAATATCAACTGGTACCCTGGCCATATGGCAAAAACAAAAAGAGAAATATCAGAAGATTTAAAATTAATAGATGTAGTAGTAGAGTTGCTAGACAGTAGAATACCTTTGTCTAGCCAAAACCCAGATATAGCAGAATTAACAAAAGGAAAAAAGAAAATAATAGTATTAAATAAAACAGACTTAGCTGATAATATGCAAAATGAAGCATGGAAAAAATATTTTAATTCAAATGGACAGGTTTGCATTTTAACAGACAGCAATCTAGGCAAAGGAATAAATGAAGTGACAAAAGCTATAGAAGAAATAATGAAAGAAGACCTAAAAAAATATGCTGAAAAAGGCAGAACTGGAAGAAAAATAAAAGCAATGATTTTAGGAATTCCAAATGTAGGAAAATCTTCTTTTATAAATAGAATTGTAAAAACAAATAGGTTAGAAGTTGGAAATAAGCCAGGAGTAACAAGAAAAAAACAATGGATAAGTATTAATGACAAAATTAATTTACTAGATACACCAGGAGTTTTGTGGCCTAGATTTGAAGATGAAAAAACTGCTTTAAATCTCGCTTTTACAGGAACTATAAAAGATGATGTATTAGAACAAACAGAAATAGCATATCAGCTTTTAAAATTTCTTTTAGAAAACTATAGACAAAATGTTACAGAAAGATATAAAATAACTTTAGATTTTATTGAAAAAAAATTATCACAAGATCAGCCTGAAAATTTTAATGTATACGAAATTATGCAAGAAATAGGAAGAAAACGCGGAGCAATAATCTCAGGTGGAGAAATAGATGATGAAAAAACTGCAAAAATTATATTAGATGATTTTAGAAGCGGAAGATTAGGAAAAATAACTATTGAAAAAGCTAAATAAAGACCTAAAAAATTATATAATAATCAATAAAAAAGTAAACAGAATAATTGGAGGAATAGAAACTTTGAGTGAATTAATTAAAATAGAAAAAGATGAACAAGAAATAAATCAACTATCACCTTTAACATGGGCATATGTTGGAGACTGTGTATTTGAACTATATATTCGAACTAAATTGATAAATGAAACTAAATTAAAACCTCATGAATTACATATAAAAGCAATAAATTACGTAAAAGCTAAATCTCAAGCTGAGATGTTGCATAATATTTATGACGAATTAACACGTGAGGAACAAGATATAGTAAGAAGAGGAAGAAATGCAGAAAATCATCATCTTCCTAAAAATGCAAATATACAAGAATATATGTATTCTACAGCATTTGAAGCTTTAATAGGCTACTTGTATTTATGTAAAAAAGAAGAGAGAGTAAAAGAAATAATAGAGTTATCTATAAAAAATTTCTATTAACGATATAAAACCAAACAAGCTATATGAACAATAGTAAAAAATAATCTTTATTGCTTATTAAAATTAAAGATAAACTATTTTAATCAAAAATAATACTTTTATGACTAAAAATAGCACTAAAATGTCTAATTGGGCAATCTCATAAACGCATCAAAAAATTGATGCAATAGAAATTTTTTTTGAGAAATATAATATTTATACCAAGAGAAAGGAAAAAGTAAAAAATGGATAAAAAAGATATATTAAAAAATGTATATGATGATTTTTTCGGAATTAGTAAGAAAAAAGAAGAGGAAGAACTTAATAGACAAATAAAAGAAAGTCTAGATGCTGATACAATTGAAATAAATATTCCTCAAGAAAAAGAGAAGGTAAGCAATATTGATGGAGACAAAATGTTAAAACAAAGTTTTGAGAGAATAGAAAAATTATACATTGACGAAAAATCAAAAGATACGTTAAAGAAAATAATTGAATATATCAGAAAATATAATGAAGGAATCGAAAGAAACTTTATATCTTTCAATTTGTGCATATTTTCAAAGAGTAAAGAAACTCAAAGTGAAGTACTAAAAATATTAAATGAAAATATCAACTATTTTTCATATCTTCCAAAAGGAGACATTGGACTTACATCATTTTTCGATATAGAAAGTGCAAAAAATATTGATGAAATATACAGTTCAGACAACAATATTATAGTTTTTGAAAACCCTAATGCTTTTAATACAAAAGATCAAAATGAAAAGGAAAAAATAATATATAAAATAAATCAAAATATGGCAGATAAAGAAAAGAACTATTTAACAATATTTGCTGCACAAAATAAAGAAGCATTAGAAAATATCTTTTTAATGTCAGAAGATTTAAAAAATGAATTTACAGACTTTGAAATTATAGAAGTTAAACCAGATGTACAAGATGTGTATAATGAAATAATAGAAAAAATTGAAAATGCTGTCGAAATAACAGATGAATTTAAAATAAAGCTTTTAGATTATGTTTCTATTACATATCCAAAAACTGATTTAAGTTTTGCAAAATATAGAGATGGATTAGTAGAAAAAATATTATTTAACAAAGAAGTTCCAGAGTATGAAAAAGATAAAACAATGGATGAAATTTTCGAAGAACTAAATAATTTAGTAGGCTTAAATAAAGTTAAGAAAATGCTAAATGAATTAGTAAGTTTAGTTGAACTAAAAAATAAATCTAAAGATGATTTAAAAATAAAAAATATAAACTTACACATGGTATTTTTAGGAAATCCAGGGACAGGTAAAACAACAGTTGCAAGAATTGTAGCTGAAATACTATATAACTTAAAATATATAAAACAAAACAAATTAATAGAAGTTTCATCAAAAGATTTAGTAGCAGAATATGTTGGGCAAACAGCTCCAAAGACAATGGCTGTAATACAAAAAGCACTAGGTGGAGTATTATTTGTTGATGAAGCATATTCTTTAGCAAGTAATAAAGGACAAGGAAGTTCATATAACGAAGAAGCAATTGCAACATTAATTCAAGCAATGGAAAATTATAGAGATAATTTAGTTGTGATTTTTGCAGGTTACACAAAAGAAATGCAAGATTTCTTAGATATGAACTCAGGAATAGTTTCAAGAATTGGCTATACTGTTGAATTTGAAGATTATACAGAAGATGAGCTATTACAAATATTTATGCAAATGATGACAAAATCAGGATTTGAAGTTTCTAAAGAAGCACAAAATAAAGTAAAAGAAATAATTACAGAATATAAAGATACTAAGAATTTTGGTAATGCAAGATTTGTTAGAAATGTTTATGAAAAATCAATTGTAAAACATGCTTCAAACACTGCAGGTAAAAAGCAAAAGAAGATTTTAAAAACTATAAAAGAAGAAGATATTTCAACAGATAATTTGATTAAGATGTAGTAACATAATAATGAAAAATTTCAAAAAAAAGTTGACAAATAAAAAAAATTAATGTATAATATATTTGTTGCAAGCAAGAGTAATCCACTCTTCACCTTATCTTTATGGAAAAAGGTTAATAATAAATATATAAAACTATGTTTATTTTTTGTGTGGATTGGCTTGTAATAAGTCAATTTTTTTTTTAAGTCTTAACTTAAAAAATAATACATGGAGGTGTTTTATATAAAACAAGAATTGCCAATAAATGGCCAAATTAGAGCAAAAGAAGTTCAACTAATTGGAGAAAATGGAGAAAAATTAGGAATAGTAGATTTTAGAACAGCACTTAGTCAAGCTGAAGAAAAAAAATTAGATTTAGTACTAGTTGCTCCAAATGCTAAGCCAGTAGTTTGTAAAATAATGAACTATGGAAAATATAAATTTGAGCAAGCAAAAAAAGAAAAAGAAGCCAAAAAGAAACAAAAAACTATGGAAATTAAAGAAATAAGAATTACACCAAACATAGAAGAACACGATTTTGGTTTCAAAGCAAAAAATGCAAGAAAATTTATAGAAAGTGGAAATAAACTAAAAATAACAGTTAGATTTAGGGGAAGAGAAATCAATAATTCAAAAGCAGGTGAAGCTGTTTTAAATAAATTTATTGAAGAGCTTTCTGATATATCTGTTGTAGAAAAAGCCCCAAAATTAGAGGGAAGAAATATGTTTATTATGTTAGCAAAAAAGGTTTAAATACATAATAATGGTTTATAGGTATCCTAAAAAACCTAAATATTACAAACAAGGAGTTTTAATTATGCCAAAAATGAAAACAAACAAAGCTGCAAAAAAGAGATACTCTTTAACAGCTACAGGAAAAGTAAAAAGAACAACAGCTAATAGAAGACACCTATTAGCAAACAAAACTAAAAGACAAAAATTATCTGCAAGACGTCCAGGAGCGTATGCTGATAAATCATGCGAAAATACAATAAAAAAATTATTACCATATGGAAATTAATGGAAGGAGTGAATTGAAAAATGGCAAGAGTAAAAACAGCTAAAATAACAAGAAAAAGACATAAAAAAATAATGAAATTAGCAAAAGGATATTTTGGAGCAAAGCATTATAGATTCAAAACAGCAAACCAAGCAGTTTTAAAATCTTTATCTTATGCTTATGTTGGAAGAAAAGATAGAAAGAGTGATTTTAGAAAACTTTGGATAGCTAGAATAAATGCAGCAGCAAGAATGAATGGAACTACATATAGCAAATTAATAGCAGGACTTAAAAAAGCAAATGTTGCTATTAATAGAAAAATGCTTGCAGAAGTTGCAGTAAGTGATCCAAAAGCATTTGCAGAAATTGTAAATATAGCAAAAAATGCCTAAATTGACAATGATTATATCATTGAATAAAAAAATAATAATTTGGAACAATAAGATAAAGAAATAGTCAGTATTTTATAAATGTTACAATAGTATTACAATCTTGTTATGTTTTTGTAATAACTTGGTAATAAAAGTGTAATTTTATAATATAAAAAATTGTTTGACAAGAAAATAAAAAAGTAGTATAATAAAAAATGTAAGGTAAAAGAGAATTTTTATATAAATTAGGAGGATAAAAAATATGAAAAAATCAAGTATTTTAAAAGTTTTAGTAGTAGTTGGATTAAGTATGGTATTAATAGCAAATTTAGTATCAGTAGTTTCTGCTGACGATGCATTTAGTGGATGGACAAATCCTACAACATCAACTGCAAATACAACAACAGGAAATACTGCAAATACAGTTACAGCAGGAAATACAACAACAACAGGAAATACAGTTACAACAAGTAACACAATTAGTACAGGAAATACAATTTCTACAGGAAATACAATAAGTACTGGAAACGTTACAACAAATTTAAATACAACTAATACAAAGAGTACAAATAATACATCAGTTAATTCATTAGCATACACAGGTATTGAAAATACAAGTGTTTTAACAGTAGTTATGATATTAGGAGTAATAGTTGCAGCATATTCATTCAAAAAAATAAAAGAATATAATAATATTTAAAAAAAAGCCTTAAAATAGGCTTTTTTTTATGTGCTTTTTCCAGTTAAGGAAGAATTTGAACACAACTTTTCATATTCTTTACATTTTATTTTATAATCCATTTGCATACATAAATATTTATAATATGTATAAGCTTGTTCATATTGTGCTATAGGATTAAACATAGGATCTTTGTATATATCGTTTGTGTCAAACCCATTTTGAAATGCAAAACTATTTTGTAAATCATTATAATCTTTCTCCATAAAATCACCTCACTTAATAATATTTAACAATTATAATATTAGAACTGTTTAAAACTAAATATTATAATAGATTAAAATTAAATACAGGAAATATAGTAGTAATTAAATATGTATACAATGCTGAAATAATGCCTTGAAGTACTTTTCCAATAATATAAGGTTTAATAGACAAATCACTTTGAGATATAATGCTAAAAATTTGCATAAAAACTGAAATACCACCTAAACCTAATACAAAAGATGTAATAATTATATTTATAGAAATAGCTTTTATGTGAATGCAAGAAATTTGAGAAATACCATTTGTAATTTCTAAAAAACCAATTAACATAGGACTTATAAATGAAGATGGTATATGTAAAAAACTAAAAAAAGGAGCAAAGAAAATTGTTAAGGCTGGTAGTATATGGCTTTCTTCAAAAATAGATATTATTACTGAAAATAAAACTACAAAACCACCTATCATAAAAAGTGTTGAAGTAGCATTTGATATACTAGTTGCGATAACTGATCCTAAATTAGAAAATGAGATATCATTATTATTCTGTAGGCTAAAATGAAATGCTGATAAAGTATTTTTTTTCCAAAATCTAAATATAAAACCAACAGTCAGACAAGCTAAGATATGAGATATAAGTAAAAGAATTCCAATTGTACTACTACCATACATAGTTATTCCTATAGTTCCAATTATAAAGAGTGGCCCGAGAATTATTTGTAAAACTTAGTAGTCTTTCACATTCTTCTTTCGGAAGAATATTTTTTTTCCTAAAATCACATGCAATTTTTGCACCAGTAGGATATCCACTTATAAAGCCCATAATCAATGCAAAAGCTCCCTCACCACCTACATTAAATATTGGTCTCATAAACACTTTGAAAAAATTTCCAATTATATATGGAATATTGGTTTTAGAAAGTAATTCAGTTGCAACGAAAAAAGGAAATAAAGATGGAACAATAGAAGTAGCCCATAAAGTAAGTCCTGATTTTGTAGAAGATATATTAGACGTGGCAAATAAAACTAAGCTAATTGTAAAAAGAATAATTGCAGAATAAAATACAACTTTTTTAAATTTAATCATTATTATAATCACCTATTTCTTTATTTGTATTTGCTCGCAAAGCTCATTAAAATATTTTAAAACATTATCACTAAAATATATGTAATTAAAAAAATATATAGTACATAAAAAATCTAAAAAATAGTTGAATTTATTAATTATTTAAGTTATAATATCGGTTAGATGCATATACATATATTAAGGAGAGGATTACATTGAACGAAACAGAACAAATTATAGAAATACTAACAAATAACAATCAAACTAAAGTATTAGAGCTATTAAAAAATGTTACCGAAGAACAAAGAAAACAGCTTGTAAAAGAATTATTAAAGGTAGATTTTAATCAAGTAAAAAGATTATATATAAATAAAGATAAGAAAAATAAAAAAGAAGATATAATAGAACCAATTAAATATGTAGATAAAAATAAATTAAATAGTAAACAAAAATCAGAGCTAGAAAAACTTGGAGAAAAAGTATTAAGACAAAATCAATATGCAGTTGTAACAATGGCAGGAGGGCAAGGCACAAGACTTGGTTGGAAAGGACCAAAAGGTACATTTAAATTAGATGTTGGAGAAAATGGAAAATATATATTTGAAATTTTAGCAGAAACTTTAAAGAAAACGACTTCAAAATATGGAAAAGAAGTTTATTGGTACATAATGACAAGTATAGATAACAACAACGAAACTGTTAAATTTTTTGAAGAACATAATTATTTTGGTTATAACAAAGAAAAAGTGAAATTTTTCATACAAAATATTCTTCCACTTACAGATTTTGATGGAAATATATTATTTGATAAAGACTTAAAAGTAAAAGAAGCATCAGATGGAAATGGTGGAGTTTTTGAAGCGTTAAAAAAATCTAAAATGCTTGATGATATGAAACTACACAACATAAAATGGGTATATGTATGTGGAGTAGATAATATTATGGCTAATATGATAGATGAAATATTATTAGGATTAGCAATAAAAAATAATGTTCCAAGTGCATCAAAATCAGTAAAAAAAGCATATCCTGAAGAAAAGGTTGGAATTTTCTGTAAGAAAAACGGAAAACCAGCAATTATTGAATATATAGATATGGACGAAAAAATGATTTATGCAGAAGATGAACAAGGTGAGCTTTTATATGGTGAATCAAATATAGTTGGACACTTATTCAATATAGAATCACTTGAAAAGATGACAAATTATAATTTTGACTATCATTGTGCAAAAAAGAAAAATTCATATATTGACGAAAATCTTCAAGAAGTTATACCAGAAGAGACAAATACATACAAATATGAAGCTTTTATTTTCGATGGATTTGAATATCTTGAAGACATGGTTATATTAAGAGTAAACAGAGAAGAAGAATTTGCACCTATAAAAAATCAAAAAGGTGTTGACAGTCCTGAAACTGCAAAACAAATATATGAAAAATATTTTTCAAAATAAAATTTATATAAAAAGAATAATTTCTAAATGGTATGAATTAAAAGATATAAAAAGTTAAAAATAAAAAAGGAGAAATAACAAAATGGAAATAAAACAGCTTTTTAATTTAGAAGAAACAATTGCTAAAGATTTATTACAAAAAGAAAAATATCCTTGGGAATGTTTACCTAAAATAAGTGAATTTATAATCGAGCTAGGTGAAAAACTAGATAAAGAAAAATTCGAAAAAAAAGGCGAAAATATTTGGATAGCAAAAACAGCAAAAATTGCGCCTTCGGCAAGTATAACAGGACCAACAATTATAGATGAAAATGCAGAAATAAGACATTGTGCATTTATTAGAGGAAAAGCAATAGTTGGGAAAAATGCTGTTGTTGGCAATTCTGTTGAACTAAAAAATTGCATATTATTCAATAATACTCAAGTCCCACATTACAATTATGTAGGAGATTCAATTTTAGGATATAAAGCCCATATGGGAGCTGGAAGTATTACTTCAAATGTAAAATCAGATAAAACAAATGTGGTAATAAAAGGAAAAGAAAACATAGAAACAAATTTAAGAAAAGTAGGAGCTTTTTTAGGAGATGGAGTAGAAGTAGGATGTAATTCTGTTTTAAATCCAGGAACAGTAATTGGAAAAAATACATCTGTATATCCTCTTTCATGTGTAAGAGGAGTAATACCAGAAAATTCTATTTATAAGAATCCAAAAGAAATAGTAATAAGAAATAAATAAAAAAACGCTTATTGTAAAAGCTATAAAATATAGTTTTTGCAATAAGCGTTTTTTTAACTACATTCTTGTACTTCCAGGTAAAAAATAATCTACTACACCATATATAAGTGCACCAATTATTGCAGCCATCCAAGAAATACTATAACCTGCAACAAAGAATTGTGTTACATATAAAGTTATAGCAGCTAAAGCAAATCCTACAAAACCTTTACCGAAAGGACTAGCTTGGATACCAGTAAATTTAGAAATTAAGTAATCCATAACAGCTAAAACAACTGTAGCAATAGCTAAAGCCCAAATATTATTTATAGTAAATCCAGGTGTGAAAAATGCAGTTATAGCTAAAACAACAGCAGCAGCTATAAGTCTTCCAACAACTTGCCAAACGCCACTACCTGTATTTTGATTTGTCTCACTTTGTGAACTAGACATCAAATTCAACCTCCTTTAAAATCAGGTTATGTAAATATTATTTACAAACAAAAAATAATTATTCACAAAATTGAATATTAAATAAAAAATTGGAAAAATTAATACAAACAAATTTAGGAGGCAAAAATGCTAATCAATTTTTTTAGATCAATTATTTTATATATAATTGTTTTATCAGTTATGAGATTAATGGGAAAAAGAGAAATAGGCCAACTTCAACCTTTTGAACTAGCTATTTCTATAATGATAGCAGATTTAGCAACAATTCCTATGACAGATACAGGAATTCCAATTGGTAACGGAATAGTACCAATATTAGGATTACTTGTAATGCATTTATTTATTTCATTAATTAATATAAAAAGTATAAAGTTGAGAGAAATAATATGTGGAAAACCTAGAATTTTAATATATAGAGGAAAAATACTGGAAGATGCGATGAAAAAAGAAAGATTTACAATAAATGAGCTACAGGAAAGAATAAGAGGTCAAAATATTGTAAATTTAGGTGATGTTGAATATGCAATACTTGAAACTAGTGGACAAATTACAGTTATAGAAAAACCAAACAAAAGACCTACCATCCCAGAAGATTTTGACATAATGCCAGAATATGAAGGAATTCCGTATGATTTAGTAATAGACGGAAAAATAATGTACAAAAATTTAGAAGCACTTGGAAAGGATTACACATGGCTGAAAAAAGAAGTTAATAAATTTAATTTTAACCCAGAAGAGGCTTTAGTTGTTACAATAGATGGAAAAGGACAAATATTTTGCCAAAAGAAAGAAAGTTAAAAAATATTATGGGAGGAATAAATGTATAAAGAATTAGTTATATCAATTATAATTATTATTTTGATTTTCTCATTAGATTATATAACTCAAAAATATACTGATTTTGCAATAAACGAAGCAATAAGTAATTTGAATGAAATTAAAGAATCATTAAAAGAAGAAAATGTAGATAATAAAAAAGCCATAGAAGACGCTGAGGAAAAATACAACAGATGGCTTGAGCATCATAAAAGATTAGCATTTTATATTGAACATAATGAATTGGAAAAAGTTGAAACAAATTTTGTTTCAGGAAAAAGTTTTATAGAATCAGCCAAATATGAAGATGCAATTTCAGAACTCGAAAAAACAATATTTATATTACAACATATAAATGATAAATATTCTGTAAATTTAGAAAATATTTTCTAGTAAAAGTATAAATTTCTAAAAAACGTAAATACTAAATTTAAGTTAAATTTAGGGAGGTTAGTTATGAGAAGAGAAAGAATGATTAATAGATATGTTATAATATCAATTGTGGCTGTGTCAATAGTTATTATTTCTGCTATTGGTATTATAATTGCAAACTCATCAAGAAAGGCAAATGAAAATAAATTTGCAGAGGAAATGTCTAGTTTAAATAAAGAAATGAGTGAGTCGGAAACCGCAAGTACACAAATAGGAAAAAGTGTAGATGAATCTAAGAAAAATGAGATAGAATTTGAAACTTTAGAAGTTCAGGAAGATAAAAAAGAAAATACTAATACAAATACAACAAATAAAGAAAATAAAAAAGAAGAAAAGAAAAACACAAATAGTACATCAGAAAACAAAAAAACAAATAAAAGTAGTAATACTATAGAAACAAATGCAAAAACAGAGAAAAAAGAACAAAGTAGTAAAGAAAAAGATGAAAAAATAGAATTAGAAGCACCTGTAAAAGGACAAGTAATAAGAGAATTTGCAAAAGAATCACTTGTTTTTTCTAATACATTACAAGAATGGATTACACATAATGGAGTGGACATAAAAGCTGATAAAACAACTGTAGTAAAATCAGCAGCAAGTGGAACAGTAACAGCTATAAAAAATGATCCAAGATATGGTCTAACTGTTATAATAAATCATGATAACGGATATCAAACGATTTATTCAAACCTTCTTACAGCTGAATTTGTAGTTAAAGGTGAAAAGGTAGAAAAAGGACAAAGTATTGGAACAGTCGGAAATTCAGCTTCTTTTGAAGTTGCAGATGACTATCATTTACATTTTGAATTACTAAAAAACAATGAGTATTTAGACCCAACAGTTTATATTAGTTTTGAATAAATAAAAGTTGTAGAAATTTTTAAGGTTTCTACAGCTTTTTTAGTACATCATAAAAAATGCATTATTTTTTATGAACAAAAGTATTAAATATTTATAGAAAGATAAAAAATACAAATGAACTATATTTTTTTATGAGTATTTTTTTATAATTTGTTGGGAAGTTCCGAATACGGTAAATTTAAAATATAAGCAATTTTTATTATATCACGAAACGAAATTTATAAAAATAACTAGAAAATGGTTTATTTAAGATTTTAACACTTATTTAATATACTATAAGAACATATATCAGACACATTATTGGAATGTTCCGATAAATTATAAAAAAATTTACAATTTTAGAATTATAAAATAATAAAATAAAGAACATAGAATAAATATAAATAAGGAAAAAAAAAGGAGGAACAAATTGAAATTTTCTGTTATTGGTGGAGATTTTAGATTATGTAGTTTATCAAAAATGCTTTCAAATGATAAAAACATTGTATCAGTTTTTGCAATGGAAAATTCAAAAGAAATTGAAGAGGAGGAAACAATAAAGAAATGCAAGTCTATAGAAGAAGCAATTGAAATTTCTAATATAATAATAGGATCAATTCCGTTTTTAAAAAGTAATGGAGAGATGTATACAAGTTTTAGTGACAAAATAATACGAGTGGAAGATTTTACTAAAAAAAATTATAAAGATAAAATTTTTATTGCGGGGAATATTTCAAATTCGGTAAAAGAAAAACTTGAAAAAAGTTATGAAAAAGTAATTGATGTTATGAAACAAGAGGAATTAGTTATATTAAATACAATCGCAACTGCAGAAGGCGCTATAGAAGTAGCAATACAAAATACAGACACAATTATTCATGGAAGTAATGTTTTAATTTTAGGATTTGGAAGAGTTGCAAAAGAAGTAGCAACCAAATTTCATGGATTATCTGCTAAAGTAACATGTGCAGCAAGAAAAAGTACAGATTTAGCATGGATAAAAGCACAAGGTTATGAAGAGGTTAATATATATGAATTAGGTGAAGATTTAAAAAAATATGATATTATAATAAATACTATTCCACAGATGATTATAGACAAAGAAGAAATGCAATTTATGAAACATAATGTTTTATTGATTGACTTAGCTTCAAGTCCAGGAGGAATAAATGTAGAAGACGCAAAGCAGATGAATTTAAAATTTGTTTGGGCATTGGCTCTTCCTGGTAAAATTGCTCCAGTTACTTCAGCAGAGTTTATAAAAGATACAATTTATAATCTTATATAATTATAGCTACTTTGGTCGTTTACGCGGTATTTCAAACTAACATATTTCAAACCTCTTAATAAAAATACCGAAACTTAAAAATGTCAAAATATTGCATTTTTTATGTAAATATAGTAAAATAAAAGTTAGTCAAAGGTTTTGGCTAACTTTTAAGATATATAAGAAGGAATAAAAATGAAAAATATAAAAGATTTTAATATAGAAGAGTTAAAGCAAGAACTAGTCAATCTAGGCGAAAAGCCATTTAGAGCTGAACAAATATTTAAATGGATATTTGAGGAAAATGTAACTTCATTTGATGAAATGACAAATATTTCACTAGAACTAAGAGAAAAACTAAAAAAAGAATATACTTTATGCGTTTTTAATATCATAAAAAAACAAGTTGCATCAGATGGTACAATAAAATATTTATTTGATGTATTGGACGGAAATGCAATAGAAACTGTTCTAATGAAATATCATCATGGATATAGTATATGTGTTTCATCTCAAATAGGATGTAAAATGGGATGCAAGTTTTGTGCATCAACAGGAATAGCATTTATAAGGAGTTTAACATCAGGAGAAATCGTAGAACAACTTTTAGCAGTAGAAAGAGATGAAAAAATTAAAATTTCAAATGTTGTATTTATGGGAATAGGTGAACCACTTGATAATTATGAAAATGTAGTAAATGCAATAAGGATTATAAATAATCAAAAAGGTATAAATATAGGAGCAAGACATATAAGTGTATCTACAAGTGGACTTGTACCAAAAATATATAAACTTGCAGAAGAGAATATACAATGTACATTATCAATTTCATTACATGCAACAACAGATGAACAAAGAAGCAAAATGATGCCAGTAAACAATCTGTACAATATAGAAGAATTATTACAAGCATGCAAAGATTATATAGCAAAAACAAATAGAAGAATCTCATTCGAATATGCTTTAGCTAAAGAAAATAACGACAATTTAGAAGATGCAAAAAGACTTGTGAAATTATTAAAAGGTATGAATTGTCATGTGAATTTAATTCCAATAAATAAAATAGAAAATGGTAGTTTTGACAAAAGTTCAAATGAAAACATTATGAAATTTAGAGATTATTTAAATAATCATGGAATAGTTGCAACAATTCGTAGAGAACTTGGCTCAGATATTGATGCAGCATGTGGACAACTTAGAAGAAAAAATTTATAAAAAATGAAATTATACATATATTAATAATATTTAAAGGAGGGATTTTGTTAATGGAAGAAGAAAGAAAAGATACAGTTGTAGGAATATTTCAAAAAAGTAAAAATTTCGGATTTGTTGTTCCAGATAATAAATCATTTGAAACAGATATATATATTGCAAAAAAAGATTTTGGAAAAGCGAGAAATAATCATAAAGTCGTTGTTAAAATAACAAAATATCCCTCAAAAGGTAAAAATGCAGAAGGAAAGGTAATAGAAGTAATTGGAGATGTTAATCAAGCAGGAGTAGACATGCTTTCTTTAATTAAAGAATATAGCCTTCCTGCAGAATTTTCTAAAGAAGTTGTAAATGAAGCTAAAACCAAAGGGAATGTAATAAACCCTAAACATATAAAAAATAGAGTGGATTTAAGAGGTGAAGAAATCTTCACAATAGATGGAGAAGATGCAAAAGATTTAGATGATGCAATAAGTGTAAAAAAATTAGAAAATGGAAACTATATGCTAGATGTACACATTGCAGATGTTAGCCATTATGTACCACAAAATTCACTTTTAGATAAAGAAGCATATATAAGAGGGACAAGTATATATATGCTAGGTCGTGTTATACCAATGCTTCCAAGAGAACTTTCAAATGGTATTTGTAGTTTAAATGCTGGAGAAGATAGATTTACTCTAAGTTGTTCAATGGAAATAAATTCTAAAGGTGAAGTTGTAGACTCAAGAGTTTATAAAGGTGTTATCAATGTTACAGAAAGAATGAGTTATACAGATGTACAAAAAATATTAGACAAATCTGATGCAAAAGTTTTAAAAAGATATAATAAATTTATTAGTCATTTTGAACTAATGGCAGAACTTGCAACAATTTTAAAAAATAAAAGGCTTGAAAAAGGTTATTTGAATTTAGATATACCAGAAAGCAAAATAGAATTAGACATAAATGGGTATGCAATAAATGTATCAAAATATGAAACAACATTTAGCAATGAAATAATAGAACAATTCATGCTTACAGCAAACGAAACAATTGCAGAAAAATTTTATTGGCTAGAGGCACCATTTATATATAGGGTGCATGAAGAACCAGATATAGACAAAGTTAAAGAACTAAATCAGTTTTTATCAAATTTAAAATTAAAAATAAAAACAAGTGGTGAAAGCATTCATCCAAAAGCATTTGCACAGGTTTTAGAAAAAATTAAAGGAAAGCCAGAAGAAAAGGTAATTTCTAATTTAGTACTTAGAACATTAAAACTTGCAAGATATGAATCAGAAAATAAAGGACATTTTGGAATAGCAAGTAAGTATTATTGCCATTTTACTTCGCCAATTAGAAGATACCCAGACTTATTTATACACAGAGTTATTTCAGAATATTTAAAAAATAATTATGATGTGTCTGAAGACTTTAAAGAAGAATATAAAGTAATTGCAACAGATTCTGCTATGAATTCATCAGAAAGAGAAAAAGTTGCTACAAAAGTTGAGAGAGATGCTGAAAAAATCAAAAAAGCAGAATATATGGAAAATCATATCGGAGAAATATATGAAGGTGTTGTATCAGGAGTTACTTCTTTTGGAATGTTTGTAGAACTTGAAAATACAGTAGAAGGCTTAATCAGGTTTGACGATATTGGAAGTGATGACTATTTTGTTTATGATGAAGAAAGAAAAATTTTAATAGGAGAGCATACTAAAAAAACATATTCAATAGGAGATAAAGTAACAATAAGAGTAAAATATGCAAGTAAACTTTTAAGATATATTGATTTTGAAATATATAATGAAGAGGAAAACGAAGAGAAAGAAGAGTAATAGAGAATTAAGAAGATAATGAAATGATAATTAAGAAAATAAACAAAAAAAGAAAGAAAGCACATTATTTAGTGCTTTCTTTAATAGTTGGTGCTCCTTCAAGGACTTGAACCTTGGACCCACCGGTTATGAGCCGGTTGCTCTGACCAACTGAGCTAAAGGAGCAAAACTTAACTACAAAAAATAGTATATAGTATTTTTTGTAGTTTGTCAATAGTTTTTTTATAAAAAACAAAAATAATTTTTAGATTTCTAGAGTTAAAAGCAAAGCATCAGCTCCATTATAATAATTTGGACGAATTCCAACTTGCTTAAAACCAAATTTTTTATAAAGGTTAATTGCAACATCATTGTTTGATGCAACTTCAAGATTCAAATAATTGCATTTCTTTTGTGCAGCAATATTAATAAGTTCTTTAAGAAGAAGAGAGGAGTAGCCATTTCCTCTTTCATTTTTTTTAATTACAATATTATTTAATTCTGCAGTATCTAAAACAATAGAAATTCCAGCAAACCCGATTATTTCTGTATTATATTTACAACAAATATAAATAGAAGATTCATTTTTTAACTCATTTTCCAAAATGTTATAATTCCAAAAATCATCAAAATCTAATTGCAATGTGTTTTTTATTTCATTTAAATCTTTAATTGTGAATTTTTCGATAATAATATCATTCATAAATTTTATTTACTCTTTCTTGCACTTTTTAATTGTTATTAATTCATTATTTTTAAAAAAATTTAACAAAATGCATATATTTTAAATTATTTATTTAATTTATTTTCAAGCATCCTTTCTGCTTGAGGTTTACGAAGATAAAGTGGCATAACATCAGATATATCATCATTATTAAAATGACTTAATCCTGCAAGAGCAAGATTATATGCAGATAAATCGTTATTAGCTACAAATAAACTTTTATTTGGCAATATAGATAATATATTTTCCTTATAATTTGTAGCTCCATCTCCAACAAATGTAATAGAATATTCCGTATCTTTAAATTCAGCTAATAAATCTGATATATTTTCTGCCGAAAAGTTACGTCTTAAAATATAATTTCCATCAATATTTTCAAAAACTCCAACATAAACATTATTATTTTTAGCATCTATTAATGAACAGATTATACCATTTTGTTTTACATTGTAAGCTAAAGCTTCTAAAGAACTAATTCCTATTTCTGTTATACCTAAACTATCTGCAAATGCTTTTGAAGTTGCAACTCCTATACGAATACCTGTAAATGAACCAGGACCTTTATCACAAACAATTAAGTCAATATCATTTAGTGTAATATTAAGTTTTGATAAAGTGTTTTTTATTATTGGCATTAATGTTTCTGAATGTGTAAGGCCATTATTTTGAGAAACTTTTTTTAAAAGTGTATCATTTTCAAGAACAGCAACTCCACAAATATTGCTAGATGTATCGATACTTAAAATTTTCATTTTTTCTTATATCCCTTTCTATATATTTATAAGCTTCTAAAATGCTATAATTAAAGAAAAATTATTATTGTAATAAAGATTTGAGTTTATTTAATACATTAATATATTTAGAATCATCATTTACTTCAAATTCAAAAATTCTTAAATCTTCATTATTTGAATCCTTATTTATTGTTACATGAATATAATCTTTAGGTAAAACATCTGAAATTAATTCGCCCCATTCAATAAGACAAATTCCTTTTTCAAAATATTCTTCTCCACCGATAGCATAAAATTCATCTGAATCTTCTAATCTGTATACATCAAAGTGATAGATGTTATTATCTGAAGAAATATATTCATTTATAATATTGAATGTAGGACTAGATATTTCATCTTGTAATCCGAAGTTATGCAAAAATCCTTCTACAAATTTAGTTTTTCCAGCACCTAAATCACCACTTAAAACAACTACATCACCTTTATTAAGAAGTTTAGCTAAATTATTACCAATTTTTATTGTATATTCAGGGCTATTTGATTCTATATATATTTTGTACATATTTTTCCTCCAAAATTCTTACTTATATATAATACTACGAAATTTGATAAAATACAAGATTTATTGAAAAAATAGTTACTATTCAGGCTTTTTGATTATTTTTGCCAGCATAAATGTGATATATATAAATTTTTTTCAATATATACTTGATAAAAAAAAACAATTTGTATATAATAAACATGTAAGAATGGAGGTAACTAATGAGAAGCAAATATGAAGTAAACTATAGAAATTTAAAAATGACATGTAATCCCAATATGTTTGATTTTGAAACAACAGAAAATTTAAAATCAATAAGTACAGGAATTGGACAAGAAAGAGGAATAAAAGCACTAGAATTTGGAGTTAATGTAGAAGGAAAAGGATATAATTTATATATAGAAGGACCAAGTGGTGTAGGAAAAACTATGTATACCAAAAATTATCTAGATAAAGTTGCACCAAAGAAAAAAGTACCTCAAGATTGGTGCTATATATATAATTTTGAAAATCCAAATGAACCAATAGCAGTAAGCCTTCCAGCTGGCCAAGGAAGAGAATTTAAAGACAGTATGGATGGATTTATAAAAGAAATAAAAAAAGATATTAAAGCTACTTTTAATAATGATGACTTTGAAAAAGAAAAGGCATTAATAAAAAAACAATATGAAGAAAAAAGAGAAAGTTTAATGAATAAACTTGGAAATGAAGCGTTAAAATTTAATTTCCAAGTAAAGTCAGCACAAAATGGAATATATATGATGCCTGTTTTTGAAGGAAAAGCTTTAAAAGAAGAAGAATTTGATAAATTAGAAGAAAATATAAAATCAGAATATGAGCAAAAATCAGAAATAGTTCAACAAATGATAATGGATGCAATAGGAGAAATAAAAAGCATAGAAAGAGAATCAGATAAGAAAATATCAGAGTGGCAATCAAATGTTGCTTTACTTACAGTTAATGTTCACATAAACTATTTAAAGTCTAGATATAGAAGAAACAAAAAAATAAATAATTTCTTAAATGAAGTTAAACAAGATGTGTTAAAAAATGTACCTAAATTTTTAGAGGAAGACAATGAAAAAAATCAGCAACAAATGCAAAATCCTATGCAACAACCACGTGATCCATGTTTAAATTATAGAGTAAATTTATTTGTAGATAATAGTAATCTAAAAGGTGCACCAGTTATAATGGATTCAAACTATTCTTTCAGCAATATTTTTGGAAAACTAGAATACGAAAATTTTTATGGGGCATTAAAAACAGATTATACAATGTTACAAGCAGGACTTTTACAAAAAGCAAATGGTGGATACATTATGTTTCAAGCTAAAGACTTGCTACAAAACCCTGTATGTTATGAAAACTTAAAAAAGGTATTAAGAATAAAAGAAATATCAATAGATAGTGCCAATGAGCAACGTTCTTCAATGGTAATGGTATCTTTAAAACCAGAACCTATTCCATTAGATTTAAAAGTATTATTAATAGGAGATGCCAATATTTATTATACTTTATTTTCTATGGACGAGGATTTTAGAAAGCTATTCAAAATTAAAGTAGAATGGGAAGATGAAGCTCCTATAACTAGAGAAAATGTTAACAATTTAGCAAGAATTATACATGATTATTGCGAACAAGAAGAGCTACTTCCATTAGATAAATATGCAATGTCTAGAATTGTTGAATATGCTTCAAAAATGGTTGGAGACCAAAGGAAAATTTCAACAGCATTTAATGATATTTTTATAATAGTTGCAGAAGCATCAACCTGGGCGAAAATGGCTAAATCTAAATTAATTACAGAAAACTTTATAGAAAAAGCACTTGTAGAGAGCAAGCAAAGAGTAAAGAAATATGATGAAAGATATTCTCAAATGATAAAAGATCAAAATCTTTTAATAAATACTTCAGGACAGAGAATCGGAGAACTTAATGGTCTTACAGTAATGTCAATTGGAGATTATACATTTGGAAAACCAGCTAAAATCACAGTAAACACCTATACAGGAAAAGATGGTATTATAAATATAGAAAGAGAAGTAGAAATGTCTGGCTCATCACATTCTAAAGGAATTTTAATACTATCAGGATTTTTAGGACAAAGATTTGCACAAGACCATCCACTTAATTTAACTGCAAGTATTTGTTTTGAACAATTGTACAATGGAGTTGATGGAGATAGTGCATCTAGTACAGAGCTTTATGGACTTCTTTCAAGTTTATCAGAAATGCCTATAGATCAAGCAATTGCAGTAACAGGATCAGTTAATCAAAAAGGCGAAATTCAACCTATAGGTGGAGTTAACGAAAAAATAGAAGGCTTTTATCAAATTTGCAAGATGAGAGGTTTAGATGGAAGCCATGGAGTTATGATACCTACTCAAAATGTAAGAAACTTACAACTTTCAAATGAAATAGTTGAAAGTGTAAGAAATGGATTATTTAAAATTTATGCAGTTTCTAATATAGATGAAGGAATTGAAGTATTAACAGGAGTTCCAGCCGGAAAGAAAAATAGACTAGGCAATTATCCTGCAGGAACAGTAAATTATCTAGTTAATGAAAAACTAAAAAAATACTCAAGTATATGTAAAGAAAAAAATTAATAAAGGAAGAAAAAATATGAATTATAGAGATAATAAAGGTGTTACATTAATATCATTAGGGGTTACAGTTATTATAATATTGGTAATTACAAGTGCTATAATATTTAATACAAAAAACCAACTTATGATGAGAGAAATACAAAATATAACTACAGATATCGAATTACTAGATTCTAAAGTAGATGAATATTATCTAAAATATGGAGAGTTACCAAAACTTTGTGATTATACAAGTAAAACTCTTGCTAATTTTAAATCAAAAGAAGATTTTAGTGATATTATTAGAACTAGAGCAGAAGAAAGAGGAGCTGTTCCAAATTATAAACGGAGGAGAAGACTTATATGTAAACCCAAATGATGGAGATGAATATATAGTTATTGATTTAGAAAAACTTGATGGTATTACTCTTCATTATGGATATGACAAAGACGGAGAATACTTTACTTTAAAAAGCAACAAAAGTGTAAATCAAAATGCAATAGAGGATGAAATATATGTTATTAACACTAAAACTCATCAAATTTATTTTCCTCATGGAATATTTGTGGATAATGTAATGTACTACACATTTTAATGGAAAATGGTGGAAAATGGGACGGTTCTCTTTTCCACACAAAAAATATAAATTCAAGAACACTATTTGAAGAGATTTGAATAGTGTTTTTTTAAAATTTCCTATAATTGACAAAAAACCTTAAAAATGATATAATAGACAAGAATATAAAATAGCATAGATAAAGAAAGTAGATGATATTTTATGTATTCAAGTGAAGAATTAAAATACTTAAAAGAAAAAGAATTCGAAAAAAGAGAAAGAAGATTAGAAAAATCAATTCCACAAAAATTAAAATATCAAAAAGAATTAAAAAAAGATAAACTACATATCACATATGTAATGACATGGACTGGTGTATGTGGAGGAACAAAAATTATTTTAGAACATGCAAACAGGTTAACAGAAAGAGGACATAAAATAACATTAATATCTCACGACGTAAAGCCAACATGGTTTCCGATAAATACAAATATACAATTTATACAAGTTCCATGGACAGAAGTTTTGTGCAAAAGTATTCCAAAATGTGATTTAATAGTTGCAACATATTGGAGAGAGATTTATGAATGCATAGAACAAAAAATAGCACCAGTTATATATTTCGAGCAAGGAGACTTTCATTTGTTTGATATGCAGGCATTAGATGAAAGAACATATAAATACATAAAAAAACAACTAGAAAATGTGCAGTTTGTATATACAGTTTCAAGTTTCGCAAAAGAAAAAATGAAATCAATATATAACAAAGAATCAAAAGTAATACCAAATGCAGTTGATAAAAAAATATTTTACCATAATAATAATAAAAGAAAACATAAAAATACATATATTACAATAATTGGAGCACAGCAATCTGAATTTAAGCATATTAATGATATTTTAGAAGCAATAAAAATATTAAGAAAAGAAGGGTATAAAATTAATCTAAACTGGATTACGCCTGTTAAGCCAGAAAAAACTAGATTAAAAGCTATAATAAATCCTCCTCAAATAGAGATTGCAAATAGTTTAAGAAAATCAGACATCTATGTATGTGCATCTATGTATGAATCTTTTTGTTTGCCAGTTTTAGAAGCAATGACTTGTGGAGCTGCAGTTATTACTACTAACAATGGAGGAAATGCAGATTTTGTAAAAGACCACGAAAATGCACTGATTATTCAAAAAGAGAATATAAATGATATTTGTGAAAAAATAAAAATATTAATAAATAATACAAAGCTAAGAAATAAAATAGCAAAAAATGGCATAGAAACTTCTAAAAGATATTCATGGGATAAAGTAATTGATGAAATAGAAGAATATTATAAAGAAGTATCTAAATATAAAGTATGTAAGGAATAAAAATATGAAAAAAGTATTAATATTTGGTGCTGTAAAGCACGTAATAGAAAAGGCAAAAGAATTAGGATATGAAACTATAGTTGTAGATCAAAATCCACATTTAAAAACTATAGAATTAGCAGATAAATTTAAATGCATACCTTTTGAAGATTATGAAGAAAATCTTAAATTTGCTCAAGAAGAAAAAGTAGATGGTATTGTAAATGCCACAGAATTTGCTGTATTAGTATCAAGCTATGTAGCAAACAACTTAGGTCTTCCAGGTTTAGATTTTAAATCAGCAGAACTTGCAAAAAACAAATACGCAATTAGAAAGAAAATGTTAGAAGAAAATATAACAAATGTATCACAATTTTTCGAAGTAGAAAAAGAAGAACAATTACAAGAAATAAAAGATAAAATAAGATTTCCCGTTATATTAAAGCCAGCATCAGGACTAGGAAGTTTAAATGTGTATAGAATAAACAATATAGAAGAATTAGAAGAAAAAATATCAGAAGTAATTAGAGAATCATTTAATAAAAAAGCTTTAATAGAAACATTTATAGAAGGACAAGAATATGGAGTAGAAACTTTTGTTAATAAAGGAAATGTTGAAATTTTAGCAATTATGAAAAAGAATATGACTCCTTTACCATATCGTTCAGAGTTAGGTCATATCATTCCTTCTGGATTACCACAAGAAATTGAAAAAGAAATAGAGACTACTGTAAAAAATCTAATTAAGGCAATTGGAATTAAAACTGGACCTGTCAATTTTGATTTAATACTATCAAACAATAATGAAGTATTTATAGTTGATGTTGGAGCTAGAATGGGAGGAAACGCAATATCATCTCATATAATCCCATTAAGCAAAGGAATAGATCATGTAGGAAATACAATAAAATATTCAATGAATATAGATGATATAGATTTAACACCTAAATTTAAAAAATCTGTAGTAACAAGAATTTTAGACTTAGACGAAGGAATTATAAAAGAATTGCCAGACTTTTCAAAATATATAGATGACGAAGTTGCAGAAATATTTTTTGAAAAATCAGTTGGAGATAAAATTGAAAAATACATATCAGATGCACAAAGATGTGGTTTAATTATTCTATATGGAGAAGATGTAGAAAAATTAAAAAACAAAGCTATAAGTATTAGAAATCAAATCAATCAAGATATAGTAAGACAATAATTTTACTTTTCAAGAAAATAATAAAAAAGGAGAATTAAAATGAGAAATCTTAATATAGCTATAGGATTTGTTACAGGAAGACCTAATGTTTGTAATATAATAAATACATATTACGAGTATGTAAAAAAGCAAATGCAAAGTTTTTATAAATTTACAAATATATCTTTTTATATTTTATATGACTTAGATTATCAAGATGCTAAAAAAGAAGATTTTTACAATCTAAAACCGGAAATATTTGAAGAAGAAAATATAAAAGTTAAATACATTACACCAGAAGATGTTGCAGAACTTAAGCAAAAAATGATGGATAAATACAAGTTAACAACAGAAAATGTAAATGCAATAATCGGGAATGGTCATGCAAAAGGAAGAAACACAGTATTGTATTCAGCATATTGCGATAATATGGATTATTTACTATTTTGGGATGATGATGAATATCCAGTGGCGTGTCTTAAAAATGAAGATGGAACAATAAGCTGGCAAATGCAAGATAATGTTTTAAAACATATCGAAACAATGGAAAAATACAATGCCGATGTTACTATTGGCTATCATTGTGGATACATTTCTCCAATACCATATATGAATTTTGAAAATGAAGAAAATGAACAAGCAATTAACCATTTTATTAAAGCTATAAGTAATGAAATAGTAACATGGGAAAGTATTAAAGAAAAATATGAAAAAAGTAACGGAGTTACATTTGCAGAAAACAGTATTTTGAATGGTGAGCCATATGAATTACTAAATGAAGATGGAAACAAATTTGTTGCAGGTTCTACTTTATGTATTAATCTTAATCATATAGAAAATATTCCAGCATTTTATAATCCGGTAAATGCAAGAGGGGAAGACACATTCTTTTCACTTAATTTAGCAGAAGCAAAAGTTATGAAGGTGCCTGTATATCATTTTCATGATGGATTTTTAAAATATAGACAGATAATGTCAAACAAATTTCCAAAAACTTTAAGATTAATTCGACATTCAGAAGATACAGTTGAAAAAAGATTTTATAAAGCATGTTTAGGATGGATAAAATATAAACCATTATTAGTATATATTTTAGAAAAGGATAAATACAGAGATATTATAAATGATGTATATAACAGATTAGAAAAAAGTATACCAAAAATTAATTCTTTGTATCCAAATTATGATTTTGGACAAATAACAGAAGCTTTAAAAACTTATGATCAAAATGTAGAAAACGATTATAACAGCTATATAGAAGTTAATAATATATGGAACGAGCTAAAAATGAAATTTTATAGTAAAAATTAATATACTTGACAAATTTAAAAAATATAGTATAATTAATATGTAGCATAGGAAAAGGAGAATGTTATATGTTAGCAAAAGTTTGGAAAAAAGTATGTATAGCCATATTAATATTTGCATGTTTATTCAATATAGTATCTAAGTTAGTTCATAAAGTATCTTTCAACAAAGAGGTATTATCATCAGCAGAATACATGTATAAAGAATATAAATATCAAAATGAAAAAAATGTTATAAAATAAAACAAAACACTTGAAAAAAAAGATAAAATATGGTATGATAGAAAATAGCAGTTTAA
>JAEEGL011885565.1_pt1 | contig 31299 bp, 24 predicted proteins | sample 9134231 | NCBI WGS metagenome assembly JAEEGL01 (sample SAMN16246548, study PRJNA631951) | gut metagenome | biome: gut microbiome; feature: rumen; material: fiber-attached | host: Bos | place: Iran: Karaj | collected 2018-10
ATTGTAGATGGTGTTTTGGGTCTGACCCTGAATGGTGATTTCGGTGTTACCCGTGGCAACAAGAGCGGCCTTCAGGTCGTCAAGCGTGATTTCCACATACGACGAGAACCAGTTTGCACCAGCGCCCAAGGCAGTAGTCTGAGTGACATTGGTCACGACTTCTTCCAAGTGGAAGGCATCAACTACGAGATAGTACTGATAATCGGAATAGTAGTGAATAGCCACATACTTTGTGCCGGCGGGTAAAGTATCATTATAGGCCGTCCATGTGGTGTCGTTGGTTGAAATCTCTTCACCCCAAATGAATTCTTCACCATCTGTTGAATAACCTACTTTGAAGGTTTCAGAACCATAACCAGCAGTAGATCTATAATAGAATTCAAGAGCCACATCACCTTCAGCATTCAATTCAGGCGAGATGAGGTATTGGTCATACGAATCGGCTGAATTATAGGAAGAGAATACGAATACGTTGCTTCCTTCGTATGCTGCACCATAAGCACTGATACCAAGACTATTCTCATTGCCATCTTCGGCGTACGTGCCCCAGCAGGCATAGTATTCGTTCACATCCTCAAAACCAAAGGTATAGGGTAAATCCTTAGCTCCACCGCAATCGGTGACGAAGGCATAAGACGTTGTCCATTCGCTGTAGTCGCCGTCGCCGCAGTTGGCACGCACTCTCACAGTGTAGATGGTTGCAGGATCAAGGTTTTCGAGGGTGTAGGGGTTTGTGACACCTTCTGTCACAATTTCGTTCACTTCGATGTCGAATGAGGTGGCATCTGAAGTCCATGATACCACAGCACTTACTCCGGTGACGTCGGAAATTGTCAAATCAGTAGGAACAGGGCAGGATACATCGGTGGTGAAGGTAACGAGTTCGGACCACTCAGCGTAGCCACCATCGCAACTTTCAGTCACGCCACGCACTTGCCATTCGTATTCGGTAGCGGCTACAAGGCTGCTAATAGTGCAAGAAGTGGTATTGGCAGTGGCAGTGTTCCACTCACCAGCGGGAACCTCGTTGCCATAGATGCCGAAGTCGTTGATAAAGACATAGTTGTCTGTAGCCGAAGTCGTTGATTTGATAGCGACATACTTGGTGCCTGCTGGCATAGCCACATTGTATGGTGTGAAGAACACCCCAGCTGCACTAACTTCTTCACCCCAAGTAAAGGCATCCATATCGTTGGTGGTGCTTGAGAAGCCCACTTGGAAGGTCGCATCTCCGTTATAGGAGCGCTGATTGAATTCCACTGTGCCGACGCTTACGATGTCAGTCAGATCAGGTGTAATCAAGTAAGCCGTTTCGGTGGACTCATAACCTAAATAGACGAAATAGTCTGTTGTTTGAGAGGAAGTCCTATTATAAGCAGCGTTGGTGAGAGTCCAAGTGGAAGGTTGGTCATCGAAATCTTCGAAGAATAACAACTCTCTCGAACCCTTGGTTCTGTATTGCACTTGATAGCTGTCATGGAGACCTGTCCAATTGAGCGTGGCAGTGTAAGCTGTAATATCGGTGACATCCAACGGGGTGGGAGCTTGGCAGTTGGAAGGTGTGCTGAAAGACGTGCTTGCCCAAGAGCTTATGCCATCTTCGCCGCAATTGGCCTGTACTTCAACCACATAGTCACTTTCAGGTTCCACGGTGAGAGTATAAGGGCTGGTGACATTATTGATTTCAGTCCACACAACATCCCTATTAGGCTCAGTCTCAGAGACGGTCACAACGACTTCGTCACCGCCATCGCCATTACTTTGAACAACGAACAAATAGGTATTGCCACCTTCAATAACGTAGTTGTCGGCACGTCCTTCGCCGGCAATCCAGATTCTGTCGCCCGGGGTCGGGTTGGTGACGCACCAGTCGTAGGTGCCTGCCGGTACCGTGATAGTGACGCTTTCACCGATTAACACGTTTTGCGTGTTCATTGCGCCGTCAGCGTTTGCGGGAATCTTATACTCAAACTCGGCGTACACTGCTGCGGAGGCGTTGCCACTAGTGGTTAAACCGCCGGATTCAGGGATGATAGTGCCGTAAGCATTGGCGTCGGCGTCGAGAAGCAGCTGATAGCCAGTGCCGTCTTGCCATACGTCATTAGGAGCAAATGTGATCGTCGCGTAATCTTCATCGGTCAACTTTCTGTAGCGCAGGTTGTAATCGCTGGCTTCGCCCGTCCAGCTGGCCGTGGCAGAGGTGGCCGTGATGTCGCTCACTGTCAGATTGGCGGGAGCAGGGCAAGCAACGTCGGTGGTGAAAGTGATTTCATCGCTCCATTTCTCCACTTCGCAGCGAGGTTTCACCTGTGCGGTGTAGGTGGTCTCAGTATGGAGGCCGGTCAGCGTGAAAGGATTGGTGCCGGCATTAACCGGTGTTATAGAATACACGGTGTCAGAAGCCACTTTGTAACGGATCTGCCATCTGTCGGATTCGCCATTCTCGACCCAGCTCAAGTCAACGCTATGGGATCCCACGTTAGAGGCGGTGAATTCAGTGGGCTTGCGGCAGGTGGTAATCGCGCAGCTCACGTCGTAGGTGAATGCATCGAAACCACTACCACTACCTTCCACAACTACTTCCCCGTTGATGTCGGTAACCACGTAGGAAGCTTCACTGTCGTATGAACCTGAATGCCACACAAACTGAATCTGTCTTCCGTCACACACGGCGAGAGTGACTGTATTAACTTCATTTGTGCCACTACCTGTGGTACCGTTGAGGTTCTGGTTAGCGACTTGACCCACAGACTCACCAGTTAATACATCAAGGATTTCAATATAAGCACCGTTCCAACCGTCGCCCCAGCTGTCGGTGAGAACGAACGTGAGTTCGCATTGGTTCTCAGGCAAGCAGAGGTCGGTGGTGAAGCTGACAGGGTTGGTCCATTCGCTCAGGTCGCCACCGCAGTTGGCCTGCACCATTACGTTGTAAGTGGTGCCCAGATCAAGGTTCGAGAGCGTGTAAGGATTTTGCGTGATAGCGGTCTCAACGCCGTTCACACTGATTGTCCAAGCCGTGGCATCAGATGTCCAGCTCACGGTAGCTTCGGTGCCGCCAGTGTAGTTCACGGTCAAATTTTGAGGTTTATCACAAGAAGGGATGTATTCAATGGCAACATTGTCAATATGCAGGTTGTTGTCGGCATTAGACACGGTAGATTCACCGTAGAATGCAATCGCGACGGTCTGACCCGCATAGCTGCTCAAGTCGAGATTCACAAACTCACCATCGGCGGAACAAGTGATGTTGTTATAAACATATTCTGAACCGGCGTTGTCCCATTGGCGAAGAACTTCCCAAGTAGAACCGTTGTCAGTGGTAATCAGAACAGCGAACTTATCGTCGGTGCCGGTGGTTTGGGGAGCTGCTACTGTGCCGCTATAGGCGGTCAAAGCCAAATTGAACGTAAGTCTCACATTGTTTTCCATTTCCAAATACGGAGTGACCAACCATCTTTGATAATTACTATAAATATTCACACTTGCATGGTTGTCAAACACGCCGTTGTTTGTGCCGAAATTCCAACCGTATGTTGCAGCAGTCAAAGCGGCTGTACCATCAGCACCCAACAAACCAGTGTAGATATTCCAGCCAGCAGGAATGCTGGTAGCGTCAAACGGCTGAACCAAAGGAATAGCGAAGGCCGTGGTGAAACTAAATGAGCTGCTCCATGCGCTGGCGGTGTCACAAATGGCGCGCACCTTGAAAGAGTATGTGGTGCTGGGGGCAAGATTTTCCAAAGTAATAGTGGGGTAATCAAACACACTATAAAGGTTTTGCTCATCATCGTTGAGACAAACTTCCCATTGGGTGGCTTCACCTTCAAACCAGCTCAACGTGGCAGTAGTGAGTGTAGCCCCAGTGCATTGCAGATTGGTGGGAGCCGGGCAAGCAACGGTGGTGGTAAACGTACGTGTATAGCTCCACTCGCTTTCGCCGTCAATGCCGCCGCACACGGCTTTCACCTTGACATTGTAGCTCGTTTGAGGCTCAAGATTTGTAATCACGTAAGGACTCTCCGTTACAGTAACTTCTTCGAACTCAGTCTCATCGGTAACCTTATAGGCAACAACCCATTCGGTGGCTTCGCCATTCTCCGTCCAGTTCACCGTTCCGGAATGGGCGGTAAGATTCGTGACCGCACCGCTGTAAGCTAATGTAGGAACCGGGCAAGCAATGGCGGTGGTGAAGCTCACAGGAGAGGTCCAATTACTGTAAGTGCCGTTACAATTGGTGCGCACTTTTGCGGAGTAGGTCGTCTCTGCGGTAAGGCCAGAGAACGTATAGGAAGTTGTGGTCACATTGATGAGATTGTTTTCATCATCGTTAAGACAGACCTGCCATGCGGAGGCATCGCTGATCCAGCTAATCGTGGCACCGTGGGCGGTGACATCGCTACTCGTGAGAGCAGTCGGCCTTGCGCAAGATGAGGGAGCCAATATCTGAACATAGTCAATACCCACACCGTAGCCATAGTTGTCAGTGTATTCAAAAGCAATTTGGTAAGTGCTGCTGGTATTCGGCAGAACAATATCTTCCTCTGTCGTCCATGTTGAAAATGCCGCGGTGTATTCCGTAAGCAGTGTCCATGTTTCGGAGGATGAGGTACGATAATAAACTCTCAGCTCGTCAATATCTCCAGCCCATGATCTTTGGACATGCATAAAGGAGAGGAGAGCGGAAGAGACCGAAGAGAGGTCAATTTCCGGAGTGATCAACTTGGTGACATTACCAGTAGAACTATGCGTAATTTTGGCATTGTAAGTACCATTACCCGCACCTGTGGATGTGGAGTAGTCACCAGTTCCAATTTGCCAAGTGCCGGGACCATCTGTGGTCCAGCCCGTAGGCATAGAACCGTCTTCGAAGTCTTCGGTAAACAAAGACTGTGCTTGCACCGCCCACGGGACGCAGAACAGCGCAAACATCAAAAACAATAAGAATTTTTTCATAATGTTTTTTTTTTGGTGAATAAATAAGTTAGTTAATATAAATGGGGTTGTCCATTTTTCACTTAAACTATGACTTAAACTTAGACTTAGACTTAAACTATTCACAAATCACAAATCACACTTCTCGTTATAAAAATTCAAGCTGCAAAAATACAAAACGCGCACACATGCGAACACATTTGTCAACAAAAAGTTGTTAACAAGTTATCAACAATCGCGGACAGCGGTCAGTTCTTGAAGAGCGATCGGGGCTTATACATCGGGTGCGTGGGTACTTCGGGATGATGCTTGTAAGTCTGGTACGGGGTACTGTTGTCGAAAATCACCATAGGTCCAAAAAAGATGCCAGAAAATGCGACCAGCAGGATCACCAAAGTCGCAAACTCCCGCACATACTTCTTGTTCTCAAACAAATACAAGGCGAAATAGGCCAGCATGATGGGACGGAAGAAATAGAAATACCGGAATGGACGGGTCAAGGAAATATAGCCCAATGGGAACACATAAAACAGCAACAACCCAATAAAGTAAATGTTGTAAACAATATTAAACTTCCGACTGTTGAAATAATCATGCATCTTCCGACTGTATGCAATGATGACAATATTGACAAGAATCACAAAATAAAAAGCCAAGGAGGTGCCGACCTGCAAAGCCTCCTTATCTCCTACCAACACATTTTCTACTGTATAGTAACCATATTTGATGGAACTGGACGAGAATATATTGATTAGCGTTTCAATCACACCTGTAAGCCTCAAAAAACTGAAACGCACCAAAAAGGCCACCAACAGCAGCAGATATTGCACCTTTATGCTGCTGAAATAATTTTTGCCATTGTAGAATAGCGGGTACGCCACAACCAATATTACAGACGAAAAATGGAATCCTATCGACAAAAGACTGCAAATCAGATACGGAATGAGTTTCTTTTCTACAATAAAGTCAAGGGAGAAAATCCAGATACAACCAGCGATGGCCGCGCGGATGATATTGTTCCAGCTCCCCAACAAGCCGTCAAAAAAGAGGAATAAGACCAACCAGACCAGAAGTTTTGGATCTTTTCGAAAGCCCATGAAGAAAAAGAATGCCTGAAGGAAGGAAAGGAATCCGAAAAAAACGGGATATGGAAAATTGTTGAGCGCGAAAAAGTTCTGAATCATCACGAAAAGAGGCTCATCCTGCCTCCACTTGTATCCGTACAAGTAAATGTCAAGGTAGTTCGCATGATCAATCCCAAAACCGTAACGGATTCCGAACACGACTGAAAAAGCTATTATCGGAAGGGCAAAAGCCACACAACACAAATAATATCTCGCATCATGCTTCCTGCCCTCAGCCATGCCGTCCTTATAGGGACTCAAATACTGGACCATCGCAAAGCACAATAGCATGAAAAGGAGTATGGTTATATATACGAAAAAGGTTTCTGTCATTTTCTTTTATTTAATAAAAGGCGATAAAGTTTTTTTAAATAAGAGACACCGATGGACAAGAATTTCCGCAATTCGAATTTCTCCTGAAAAAGAATGCCGCCTTTCGTCACGGCAAACAACGTGGCATAACTGTTATAATAGATCCGGCGGGTGGTCGGATTAGGGTCGAACTCGTACAACAGCCCTGTTGCTCTATACATCCTGCGGGCATTCTCCAACTTCGAATTCTTGGAACGGACACCGCCACCATGTTTACGATACACCCCCCAACACGCGTTGAAAATGTAGCCGTCCCCACTTTTAAGCAGAAAATAAACCATGATATAGTCAAACCAGCGTCCCATCTGCCGACATCCTTCAACCGCATCCGCCCGACAAACCATTGTGAGAGTTTTAGTCAGCCAACCTTGGTTTTGACTCGCACTGAAACGGAATCCGCCGGGAAAATCCTTGAATTTTTTCTCATGTCCATCCGTCTCCCACGTGTCGAGTTCCTGGTCAAACACTTTAAATCTGTGGCAGGTGAAAGAGACCGTGGGGTCGTTTTCCAGAAAATCCACCTGCTGCTGCAATTTCAACGGCTCTGTCCAATAATCGTCCCCCTCACAAAACGCATAATATTTGGAACAATCCATCCATTCCGCAAGATAAGGCTGCTTTGTTTTTTTCTGGCTATAGTGGTTCTCTTTTAAAAACAAAAACACAAAGGTATGCAGTGGGTTCCCCTTCAACGGTGCGCTGATAATGTGCGCATAGTCAGCATCGCGTTCGCATGCGTCTGCAGCCGTAAGGTCAAGATTTTCCGCCACCCACATTCGCAACAGCTCCTGTTCACCGTCAGTGGAGGCATCATCCGTCACCACCGTAACCACGGGAAACGGTATCTGTTGCATGGTGAACCCGTGCAAAGTCTCCTCTATGAAAGGTTTCTGGTTGTACGTCATACACTGCGTACACACCATGTATTTGTAATTACTGTCCATCAGTTTGCTAAAAAGTTATATGTCTGAATCCCAAGTCCCAACTACCTTTTCCGTTTCAATTTTCCAAGATAATCCAACGCAACCCCCTTCACCTCGAGGTATTCCGGCAGTTTCAAGGTCTCGCAAACCACAAAAAACACGCCGCATCCCACCACAAGCTGGATAGGCAATATGATAAAATAGGAAAGGGGGAGATATTTGATGAAAAAGACCGAGACGGCAATAAGCAATCCGACCCCATACGAAGGGGCGATATCCTTCATCTGCATCCAAGTCGTGTACCCCAGTTTTTTTCCCGTGTGATAAGTGTTCAAGAACATATAGACGAACCCAAACAGGAAACTACCGATAAGCATCCAATAAATGTCCACGAAAATACCGAGGCTGAGCGGAACAATGGCCAATATTTTTTTGATGATTTCCAAAACGAGGAAGATGTCGGTGCGGCCTTGCACCTGCAACATATTGAGGTTGATGGAATGAAGTGGGTACAAGGACAAGGTGAGGCAGATGAAGGGCAGGAACGTGGCGGCCTGATGCCACTGCGGGCCGATAAGACAGTAAACGAGCGGTTCAGCCACTGCGGCCATGAAGACCAACGCAATCGCCGTCACGAACATGGTGGTTTTGATGATGCGGCGGTAGGCGCTGATCATGCGAGCCTTGTCTTCCTGCACCTGCGACAGTACAGGGAAACTCACCCTGCTCACAATGGCGGTGAAATTGCTTGAAAACAGGCTGGCATACTCCTTGGAACGGGAATATTGCCCCAATGTAGCCGGGGAGTAGAACTTTCCGACAACAGTGTGATAAAGTTGTGCCCAAATGCGGTCAATCAAGCCGCTGAACATCAGTTTCCACCCGAAGCCCCACATGTATTTGAGGCTCTCTTTGCTGAACTTCCAGCTGGGCCACCAACGGTTGAGGAACCACAAACACACGGAATTGATAAGCTGCCGTGAAAGTTGCTGCACAACAAGACTCCACACCCCACAACCCATCAGTGCCATGACAATGCCGAAGACACCGCTTGCAATGGCCGCGACCACACTGGCCTTGGCCTTGGTCTTGAAGTCAATTTTGCGGCCGAGGTTGGTGTTCTGCACGATGGCAAGCGCCTGAAAGATAAGCAGAGCCCCCATCACCCGGACAAGAATCACCAACTGCTCCCGGTCAAAAAAACGGGCAATCGCCGGGGCACATAAATATAGCACGCCACACAACGCGAAACTCATCACCATGTTGACAATGAACATGGTGTTGTAGTCCTCTTCCGTGACCTTAGGCTTCCGGATGAGCGAGTTGGCAAAACCGCAGTCCACGAAACCCGCCAAAATGGTGGTGAAGATAGTGACAATGCCAATGAGACCGTACTCATCGGGGGAGAGCAGACGCGCCAGCACAAGGCCCACTATAAAAGTAACTCCCTGGCCGAGAAAAGCGTCTATGGCGCTCCACCCCACCCCACGCACAGTTTTGTTCTTTAGAGATGCTTCTGCCATGTTTTTTTATTTGGCTACTCGCTTTTTCGTAATTGGCTTATCCTTCCACAACCCAATCCGCCAACAGACGCTCGCTTCATCCAAAGAGGGACTTCGCAAGGTAGGCGCAAACGGATTGTTTTGATTGCAGCTACCGCAACGTATAACCACCATCAATCACCAATGAAGTCCCTGTTATCATTTGAGATGCGTCTGACATGTAATAAAGGACAGCATAGGCAATCTCTTCTGGTCTGGCAAAACGGCCCAAAGGATAATTGCCTCTGATTTCATTCAAGGCCTCCTCCCCGTATTTATGAATCATTTCAGTCTCCACAAATGCAGGTTGTATGCAATTGACACGTGCCTTCAATGGCAACACTTCGAGTGCCAAAACCTTTGCGAACTGGTTTACAGCAGCCTTGGATGCGGCATACATTGCATTGGAAACAGACGGATAAAATGCCGATACGGAAGACATGAAGACCACCGAGGCGAACTTGCCGATTTTTTTGGCCTTAAGCAGTGACTTTATCAGCAATGCGGGACCAGCGAAATTGGTGGACATCATCCTTGCGATAAAACTGTCGTCAATCTTTTTGATAATCATCTTATCATTAATGCCAGCAACAAGGGCAACGCCGTCCAAAACATCGACCGTGTCAGCCAAATGTTGGATATCCTCGGCAGATGTCAAATCTGCGGGTACAATTCTATACCCCTCCCCTTGCATTTCCCTTGCGGTCTGCTCTAACCTATCTACGTTACGAGCGGTCAGCCAAACCTTGGCACCCGCCTTTGAACATTCGATTGCGGTCGCTTTCCCAATGCCTGACGAAGCGCCAGTCACCAATATGGTTTTTCCTTCTAATGAAAACGGATTATAATTCATATTACAATTCTATTATGTCGGCACACTTCAACGCTCCGATTGTAATCACCCCGACACCAAGCGACAAGCCTACGCCAAATCCACTAATATAAAGTTTCAGTCTCTTGCTCAAAGCATCTTCCTTTATGGAAGTACACATCAACAATGGTATTGAGGCGTTACTGGAATTTCCAAAGTCCTTAAGTTGCAAGGGGGCTTTACCTTCAGAAACACTTAATTTTTTCAACAGTTTATTGATTATAAACTTACTGGCATGATGAATCAGATAATAATCAATATCATCTTGCTGAATCCCAAAACGCTCGAACATCGTTCTCGAAGCTTTCGGGACATTGGAAATCACAAAAGCAAACACATCATCGCCTTGCATAAAAACGTTCAGGTTGTTACGCTTGATGCCCCCTTCGTACTCATGTTCCACAAAGGATTCTGCGGAGACCATGTTTCGGTAGCCACCATCGGGAATTATGATCGTTTTTTCTCCGCCACCATCAGCCATATATGAGAGTTTGAAGTTGTCCCCGTTTTCAGGACAATATTCAATGGCTGTGGCAGATCCGGCATCGCTAAACAAAGGCCAAGTGCTTTTGTCGTTATAGTTTATATTCTTGTTTTGGGTGTTTCCTACAAGTAACAAAGCTTTTTTAACAGAACCGGAAGAGACAAGAGAGCCTGCCACACCAAGTCCATATACATAACCCGAACATCCTTGGGAAATATCTATGGTCATGCAAGAGCGAGGAAGACCTATACGATGTTGCAAGACACATGATGTTGCAGGCATTCGGTAATCGGGAGTTTGGGACACAAAGACAAGTAATTCTATATCCTCCTTATTCCATCCTATTTCCGAAATCAAGTTTTCTGCTGCTTTTTGGCATAAATCAGAGGCACAAACGCCTTCCGGAGCAACACGGCGACGTTCTATACCTATGGCCTCAATAAAGGCAGGACGTTCGCTTTCCGGCACAACAGTATAGCTGGAATTCTCAACCACATTGCTCGGCACACAAACCGTCAATCCTTTTATTTTGATATTATTTACTTCTACAAAAGCCATAAAACGTTCTAATAAGATGAGAGAGGGGCTCGCCCCCCTCACATTACTTTGATTGAATTAAATTGTAAAGGTCCTCAATTGTCGTGCACGAGCGGATGTCTGCACCAGTGATGACCACATCAGCCTCATCGTCAACCATCGAAATAATTGACAAGGCGGTTAGAGACCCCCATTCTTCCAATTCGCGGAAATGAGTGTCCGGTTTGAACACCTCTTCAGGTGTGTCGTCAAATTCGGCTGCAAAAGCCTTAACAAATTCTTCTAATGAAATCATAATTGAACTATTTTATATGGGTTTATATTTTTGTAAGAATCGATAGACCATATTGACGTGACTAATTTGTCCGGACACATTCGCGTTATTATCTTTTGAAGTGTGTCATCCGTCCCTATTTCATAAAACTCTGTCACACCGTCACGTTCCATATTACGAGTGATATTAGTCCATTGAACAGGATGAGTCAAGTGATTCACTAAATTGTCTCTTATTTCTTCAGGATTTGTATGAGGAAGGCCATCCACACACTGATAAATAGGGCACGACGGTTCCTTGACAACTATCTTGTCAATATGTTGTTTTAACAAATCCGCTTCGTGTTGGGCATTGGGGCAATGTCCTGATGCTTTCATGGGAATTACAAGAGCCCGCTTCGCGCCTAACTCTTTTAATTCCTTACAAGCCATTTTCACACCTTTACGGGTTCCGGAAATGACAAGTTGACCAGGGCCATTATAATTTGCGATATAGATTTTTTCACCATTCTTTGATCCGACTTCTTGTATGACTTGCTCAACTGTTTCATCCGGCAAACCAATTACCGCGCCCATGGCACCAGGATTTGTTTCAAATGAGTCATGTAATATTTGGCCTCTTGCTTTTATCAGATTTATGCCGTCTTCAAACGAGACACTTCCGGAAACAATCAGGGCAGCGTATTCACCCAGCGAGTGTCCTGCCATACAATCAGCCCGTAACTCATCTTGTGCTTTTGCCACAGCAACCTCATAAATCAATACTGCCAGCTGAGTATGTCGTGTATCCATCAAAAAGAGCTCATCAGAGTTGAAAATTTTTTCAGAATATTTACATCCCATAATTTCATCGGCACAATCAAATATGTGGCGGGCTTTTTCGTTTTTTTCGTACAACTCCTTGCCCATCCCCTCTTTCTGGCATCCTTGACCAGTAAAAACAAATGCTTTTTTCATAATAAGAGATTATTTCTGAAGGAAAGCTTTGATTTCTTTCCTTCTATCAATGAAAAACTTTTTATAATCTTGTCTGTACTTCTCCAAATCTGTCCTTTCGCCTTCCGGGAAACACTTCTTTTCAAATTCCTCCACTTCGTCCGGCGAATACATGAATCCAACTATTTTTGCAGGGTTTCCAATCATAATGGAATATGGCAAGACATTGCCACGAATATAGGTTCCGGCACCAATCCTCGCATAACGGCCTATAAAATGACACGTATCCGCGATATAAGCGCCCGAGAGGAGTTTCACCCCCCGTTCTATTTCCAAACGCCCCGGTTCTGCGCCTACTCCATTCTTTTCAATCGGATGTGTATGCGTTTCCACTATCACGCCATTTGCAAAACCCACATTGTCATGAACAATCACATCCCCGGAATAGTCTATGAAAACATGCTTTGCCAACAACACATTGTCGCCGATGGAAATCGTGCCATTCAAGTAGTGCTGCCTGCTAATGTTCACATCATTCTCCACGGAAAGATTCTTCCCTGCATTATAGCGTTTGGTATAAGCTTCGTTCCGCTTGGCTCTCAACGACTCCTTCTCATATTTGATGTTTCCATATTTGATGTAAAACTTCCTGTTCTCATAAAAATCTTTCACCCAGGCTTCCTTTTTTTCATTTGCCTTTTGGTATGTGTGTCCTATAGAAGCCCTTTGGGATTTGTCGAGTTCCCAAAACTTTTCCTTCAGATATTGGTTGCTCCACATGCCGTATTTCCTGTAACAGGCAAAAATATCCAAGAACACCGACAGGCGTTTTTCCCCGTTATACACTTCCTGGCTGATTTGTCCGGCATGCTGCCAGCCATATTTGACCACTTGTCTGAGTCTGTGAAGTTTACTCATTTTACCATTGACTTGAACAACATTGAAATCATATCGTCCTTCATGATTCGTGGTTGCCAGCCGGTGTCTTTCATCAGTTTCGAGCAATCCATACCCGCACAAACCACGGTGCCGTTGTCCGCCACATCAAAACGGACATCCAATCCGAATTGGGCTCCTATGCGACGAACACTTTCCGCATATTCCAAAAGCGAATATTGGGTCCCCGTTCCGAGATTATATGTTCTGCAACGCTTTTCCGCAGAAAGGGAGGTAAGAGCAGCCAGGCCCGCTGCCGCATCGCTGACATCCAGCAAGGCAGCATACTGATTTGGAGCGGTCACGGTGAACGGTTCCTCCTTCAATGCCTTTTGAACAAAGAAATACAAAAAGCGCTGGGGCATCATCAGACTGGCCAACCGCACATTGGTGATGTTTGGAATCGATGAAACAGAAAACATCCTTTCTGCAGCATACTTGGACATGCTGTAAAGATCGACGGGGACAACGGGCGACTCTTCCGTTGACAATTCTCCAATATCCAACCGTTTATACACACCTTGAGAAGAAAGGTTGATTACCGATTTAACCTTGAGATTTTCCAATCGTTTGATCAACCTTTCGGTGAAATCGAAAGCCTGTGCCAACAACTCCGCATCATTGCTGCGGGCAAAAGCACAATTAATCACAGTGTCAACATCCGCAAAAGGCTTTTCGAACAAATCCTCCAAAAGGAACAACCTCAACCGGGCATTTTCCGGCAATGGATTTACTTTATCTTCAGGACGACCGCCTATGGCTATGACATTATTCGCTTCATTCTTGAGCAATTCGTTCACTACCGATTGTCCCAAAAAGCCGGTTGCCCCTGTAACGAGTATCGTTTTCATAAATCAAAAAATATAACCGTTAATATCCTCATATTCAATGCCGGGAAGAAGCAATTCTCGGCCGTCTTCCCCAAGTATATGAAGTGTTTCATTGATTTTTTGCATGGTGGGAAGCAGCTGTTCCTTTTTATCGACTGAGCCAAGCACCCGAATCGAAATCTGCGCCAGCAGTCCCCGCATTTGTTCCGTAATGGTTTCTCCCGGGGTATATGCGACCACCACATCTTCCACCTCCAGCATCTTTTTCACCTCATCCAACCCCGTTATTTCCTTGATTGTCCCGGGCGCGCACAAGCAGGACACGTTGAAAGCCGGCGTTTCGAATTCCGGTTTCACCTTCGGGGCAATGTCTTCCTCCCCCATCCTACCCGTCAGGGCAAAACAGATCATCATATCCAAAGGATCGTAACCGCAAACCCGATTCAGAATCTTATATTCAAGAGAGCCGGTAGGACGGAAACCGAGATCGTACAAATAACACGTGCCGTCTTCCACCTTGCACTGCATGAACATCATGCCGTCCTTGATGCCCAAATGGCGGAACATTTTTTTGCAGTTCCCCTCAACCTCTAAACGGTACTTGGACAGAAAAACCGACGGGAAAGTGTAGCCCACCGGAAGCGGTATCACATCCCCGCCCTGGTTTTGTTTGACATGGCGGTTGGCCAAAGCGGAGAGATAATAATTGCCGTTCTGGAACGTCCAGAACACAGTCACTTCCCTGCCGTCCATGTAACGCTCAACAAGCACCTCGCCTGTCTTACTGGCCTTGCGTCCAACTTCCACAGCTTTTTCCAATTCCGCACGGTCATGACAAATGGTAATGCCGCGGGAGCCGCTGCTATCAACCGGCTTTACCAAGACAGGATATTTGATGTTTTCGTCGTGGAAGTCGTATTCAGGAATGGTCGGCACGCCAAACTGCCGGCAAAGCGACTTATATTTGTCCTTGGCGATAAGCGTCTCGAACTGTTCCTTTGTTCCGTAGCACGGCAAGCCCGTCTTTTCGCAAATCTCCGCATAATACGGGAGCAGCATGTCATTAAAGCCGACAAAGACGCCGTCAATCCGGTTCCCCTTCACATACTCCACCACGGCATCCACATCAATCACACTGAGATCAACCGCCTCATCCGCGATTTGCTTACCCGGCGAGTCTTCTATTTTGTTATAGTCGGCCACCAAGGTGTAGATTCCCATAGCCTGCGCTTTTTTCACAATCTCACACGAGAAGCGCATTCCGCCCAGTATCAGCAGCCGTTTCCCTTTAAGTTCTTGATACATCATTTGATAATGTCAATAATTCTGTTCATTTCCTGCATCCCATACCGTTGGTCAACAGGTATTGGTATCAACTTCTCCGCCAATTCATACTCCAACATTCCATTCTTCGTCCATTCCTTCACATTCGGCCAGTAGGTGGCCACAAAAACCTTGTTCGCAATCAGTTTCTGCCTTAACGAAGCATCTTCCGTCCAATACGGATAAACCATCGGGACCGCCTCGTCATCCAACGCCAAACGAATCCGATTTGAATCTTTCAGCTGTTCGTCCAAAAGGGCAAAATTGTCTCTCCGCCTCTGTTTCGCACCAATATAATCCACTCCCGCCAAAAGCGCATCCGTAAGTCTGGACATACACTTTATTTCTTGGTCGCAAAGCGCATCGTCGTTGTTGCGGAAATCCAAATAGCCTGCTTCAGCCCCCGAATCAATACGTTTCAAAAGATGCGACATCCGCTCAAACGAGAGATCCTGCTCCAGATCCTGCTCCAGCACTTGTGATGTATAGAGATACGCGCCGTCCGGCACCCCGAAGAATTTCCGAGCGGAATAAAACGTGTCTATACCCTGTAAAGGCTCTGCGTAAAACGCCTGGGCATTGTCCACAATCAACCGATTTCTATATGCTTCAGCAAGACGCTTCACACAATCCTGCTTCAAGCCGAAATAATTGGTGTAAAGGAATGCTTCCCCTTCTTCCAACACTGGCAGTTCTACAGGTTCCAGGGCTTCATTGACAGCATAAAACGTATAGTCAACACCCAGCTTGTTCATCGGTTCCAGCATCACCTCGCAGGTGTAATACGGAATGTACACCTTTGTATATTGCCGGGCCCGCAAGACATACTCGAAACTGTTGCGAGCAGTGTTGAGGCGTAAAGCATCCTTGTGTTGATGTACGCCTTTACGGAGTTCCAATTCAAAATAGCCGCCGATGGGGGTCATTTACCGAACATTCACTTTCAACCAAGAAGATATATTGCTTATGGTGTTAACCATTTCCTCCTCCTTCTCAAACCGCAGCACCAACGTACCTATCGCGTCGTTGGCACCCTCAAACGAGTTCACAGGGTCGCCTTTTGCCACCCACAAATCTTCCTCCACCACTTCAGCGGGCAAATCCTTTGAGATTTCAAGGCTGTCAAACACACCCGCACTGTCCGCGTGGAGAATCACCTCCGCCCAATGGCCGTTGTAAGGTTTCTGTTCTATTTCCGGCACGGAATCACCCACTATGTAACGGGTCATGGCGGTAATCATATCCACACCCGTGGCATAGTGCAACATCTCGCACAGACGGTTGCCGCCGCCACGGGGGGTCAGCTCCATAATGTAGGGTTTCCCATTCGTCCCGATACGGGTTTCAATGTTATAGACATTGGTCTTCATCCCCAACAAGGTGATGAGACGTTGTATTTCAGAGGTCAGATATTGTTCCTGCTCACTGGTGAATGTGGAGGGCCAGCTGTACGCCGCCGGGGTGTAGGGGTTGGTGGCGTTCACGTCGAAACGCTGGGCGTTGAAACTCACGAATTTCAACTCACCGTCCACCGAGAAGCTGTCGGTGTCGGACGAGCAGCCCTGTTTCTCTATAAAGTCCTCCACGATAATGTGTCCCGACAAAGACTTGTCAAAGGCATGCTCCACTGCCGCCTGCCACTGACTCCTGTCATCCACGCGAGTCACACCCTTGGAACCCGCAGAGTCGGTAGGTTTTACAATCACCGGGAATTCAAAAGCGCCACAGTCCGCCAAAGCCTCCTCGATCCGCGAATACCCTTTCGCCTTCGGCACATTGAATCCGTGTTCCGCGAGAAAAGCGCGGAACCGATCCTTATTCTGTAAAATGCAGACGGACTCATACGGGCCGAACGAGGGCAGTCCCATTTTGTCCTGCACATACGACGCACTCACCACGCCGGGATCTACCCCGAACGACATGATGCCGTCAATATGCTTTTCCTGCGCCGCCTTCAGGACAGCCTCCGGATCTATGATGCTCACATTGACGTACTCGTCACTGTACTTGTGGGCGATGTTGTCTGGCAGATAGTCGGCGGTGATGACATAATATCCCTGCTCGTGTGCTGCTTTAATGACGGGCAGCAGGTAGCGAATACCGCCGAGAAGCATGAGTTTTTTTTGCATGATTATCGCACAATAAGGTCTAAAATCCTGTTCACGTCCTCGTCGCTTAGCACGTGATGCATCGGCAGGCAAATCACTTCGTTGGCAATTCTTGTCGCAACAGGCAGGTTTTCGGTCCCTGCCGATGGCAAGCCACGATAAGTGCTGAAAGTGCTGATGAGCGGGTAGAAATAGCGGCGGCCCAAAATGCCCTGCTCCTTCATCTTGAAATAGAGTTCGTCACGGGTCATTCCGTATTCTTCCGCCTTGATAAAGATGGGGAAATAGCTGTAATTGTGCCGCACACCCGGCATGTCATCGAAGAAGCGGACACCTTTCACGTTCCGCAACGCGGCACGGTACTTGACAGCCACTTGATGGCGTTTTTCAATCGCCACATCCACCTGTCTGAGGTTCAGCAGACCATACGCGGAACGCACCTCATCCATCTTGCTGTTGATGCCCGGGGCCACAACTTCGGTTTCGCCTGCGAAACCGAAGTTTTTGAGATAGTCAATACGCTTCTTCATCTGTTCGTCATGCATCACCAAAGCGCCTCCTTCCAAGGTGTTATAGACTTTGGTCGCATGAAAACTTAAAGTGGCCATATCGCCTTGCTCGAGGACAGATTTTCCGTTCACCTCCACTCCAAACGCATGGGCGGCATCGTAAATCACCTTCAATCCGTACTTGTCAGCGATATCCTGAATGCGTTCCATGTCGCACGGCTTGCCATAGCAATGTACTGGCATAATGGCGGTTGTGTGCGGAGTGATAGCGGCCTCAATTCGGTCCGGATCGATACCGCAGGTGCTTTCCTCTATATCCACGAACACCGGTTTGCAACCGTTCCACCAAATAGAATGGGTGGTGGCCACGAAACTGTATGGTGTAGTGATGACTTCACCCGTGATGCGCAGTGCCTGCAATGCCGTGAGCAACGGCAACGTTCCGTTTGTGAAAAGGCTGATGTACGGCACTTTAAGGTACTCGCACAAGGCTTTCTCCAACTGTTTGTGGAACTGTCCATTGTTAGTAATCCACTTGCTGTCCCATATTTCCTTGAGCATCAGCTCGAACTCCGCCCTGTCCGGCAGCAAGGGGGAAGTGACGGTAATAGTGTTCTTATCCATTTCAGCTATTGGCGTTTGGCTATCAGCTTTTAGCGTTCAGCTATCAGCTTTTAGCGTTTTACTAATATTTGCAAAGTTATAGAATTGCTTCCTTGATGCTCTCCACGATGTACGCCAAATCTTCGTCCGTAACCATGGGACCGCTGGGCAGGCACATGCCCACCTTGAAAAGCGATTCAGAGACGCCGTTCACGTATGCGGGTGCATTCTTGTAAACCGGCTGTTTGTGCATCGGCTTCCAGAGCGGACGGGCTTCAATGCCTCTTTGGTCGAGCCACACACGCATAGCTTCCACGTTGGCGTTGGGTTCGCAGTCCGTATGCAGGCTGCCGCCGCCGTGAACCACGCCGGCCGCACCACCCACCGCGCCTTGCACGGCAGTTCCGTAGGCCAACTCCTGCCCTTTCACCTTCAACTGTTCATCCAGCTCAATGGTACAGAGCCAGAAGTTTGAATCATAGCGGTCATCAGGATTGCCGTGAACCGTGATACCAGGAATGTCCGCGAAAGCTTTCTCGTAATATTGCTGAACATGCTTGTGATGGGCTATATGGTCATTCAACACCGTCATCTGTCCACGACCGATACCCGCGCAGATATTGCTCATGCGGTAGTTGTAGCCGATGGCCTCATGCTGGTAATAAGGATACGCCTCGCGGGCCTGTGTGGCCAACCACATGATTTTCTTCCATGCCTGTTCATCGGGGCAAACCAGTGCGCCGCCACCCGAGGTGGTGATCATCTTGTTCCCATTGAAACTCTGCACGCCATACTCGCCGAAGGTTCCCAGAACCTGCCCTTTCCAACGGCTACCGAAGCCCTCGGCGGCATCCTCGATGACGGGAATTTCATAGCGGTTGGCAATCTCCATGATGCGCTCGATGTCGTAGGGCATACCATAGAGTGCCACCGGCACAATGGCCTTGGGTTTCTTTCCCGTCTTGGCAATCCTGTCCTTAATGGCTTCTTCCATCAAATCGGGGTCTATGTTCCAAGAATCTTTCTCAGAGTCCACAAATATCGGGGTTGCACCGAGATAGGTGATGGGATGTGAGGAAGCACAGAAAGTGAACGACTGTACAATCACCTCATCGCCGGGGCAGACCCCACAAGCTATCAACGACAAATGTACAGCAGCAGTGCCGGAGCAAAGGGCCACGACACGCTTCTGCAACGGTTCAGTCTGTTGTAGAGACGTGCCATGGCGCGTCTCTACAATACCGTTGCAAAAATTCTCAAGGTCTTTCTCGAAACCGTTGACATTCGGGCCGAGCGGAACCACCCAATTGGTGTCAAAGGCCTCTTTGATGTATTTTTGTTCGATGCCCGCGTCACTCATGTGCGCGAGGCAGAGGTAGATACGTTTGTGTTCCATATTATCAAGGTTTTCTATTAAATTCCACAATTCCACGTTTGCACGTCTCGGCTCAAATCTGCAGGGTCTCAACACCACAATGCGGACGCCGCTGGCGCTGAAGTCCCTCTTTGGCGAATGTGTCCACTCTAAATGGTGTTGTCAAATCTATCATTTGCTTTTCGTACTTTTTTTAGAAGCCTCTTTCCAAAGGATAGGGTAATTTATCACTCTGCCATACTCGCAATCAAAATGGACTCTCGCATACAAGGACGCTTCCTGTTCTTTCAAAATTTCTGAAAGCGGGAGATCTGATATTTTCACAAAGCCATTCGAAACATCCTCCTCATTAAAGACATACCACGCCCACTCGGGTCTGACACCTGCAATCGTGCAAAACTCCAAATATATCGGTGTCGCGTTATCTGAATGGAAGGAGATTGTATTCTCATCCTTATTGGCATCCACATGAACATCAACCACTTTCCAACTGACCAAATCTGTCTTTCTTCTTTTATTCACCAATCTGGCCTTATAATCACCGTATGGCAAGTCCTTCAACACGATGTCTGTATCTCCATTAATCGTAATCGTGTAATATTTTTTTGAGCCTCTGAATATGACCGTTTTGTCAAAGCCATCCCCGAAAACATTCAACACCACACTGTCACCTGTAATATAACAGGACTTGTCACCTCTATTTGGACAAAGAGCGTCATTGTATTTGAACGGTGTGGGCTGCTCACCATCCACCGCCACAAATTCGGTTACAGGAGTGTACGTGTTCTTTTCCAAATCCTTATATCTGAATATCTTCCATTTTCCATCTTTTAAATTTTGATTGAGGTCCCGGGCGTTCCTGACAACCCTGCGGCATCCCCGTTCCACCGCCTCACAATACTCCACACTGGCAACCGAACCTGTCTTGCTGTTTCTTTTTATGCCAGTGACAATGGCCACGTGCCCTGACCTCCACAACACATCCGCCAATTGGACACTCTTCACCGATTGGTCTTCTATCGGGAACAAGTCATCGGAAGATGGGAACTCGTATGATCTGCGGTAGGCACTGAAGCCCAAGGCATACGACACCAATGCACTGCAAATGGTTCCATAATAAGCAGCCACAGTCTTACCATGACACGGACTCTTGGAAACACTTTCAGTATATAGGACACTCCTTGGATTGTGAACTGCCGTCAAAAATGTATGAAAACTCACGTCATATCCTACAAAATAACTGGTTTTCGAAGTGAAAGAATAATTCAGTCCTTTGCAATTTTCCCCCGGCTGGTATGTCCTTTTGGTATTGGAAATCAGGGTGTCCAACGGCACGAATTCCAAATCCGTCATCTGATGTGCCTTCTTCACAGCACACTGCGCACCGGGAGTGCCCTCATCATCCACATAATCCGATGATATACCGCCACCCGTCTGGCCAAACGACACAAAAGCCATGACCAGAAAAGCCACAAAAACAATAAGTCTGTTCTTTTTTTTCACTTTTTCGATATATACTTCATCAACGCCACTTTCTTCTACGCTTTGTGATTAATAATACGCCCGACAAGTCCTGTGAGCACCTCGCCCGGACCGCACTCCGTGAAGTCGGTCATTCCGTCGGCAATCATGTTCAGCACGCTCTGGGTCCAGCGGACGGGAGCGGTGAGCTGCTTCAGCAGGTTGTTTTTAATTTCCACCGGATCGGAATGCGGCAGGGCGTCCACATTCTGATAGACGGGGCAAGCGGGCTGGTTCACAGGGGCTTCCTCGATTGCGGCGGCCAACTCGACACGGGCAGGCTCCATCAAGGGTGAATGGAAAGCGCCACCCACAGTTAACGGCAAAGCACGCTTGGCTCCAGCCTCTTTCATCTTGGCGCAGGCTTCCCGCACAGCTTCCACCTCGCCGGAAATCACCACCTGGCCTGGACTGTTGTAGTTGGCGGGAACCACCACCCCACCCTTCTCGGAAATCTCGGCACAAATCCGCTCGATAGTCTCATCAGGAAGGTTGATAATGGCCGCCATTGTAGAGGGCGTTGCCTCGCAGGCCTTCTGCATAGCCATGGCACGGGCATACACCAAACGCAGACCGTCCTCAAAGCGGAGGGCTCCGGCAGCAGTCAAAGCCGAGAACTCGCCGAGGGAATGCCCCGCCACCATGTCTGGCTGGAAGTCGTCCATACAAAGGGCGGAAATCACAGAATGCAGGAACACCGCAGGCTGCGTCACCTTTGTCTGCATCAATTCCTCCGCGGTACCGTGGAACATGATGTCGGTGATGCGGTAGCCGAGAATCTCATCGGCATTGTCGAACAGCTCTTTGGCTTTAGGGCTGTTCTCATAAAGGTCTTTGCCCATTCCGACAAACTGGGCCCCCTGACCGGGGAAGAGGTATGCTTGTTTCATCTTTTTTCTTATTCCATCGAAAAACACTCAATTTCGCCTTCAGCACTTTATTTGTCACACAGACAGCACAGATGGTGTATATAAAACTCTAATCCTCCATGCTCGAACATAAAGGAGCTCAGGGATAGGCAACGCATAACCACCTGAAATATAAAACCTTCTGAGCCCAGAAAGTTATCTTAGACCTCCCCCTTTTATTTTCCACCTTTTGCGCCGCAAATTTATATATTTTTTTTATATTGAAAAGGAGAGCGGAAATAATTCGTCTGAATGAACCATAAAACACGGCTTCAGCAAAATGTCAAACGCCTCTCAGAACACACTTAACCACAACTGGCCACGCCTACTTTATCTCCATCAAATAGTCATTCTTCGAGAACATCTTTCCATATTCAGGTTGCAAAATCTTCGGATCAACCTTTTCGCCTTTCAACCACATGATGATAGCCTTTGGTAGATTCACACCAGCTTCGTGTGAAAAAGGATAACCGCCGCCAAAACGCGGGTTCAATTCCAAGACACAATAATCACCATTGGCACGCTGCATAATGTCCACGTCGAGGTTACCTATATGTTTCAGGTTCTCTCCTATTATCTTTCCGATTTCACGAACTTCAGGCAGGTCAACCGTAAGGGCTTTATCTGTTTCGCCAGCACGCATGGCGAGTTTCTTTTTCACTGATACGGCCACATTGTTTCCTTCAAGGTCGTTCATTACATCAAGGCCTAACTCGTCGCCAGTGAGCTTTTCCTGAATCATGATGTACTCATCGCCCACCGAGGCTGTGGCGAGGATGGTTTTCTTGATTTTTTTCATCAGGATATTGTAGTAAACATCCAGTTCTTCCATGTCGTCAATGGTCTCCAAGCCAATGGAGCCAGAACCCCATCGAGGTTTCATAAACAACGGAAAAGCAATCTCACCAGCCGCTAAAGCTTTCTTGGCATCGGCCAAACGCACGTAAGTTTTAGGTGCATTCAGTCCGACAGATTCCATCCATTGAGCTGTCTTATATTTGTCGAAACAGATATCTATCACCTCTGGCGAGGACACTATCTCTTTTACGCCAAGGGCTTCAAACCTAGCTTTATTATCGGCCAAAATAGCCAATTCAAGGTCATTGAGGCTAATCAATGCATTGATGGCATACTTCTTACATATCTCCAGTGTAATATCAATATATTGTGGATCATAAACAGCAGGCACTTGCACTTTTACGTCAGCAACCTGCAATGCCGGCGCCGACAACTGCATGTCGCTTGCCACAATCTTATCGCCTTTAGACATGTTTTCTCTGAAATACTTCAGCAGATATGTGCGTCTGCCTGCGCAAGTAAATAGAATATTCATGTATTTATTTTTTCACAACAATCCCTTTAAAAGGACCATTGCCATATATTATTAATTACATTATACAATCATCTATTGTCTTAAACCCATACACGGTTGGGATACCTGTTTTGAGAGGAACATTCAAATCAGGGCTGTCCATAATGAGATGATCATACTCATCAATAATGCGTTCACCTCTCACGTTCTGCGCCCATCTTAAAATATCGTCAAGCGTAGGAGTTTGTATATTCAATTGCTCAGCCATCCATTTTGCAATACAGTTGCCATAATAGATGTCATCAAGGAAGAAGCGGTGGTTTTTGTCAATTTCCCAAGTGCCTTGCTCGTTCTGAATAACAGGTGTTTTGATGGAGTGCAGTGTTTGGGACGACAGGATAGAATCCATTACATCCAAGCTCCAATACTTATGCGAGAAATATTCCAAGGTGAGATAGTCAACCATGTGCTTAAACCTCTTGTCAGGATAACGTAACTTTATAGTTTCCCTGATTTTGGAATATTCTCGGTCAAGGCCTTCCATCAGATTGGCAGAAATCTCGTCAAACGTCCTGTAAAACAAAGGCACATCTTCCTTATGTTCCCAAACGCGTCCAAATTTCTTATGCAAGCCACAACAACGTGCCGTATGGATGATTTGATTGTCAACGGAAAGGGCTAAGGAAATAAAGTTTTCGCTCAAATCAGCCTTTCCCTTGCCAAACCAGCGGTAGCAAACCTGATTGAAGAACTCTTCGTTTATCCAGTCGTAGTTCATTATTGGATCAACAGCAACATAGTTTTCCGTCATACAACCATAGGTGAGACCTCGGTGACCGTATTCAACCATACGGCTCACCCATGGGATAAGGCCAAATGAGAAGGCAATTAAATTGTCGAAATCATATTCCCTACGGATTTCATCGACCATCCACTTGAAATTGCCTTGCCCATAGATGGTGCCAATCGCCACAGGCTTTTCACGGTTCAGATAAGGGGCAATGTTATGAAGGGCAACCCTATATTGATGCACCGGCATACAGAACACCACGTAATCTGCAGTCGGGAACAACTCTTCAGGGTTATTGGAGGCCTTTTTCAGATCGCCTGCATATTTACCCATCACCTCTCCTGCAGGATTATGCCATTCCAGTTCAATGGTCTTCGCCCATTGATTGGGCCTTGACGTATAGATAGACACATCGAATATTGAGTCCCTCAATAAGGGAATCAACGTGTGGGCGCTGTTCCCCCCACCACAGACTACCAATTGTTTCATTTATTATCTATTTGTTTTACTGATTACTCATGAAAAACTTCAGCCAATATAACACCCGTTGACACACCACCGCTGCTTGCATTGTCCACTTTCGTACATTCTATCAACTTTCTTATGCGACACTTTAAGAGTAACTTCGCTTTCACAGAGGAGACAAGACTAAAGCACCGTCGCAATAACAGACTGATTCTTTTTTGCTTTTAATTCTTGAGAAATCAAAATACTATACTTTTAATTCTTTTTTTATCACAGCCGGACATCCTGCAACCAGCACATTTGACGGAATATCCCTGTTGACAACCGAACCTGCCGCCACCATCACACAATCACCAATTGTAACGCCAGGCAATATGATGGCGTTGGCACCTATCCAACAATCGTTCCCTATCACCACCGGAGCTTTCAGCGGTGGGTATAATTTGCTCAGTTTATTCTTTGGACCATTTGGGTCAGCACCGGTAATGATTGAAACGCCATAAGCGAGAGTAGAGTTCTCCCCTATTTCTATCTTGGCTTTTGCCAGTATAAAACAATTGCGCTCAATTTCCGAGTTGTCATGCATAATCAAGTTTGAATACTCGCCGACAAGTTTTGGATTGCCAATAAAGAACCTACATCTCTTGTCGGTTTTTTTCACCCCCAATATTTCGTAAACGGTCTGTTTATACCTTATACCAGGTATTTTTAAAAGAATTTTTCCAATAATATACCGTAATTTCATAAACAGACTATCTCAATTTATATAACAGTTCTGGATTAAATTTGTCTTTCAGCAAAGACTTGCCATCCTTGTTGATTACTGTGAAAACCGCATTCATATAGTTTACATCACGAACAAGCTGTTCCATGTCGTCAACAACTGAATACACTGAAAATATCGGCCAATCTACAATACGATGGGTACTGTAGCTATCCCCTTCGAATAAACGTTGTTCATTCTTAACAAACGAACCCATTCCTTTGATTTCCTCCACACCCGTGATTTTACCAATAGTATCTTCACCCGCAATAAGCAAATAATTGACACAAACGCCAAAGTTTTTGTAATTGCCAACATCAACAGGCAAAGAATGTATATCATCCATCATTTTTCCTGTCAACGCATATCTGACAGTCATCTTCACAGGGTCAATCCCAATACACTTGTTCTCTAAATCATAATATGAGCCACCTAACCGGCACCCCATTTCATAGAATGTAATCCCGTTGTCATTTGAAAATCCCTGTAGGAAGTATAAACCATCCTTAAATCCCAATGATTTAAACATGTGATTTACCTTATCGTTTACTTCATTCAAGTAATACCCCACGGCTGTCGAGGGTCCAATGGCCAAGTTCGCATAGTTGATAACACCATGTCTGTCTGAACAAGCATATCTGTCAAACATAGAAATCATTCTGAACTCACCATCCTGGGCAATAAAATTCATCAAAAACTCTCTGCCATAAAGATAGTCTTCAATCATGGCATTCTTTGTCACAGAATAGCTTACAGCTTCGGCAAATCTATTATCCAGTTCTTCCTTGTTATTACAGATGGCGGCACCTCGGGATCCACTTGCGTCCATCGGTTTAACAAAGACAGGATATGATATCTTGCCATATATCTCATCCGGGATGGTTTCGCCAATGAAATAGGTTTGGGGAACTGGTACTCCATATTGGTTGCATGTATCCTTAAAATCCACCTTGTTTGTTGACATTGACAGCATTTTGGGTGTGAAATAACACGGCAATCCCAGTTCCTTACAGACATCATAACAAGGTTGCATGAGAATGTCGATAAAACCCGTGGTGACCCCGTCAACCTTCTCTCGCTTACAGAAATCGACCAATGCAGGCACATCTGTAGCACTTATTAACTCGAACTGATCTGCGAACTTTCTCGCCGGCACATTGGGATTATAGTCTGCCACAATGACATACACACCCATTTCTTGCGCACGTGTGACAATTTCACTTTCAAGCGCCAAGCCGCCTAAAACCAGTAGTTTTTTCCCTTTTAAAGTATCCATGTTGGTATCTTTATTGTTGTTTGTTTCTTCTTTCTTCATCCAAATACATTCCAGTAGGCAACACCTCAATATTTTCTTTCTTAATGACATTGACAAGGGTTTTGAAAACAATCTTCACATCATTTATGAAAGACAATGTTTCCACATATTGGGCGTCTAATTCCAATCTGCTATTCCAATCCATCTTATTTCTGCCATTCACCTGCGCAAGGCCGGTCATCCCAGGTCTCACGGTATGTCTTAACCGTTCCCTATCGGTATAATATGGAAGATAGCGAGGCAACAGCGGACGAGGCCCGATAAATGACATATCACCTTTCAAGATATTGATAACCTGAGGTAGCTCGTCTATACTGGTGGTACGCACAAACCGACCCGCCTTTGTGAGACGCAGTTCATCGTCCAACAATTCGCCATTGGCATCTCTCTCATCTGTCATAGACTTAAACTTGATAACCTTGAAAATCTTTTCATCTTTCCCAGGCCTTTCTTGGTAGAAGAAAACTCCGGCTCCTTTATTGGCAAAATGGAGCCAAATAATAACGAAAATAATAAGCGGCGACAAGACAACCAGTAGGAACAATGCGCCAAACACGTCAATAGCTCTTTTGAAAAAAAGTTTATACATCACTGAAAATGTTTCTTAATTGCATTATAGGTATTATCAATAAGATAGTTTTCGCAAAGGAATTTATATGCATTCTCACCCATCGCCTTTACGTCTGAACGTATCATCCTGTCAAGGATGGATGTAAAAGATTCCACGGAATCACTTTCGCACCAATATCCATAGCCGTTCGTTTCTGCTATCGGCCCCATATCGCAATTGGGGTCAGTGGCGCAAAGCACAGGCATCTTATTCTCCAAATAACTCAACAGACGCGAAGGATAATTAGGAATAGTAAAACGGTGATCAAGGAAGATGAGGCCCACATCGCATGAACGCACCAACACATCATATTCGTCCTGCGGTAATCCATCCATCACAGTAACAGACTGCGGATGATTGTTGTTATACCACGCTTTAAGCTTAGGTAGTTCTGTGCCTGTTCCGATTACCAAAATATGGCAGTCGGTTCTGTCAGCATTGGCTTTTAAGCACTCTATCAAGAAAGGAATCCCCTGTGGTTTCCCAAGATTGCCGCCATAGATAAACACAGGTTTATCCGTTGGCAAACCAAATTTTGCCCTTATTTCATCCTTCTTGCAGATTAAATTTTTCCCGTACAACTCAACAGAGTTCGGTGCGACTTCCACAGTTTCGGGTGCTACCGTAGGATTATGCTTTCTAATAAACTCCACGTTGGCGGGAGACATGCATCCGATGTAATCGGAATGCTTGTATAAAGCTTTCTCTTTTTTTCGGAAATACATGTAGATAAGGCTTTTCTTGCCAAACATCCCGAGATCAACTGCGTTCTGAGGGAAAATATCTTTTAACAGTAAATATGAGACAGCCTTCGGGTTTTTATTTTTCAAATATTTAACCACACCCATCAGCGTGATTGGGGGTGTGCTATAGAGTATCAAGTCAAACTGCACACCCGGCAGATAATGTTTGATGGCCCTTTTGTATTGGGTTTCAACCAGCACTTGGCCCAACCCCTTTTCAACAACGTTGGTGTTTCTAAGATTAAGTGTTTTAACACCAAGTACATGAACACCATCAACCTCAATCAGTCGTGTCGGTTTTCCCATATATCTTTCATGAGGTGTCACAATATATACTTGATGTCCCTCATCCCGGAATTTCCGCATAAGGTCTGTATTAAAACCTCGTGACGACACTTCGGAAATACGGGACATTGTTAAGAAAATAACATTCATAAACTATAAACCAACTCTAAACGTGAACCAGTAACCTTTATTCGTATGTTTCTCTTCCTTATTTTTCCTCTCAACTGCCAAACTCATCAACAACAGTCTTAATTCTTGTAGCAATAGGTTTCGCACCCTCCATAAAGTATGCTATTATTTCATCCAGATAATCATAAAGTCCGCATTGGAGTTCACCAAGGAGTCGCTATGCTGTTCTATTTATTCCACCGTCACCGACTTAGCCAAATTCCTTGGCTGGTCCACGTTGCAGCCGCGCATCACAGCGATATGGTAGGCAAGGATCTGCAACGGGATGGTAGCCAGCAACGGGGAATAGATGGACATCGACTCCGGAATTTCGATCACATAGTCGGCCATCTTGCGCGCCACTACATCCTGTTCACTGACAACAGCAATGATTTTGCCTTCGCGCGACTTCACCTCCTGGATATTGCTGATCACCTTTTCGTAGGTATGGTGGTTGGTAGCGATGAACACCACTGGCATATCCTTGTCTATCAACGCGATAGGGCCGTGCTTCATCTCAGCGGCGGGATAGCCCTCGGCATGGATGTAGGAAATCTCCTTCAGCTTCAGTGCCCCTTCAAGTGCCACGGGGTAGTTTTGCAGACGGCCCAGATACAGCATGTTGCGAACATCCTTGTACTTGGCTGCGATTTCCTTCACGAGGCCGCTATGGTCGAGCGTCCACTGTATCTTCTCCGGGATTCGGTCGAGCTCTTGGATGTACTCGCGACGTTCCTCATCCTTCAGAGTGCCTTTCAGTTCCGCCAAGCGCAACGCCAGCATGGCCATCACCGTAACCTGTGAGGTGAAAGCCTTGGTGGAGGCCACCCCGATTTCGGGACCCGCATGCGTGTAGATGCCGGCATCCGTAGCCCGAGAGATGGAGGAGCCGATAACATTGCAGATGCCCAGCACCACGGCGCCCGACTCCTTGGCCAACTGGATAGCCGCCAGCGTGTCGGCGGTCTCTCCCGACTGGGAGACTGCGATCACCACATCATGGGGCGTGACAACCGGATGACGGTAACGGAACTCGGAGGCATACTCCACTTTCACGGGAATCTTGGCCAGAAACTCAATCAGATAGCTTCCCACCAGACTGGCGTGCCAGGAGGTGCCACAGGCCACAAAGATGATATTGTCGGCATAGAGCAGCTGCTTTTCGTAATTCACGATGCCTCCCAGACTCACCGTATTGGTGTCGGGATGCAGACGACCGCGCATAGTGTCGCGCACGATACGCGGCTGCTCATAAATCTCCTTCATCATAAAATGGTCGAACCCGGCCTTCTCAATGGAATCCAGATTCATCTCCAGTTCCTGAACGTACGGGATGGCTTCCACATCTTGAATCGTCTTGATGAAGAGATCCTCGCCCAGTTTGATGCGGACGACCTGTTCGTCCTCAACATAGACCACCTTTTGGGTGCGACCCACGATAGGCGTGGCGTCCGAGGCGATGAAAAACTCGTTATCGCCAATGCCCACCACCATGGGGCTGCCTTTCCGGGCGGCGATAATCTCATCGGGATGCCCCTTCTCCAAAATGGCGATGGCGTAAGCCCCCACCACGTGGTTCAGCGCAATGCGGACAGCCTCGAAGAGATCGACCTTCTGCTTCACATCCTCAATCAGGTTGATGAGCACCTCCGTGTCGGTAGAAGATTTGAATGTGAATCCCCGTTTTTCCAGTTCCTTGCGAAGGCTCATATAATTCTCGATGATGCCGTTATGGATCAGTGCCATAGTGCCCGAGTTAGAGAGATGCGGGTGGGCATTGGTCTGGTTGGGTTCCCCGTGGGTGGCCCAACGGGTGTGGGCGATGCCAATATGTCCACTGGTATCCCGCGTGGCGGCATACGCTTCAAGGTCCGAGACCTTGCCTTTGGCTTTGTAAACGTTCAGTTCGTCGTTCGCGTTCAGCAACGCGACCCCCGCGCTGTCATACCCGCGGTATTCCAGTCGTTTCAGACCTTCAATAAGAATAGGATAGGCATCCTGATGGCCTACGTAAGCTACGATTCCGCACATAATGATAGATTTTAATTTATTGCTAATTAATTAATTCTGTTTTAGTATTTATGCCTCCGGCCGGTACTTTTGTGCGAACTTTTCAGAGCACCATGCCGATGTTTGTGGCGCAAATATCGCATAAAATTCTCTATTCCTCCATGCTCAAGCATGAAGGGACATCAAGGATTGGTTACACATAACCAACTGAAATCTAATTCTTTCTGAACCCAGAAAGCAATCATAGACTTCCCATTTTATTTTTCACCTTTTACGCTGCAAAATTACACAAATTTTTTAATACAATTGTAAAGAAAAAAGCACCCGCCATCTTTTTCACATTTTGCCGGTTTTCATGAGACACTTTAAAGCGCAAAAGGGCGAAGAAACCCCTCCGCCCTTAACTGCTAACTACTAACTGCTAACTAGCGTTTCACAACCTTCCGCATGGTCACACCTTGCGGAACGGTGATACGGAGCGTATAGACACCTTCAGCGAGAGTGCTGATGTTGATGTCGCGGTCATTGTTATAAACGGCTACCAGCTGACCCATCTGGTTGTAGCATTCCACCTTTTGCACGTCAACCGCGCCGATGTGGAGTTCGCCAACCGTCGGGTTCGGATACACCACGATGCCCTCAAGGTAACGCTCAACACCGATCTCGTCGATCACGTTCGCACTGCTGCTCTCGGCAATCTTGGCCTCCGTGACGTTGAGCTCGATATCG
>JAEEGL011688097.1_pt1 | contig 31297 bp, 25 predicted proteins | sample 9134231 | NCBI WGS metagenome assembly JAEEGL01 (sample SAMN16246548, study PRJNA631951) | gut metagenome | biome: gut microbiome; feature: rumen; material: fiber-attached | host: Bos | place: Iran: Karaj | collected 2018-10
AAAAAGCTATTGTGTTTCATAAAAATATAGTATAATATAGGACGCCTGCGGGCGTCCTTATATTTTTTTCAGGGCCTCCCTCCGGCCTATGGCCACCTTCCCCAAAAGGGGGGAGGCTAAGACAAAGAGGGAAGGCTGCTGCGGAGGTTACATGTATCAGTTTTTTGTTCGTGATGAGAATATAGAAGCAGAGCATTTTTACATAACAGGCAGCGACTTGAACCACATCAAAAACGTGCTTAGGATGAAGCCGGGGGAGACTGTGCGCATAAGCTCCGGAAGCGGTGAGGATTTCATGTGTGAGATAGAAGGCTTTTCCGAAGACAGGGTGACTTTACGCATAACGGAAAGGGACATCCCCACAACCGAGCTTAATGATAAGATCTATCTTTTTCAGGGGATCCCTAAGGGCGAGCGGTTTGAGACTGTCATAGAGAAGGCGGTGGAGCTTGGAGTATATGAGATAGTGCCTGTCGAGATGAAGTACTGTGTCGTAAAGATAGATCCTTCAAAAAAAGATAAGAAGACCGAGAGGTGGAAGGCAATCGCAAAGGCTGCAGCCAAGCAGTCAAAGCGCAGCATAATACCTGAGGTGACGATGCCTGTGTCTTTTGCAAAGGCAAGGGAAATGGCAGAAAACATGGATTTCGTGTTTGTGCCCTACGAAAATGAGCAGGGAAGCGCAGGCAGGAGAAAGGCGCTTGAGGATCTTGCAAATCTGAGAAAGGAAACGACGGGCAGAGGACTCAATATAGGAGTGTTCATAGGTCCGGAAGGCGGCTTTGATACAGCGGAGATCGACAGTATCAGGGAAAACGCTTATATTGTGTCGCTGGGCAGCAGGATTCTTCGCACGGATACAGCAGCTATAACGACTCTTTCGATGTTGATGTTATCGTTAGACAATGAATGAGATTTATTGTCTATTTACAGTAACTGATGGAGATTACACATGATAGCATATCTTGATAATTCAGCCACCACAAGGGTTCTTCCTCCTGTGGCGGATATTGTATATAAATGTATGACTGAGGATTACGGCAATCCCAGCAGCCTTCACACCAAGGGCTTTGAGGCGGAGAAGATATTAGATGCGGCAAGGCGTGATATTGCCAAAACCCTGAAGGCGGATGAGAAGGAGATTTTCTTTACATCAGGGGGAACCGAGTCCAATAACCTTGCATTGATCGGTGCGGCAAGGGCGAATGCCAGATCCGGAAAGCATATCATCACAACCGGGATCGAGCATCCTTCGGTGTACAACCCGTTGCTGGAGCTTGAAAAAGAAGGCTTTGAGATCACCTTTTTGAAGGTGGACGGCAAGGGCAGGATCGATCTTGAAGAGCTTGAAAACGCCATCCGTGACGATACCATCCTGGTGTCGGTAATGCATGTGAACAATGAGATCGGGACCGTGGAGCCTGTTGACAGGATCGGCGATATCATCAAAAAAAAGAATAAAAACATACTGTTCCACGTGGATGCTATCCAGTCCTACGGCAAGCTTGAGATCAGACCGGGCAAGTGGGGGATCGATCTGTTGAGCGTTTCGGGGCATAAGATACACGGACCGAAGGGCACAGGATTTCTGTATATCAGGAAGGGCACGAAGATAAAGCCCATAATATTCGGCGGAGGTCAGCAGAAGGATATGCGCTCCGGCACCGAGAACGTTCCCGGAATAGCGGGGATGGCGGCTGCGGCGGATCTGTGTTATCATGATTTCGAGCTGAAGACTGACAGGATGTACAAAAACCGCGGGCATTTTCTGGAAAGGCTGACTGAGCTTGACGGGGTGACCGTCAACGGCGCAGGAAACACACCGGATGCCGACAGAACAACCTTTGCTCCGCATATAATATCCGTGAGCTTTGCAGGCATCCGTGCCGAGGTCTTACTGCATGCACTGGAGGAAAAGGGTGTTTACGTTTCCGCCGGGAGCGCATGCTCTTCAAACCATCCGGCAATTTCAGGCACACTGAAAGCTATTGGAGTAAAACAGGATCTTCTGGATTCCACCCTCAGGTTTTCGCTGTGCAGGGAGACTGCCGAGGAGGAACTTGATTACGCTATAGATTGCTTAAAAGACCTTGTGCCTGTTCTGCGGAAATATTCAAGGCATTAGATAACATTTGAAAGGAGAACACCGGATTTTTATCCCGGTTATGTGAAGATATGAGATATCAGTCTTTTTTGTTGAAATACGGAGAGATAGGTGTAAAAGGAAAAAACAGATATATTTTTGAAGACACCCTGGTGAGCCAGGTCAGAAATGCAACCCTGAAGGTTGACGGAGACTTCACGGTACGCAAGGAAAACGGCAGGGTTTATGTGGACTGCAACAGCGATTATGACTATGACGAACTCATGGCGGCTCTGTCCAAGGTGTTCGGCATTGTATGGATATGTCCTGTGGTGCTGGTGGAAGATCGTGGATTTGACGAGTTGGCTTTGGATGTCATAAAGTTTGTGGATGAGGAGTATCCGGACAAAAACTTTACCTTCAAGGTGGAGTCCAGAAGAGCGAGGAAAAACTATCCGAAGACCTCTCCGGAGATCAATGCGGATCTGGGAGAAAAGCTTTTGGAGGCATTCCCATCATTGAAAGTTGACGTGAAAAACCCGAATGTCCAGATCAATATAGAGGTACGCAATAAGATCAACATCTACTCAAAAGCTGTGGAGGGACCGGGAGGAATGCCGGTGGGAACCTCGGGAAAGGCGATGTTACTGCTGTCTGGAGGTATCGATTCACCTGTGGCAGGATACATGATAGCCAAGAGGGGAGTAAGGCTGGAAGCCACATATTTTCATGCCCCGCCGTACACCTCTGAACGTGCAAAACAAAAAGTCATCGATCTGGCGAAGATCGTTTCTGCTTACTCGGGTTCCATTAAGCTCAATATAGTGAATTTTACGGACATTCAGCTGTATATTTACGAGAAATGTCCCCATGACCAGCTTACCATCATAATGCGCAGGTACATGATGAAGATCGCAGAGCATTTTGCAAAGGAGAGCGGGTGTCTTGGGCTCATAACAGGTGAGTCAATAGGTCAGGTGGCCAGCCAGACCATGGCGTCATTATACTGTACCAACGAGGTCTGCGAGCTGCCTGTTTACAGACCACTCATCAGCTTCGACAAGCAGGATATAGTGGAGATATCGGAGAAAATCGGTGCTTTTGAGACATCAATCCTGCCATTCGAGGACTGTTGCACCATATTTGTGGCGAAGCATCCGGTGACGAAACCGCTGTTGAAGAGCATAGAAAAGTCAGAGACCCATCTTTCCGAAAAAATAGATGAGCTCATGGCGAAAGCCATTGAGACCACAGAGGTTGTGATATGCAGATAGAAAGGACCGCGGCGCTCCATAATCTCGGATGTAAGGTGAACGCTTACGAGACGGAGGTTATGGCAGGACTTCTGAAAAACGCAGGCTACCGCCTTGTCGACTTTGACGAGAAGGCGGACGTTTACGTCATAAATACCTGTTCTGTCACTAATATTGCCGATAAAAAATCAAGGCAGATGATACGTCAGGCAAAACGCCGCAACGGGGATGCCTGCGTGGTGGCCTGCGGCTGTTTTGTCAATACTGCGGAAGCTCATGTTTTGGACGATCTGCCCATAGATATCAGGATAGGCAACAACGAGAGGGGAAAGCTCATTTCTCTGTTGTCGGAGTTTTTCCATGAGGTTGAAGATGCCGGAAATGAAGCATATACAAGACATCTCTCGGCTGTCAGCGATATCAATAAAAAAGGAGTCGGATTTGAAGATCTGACCCTCTCCGAGAACAGCGGTCATACCAGGGCGTTCATAAAGGTTCAGGACGGATGCGATATGTTTTGCACATATTGTATAATACCTTTTGCCAGAGGCCGGGCCAGGAGCAAGGACAAAGACAGCGTTATAAATGAAGTCAGGGGGCTTGCGGCGGCCGGATATCGCGAGATCATAATAAACGGCATTCATCTGTCCAGCTATGGCAGGGATACGGGCTCATCACTTTTAGAGCTCATAAAGGCTGTCCATGAAGTGGATGGGGTTGAACGCATCAGGCTGGGCTCTTTGGAGCCGGGCATTGTGACAGAGGAGTTTGCCGGTGAACTGGCAGCTCTCGGAAAGATCTGTCCGCATTTTCATCTATCCCTTCAATCGGGATCCGATACTGTGCTGAAGCGTATGAACAGGCGGTATGATACCGCAACTTATCTTCAGAAATGTGATATCATCAGAAAGCATTTTGAACATCCCGCCATCACCACCGATGTTATAACCGGTTTTCCGGGGGAGACAGAGGAGGAGTTTGCCGAGACCTTTGAGTTTGTCAAAAAAGCCGGCTTTTATGAGCTCCATGTTTTCCCGTATTCCGTGAGGGAGGGCACAAAGGCTGCTGAGATGCCGGGACAGCTCACGGAGAGCGTGAAAAAGCGCCGCGCCAACATACTGATAGATCTTGGGAATGTCATGTCCGAGGAGTTCCGTGCATATTATGCCGGAAGAGAGGTGGAGGTGCTGTTCGAGGAGAAGGTCGGGGATGAGTATGTGGGATATTCCAGAGAATATGTGCGGTATTCATGTAAGAGCGACGAGGATCTGATTAACAGGATATGCCGGATAACGGTATAGAAAAATGCTATATTCTTTTTTCTTGAAAAAGATACGTTTTTTGTAGTATACTGTTATCGTCAGTTTTTCTCACACTTTGTAATGGGAGGTCATAGATGGGACTGGTCAGTACAAATGACAATTGTATAGGATGTAACAGATGTATAAAAGTTTGCAGCAGTATGGGTGCCAATGTGGCTATAGAAAAGGGCAGGGGCAATGTCATAGACGTTGATCCGGCTCGCTGTATTGCGTGCGGTGCCTGCCTTGATGCATGTGAACATCAGGCCAGGGAATATGTGGATGATGTTCCGAGATTCTTTGAGGATCTTAAGAACGGAGTGAAGATCTCCGTTATCATAGCCCCCGCATTTCTGGCTAATTATCCCGGAGAGTATGAGAAATACCTGGGAATGCTCAAAAAGCTGGGTGTAAACCGCTTCGTCAGCGTTTCTTTCGGTGCGGATATCTGTACATGGGGCTACATCAAATACATCACTGAGAATAAATTCTACGGCGGAATTTCCCAGCCCTGCCCCGCAGTTGTGGGTTATATCGAGCGCTATATGCCTGAGCTTCTGCCAAAACTTATGCCTGTGCAGTCTCCCATGATGTGCACGGCCATATACATGAAAAAATACATGAATGTCAATGACAAGCTGGCATTCATAAGCCCCTGCATAGCCAAGAAAAATGAGATCGACGATCCCAACAACAAGGGGTATGTATCATATAACATTACTTTTTCACATCTTGTGAAATATCTCAAGGAGCACCCGGTGAGCGGCGCGGTTCCGTACAAGGACGAGATAGAGTACGGTCTGGGTTCTATCTATCCCATGCCCGGCGGACTTAAGGAAAATGTTTACTGGCTTCTGGGAGAGGATGCCCTGGTGCGTCAGATGGAGGGAGAGAGTCATATGTATGAGTATCTCCGCCGCAACAAAGACCGCCTCAAGAATGGCAGGACCTCATATCTTTTTGTGGATGCCTTAAACTGTACAAACGGATGTCTGTACGGTACAGGTACGGATGTCAGGGAGAACATGGATGAAGATGTGTTCATGGCAATCCAGAAGATAAAGAAGGACAGCAAGAATGCTTCCGCAAATTCACCCTGGGGCAGAAAAGCTACACCGGAGAAGCGCCTTGCGGCTCTCAACAAGCAGTTTGCGGGGCTAAACCTTAATGATTTCATTAGAAAATATACCGACCGCAGCCGTGAATGTGTTGTTAAGACTCCGAGTGAGAAGGAGATCAACGATATCTTTATCAAACTGAAAAAAGATACGAAAGAAAAGCAGACCATCGACTGCGGATGCTGTGGATATGAATCCTGCCGTGAGATGGCTACCGCTATCTACAACGGATTCAATCACGTTCATAACTGCGTTCATTACATTAAGGACAGAGCGTACGAAGAGAAAGAACATGCTATCGCCCTGACGGATGAGATACAGAAGGCTCATGACGAGATGCATGAAAAGAAGCTGTTACTGGCTAAGGAGATCAGCGATAATTTCAAGACGCTTAGAGATTCTATCAGCCATATCGAGAAAGCCAGCAATGAGAATGTGGAATCCACCAGCGGCATCACCACGGAGATGACAGAGGTTGATGATTTCGCAAAAGAGCTTAAAGAGGTGCTGTCTGTGATAGAGGGTTACCTTGCCAAACTCGACAAGAATAACATCGATGTCATAGCGATATCTTCACAGACGAATCTTCTGGCGCTCAATGCATCAATAGAGGCGGCCAGAGCCGGTGAGGCGGGAAGAGGCTTCGCTGTGGTGGCGGATGAGATAAAAAAACTGGCAGGAAATTCAAAGTCCGCAGCCGACGACAGCAATAAAAATAACAATGACATCAGGACTACTGTGGAACAGCTGGTGGAGGAATCCGCAAAGCTCAGCGAGATTGTAGCCCATGTCAACGACAGAGCCGGAAACCTCATGGCTGTTGCGGAAGAGACAACCGCATCTATCAGCCTGATGAACGGGGTTACCGGAAATGTGGAGAATTCCCTTAAGCAGATTCTTGAGGAAGAATAACGTCACTGTGAATAGTAACAGAATAACTTATCTACCAATAATACAAAAACGGCATCGCCCAAAAGGCGGTGCCGTTTTTAATCTCAGAAAAATTTCAACATAGATGTGCCGGTGTCTGAAACCGGCAGGATCCTGCGATCAAACCGTATTAGATGATGTAGGGTTTGATAACTTCCATGATCTCGTCAATGTTGTCCTCTGTGTGGATAGAGAGATCGATGGGCTTTGAAAGATCAAGGGAGAAGATACCCATGATGGATTTTGCATCGATAACATAACGACCTGAGATAAGGTCAAAATCAAAGTCAAACTGCGAAATAGCATTTACAAATGACTTTACTCTGTCAATCGAATTGAGTGAGATCTGTACTGTCTTCATTTTATTGTCCTCCTAAAAACTTTAATGTTTGTTTTTGTCACATCAATACATACATAGTACATATTTAAGGAGGTGTTGTCAATAAAGCAGCTTGAAAAAACCATCTAAAAATTTTCTTTTGAATCCCGGAAAATTGAGCAAAAATGCAATTTGACAAGGGAAAGACCGGCTTTACATTGACTTGAACAGGTGTCTTGTCAGGTGATTTACAGATGCTTGACAGATGTTCCGGGTTAGTGTATAATTCCCGAAATCAGAGCATTATTCCGGATTTGGAAAATGGTATATAGTTTTGCTTGATAGCGCAATTAAAGTGTCTACGGATCATCAATATGAAAGGAACCCGGTATACACCGGGGGTGACAGCAAATGAATATCAGAGAAATGCAGGAAGAGATCATCAGGCTCAAAAAGGAAAAGGACGTCTGCATCTTAGTCCATGCGTACCAGTCGCATGAGATATGGGAGATAGGTGATTTCATAGGAGATTCCTACGGACTTGCAAAGGACGGAGCGAAGACGGATGCAGCCAATATTTTGATGTGCGGTGTTCGCTTTATGGCGGAGACTGCCAAGATACTGTCTCCGGAGAAGAGAGTATATCTCAGTGCCGGGGATGCCGACTGTCCCATGGCCCGTCAGCTTGATCTGGAGCTTTTGGAGGAGTTGAAAAAGCAGAATCCGGGTTATGCGGTGGTGGCTTATATCAATACCACGGCCGAGATGAAGACCGGCTGCGATGTCTGCGTGACATCATCTTCCGCTGTGAAGATCATCCGCAATATGCCTGAGGATAAGATACTCTTCGTGCCGGATATAAACCTTGGCACATATGTTAAGGGCCAGTGTCCTGACAAAGACATCGTGTTGTACAGAGGCGGATGTCCCACTCATATGAGGGTTAAGAGATCCGATGTGGAGGCTGCCAGGGCTGAGCATCCGAACGCTCTCTTGCTGGTACATCCCGAGGCGTTTCCGGAGGTCTGTGAGGGAGCTGATTATATCGGCAGCACCACGGGCATCATGGATTTCGCAAAGAGATCGGACGCAAAGGAATTTATCATCGGAACAGAGTCATCTATCGCGGATCACCTTTCTTACGAGTGCCCGGATAAGATGTTCTATCCTTTGTCAAAGGATCTGGTATGTCACAACATGGCGCTCACAACCTTAGGAGACATCTATCATTTCCTGAAGGGCGATGCGGCCGAGGAGATAGTCATGAGCGATGAGATGATAAAAGCGGCCAGAAAACCGCTGGATCGCATGATAGAGCTGGGAGGCTGAATATGAATACAGATGTTTTGATCGCGGGCAGCGGATGCAGCGGTTTGTACCTCGCACTCAATGTCGACAGGAGAAAAAAGATTACCATCATTACCAAAAAGAAGGTGGAGGATTCCGATTCTTTTCTGGCGCAGGGCGGAATGTGTATGCTGAAGGATCCGTCCGATTATGATGCTTATTTTGAGGACACCATGAAGGCCGGTCACTATGAAAATGACAGGGAATCGGTGGAGATCATGATAAGATCTTCACCGAACGTGGTCAGTGATCTGCTGGGATACGGTGTGGAATTTGAGCGCGACGAGGACGGTAATCTGTTATTTACCAGAGAGGGCGCCCACAGTGAAAAGCGCATAGTCTACCACAAGGATACCACGGGACAGGCTATCACCAGCCGCCTTTATGAGGAGGCAAAGCGCCGTAATAACATCAGTATTATAGAGAATGCCGCCATGACGGATCTCATCATTGAAGGTGAAGGGGACGACAGAAAGTGCATAGGACTTAAGGTCAGCCACATATCCGACGACGGTGAGGAGGAGGATGTTGATATTTTTGCCGAATACACCGTTCTGGCAACAGGAGGTATCGGCGGAAAATACCGTCATTCCACAAATTTCAGGCATCTGACGGGAGACGCCATAGATCTCGCCAAAAAATACGGTATTGAGCTCAAGGATCTGGATTATGTCCAGATACATCCCACTACATTTTATTCCAAGAACCCGGATGACAGATGTTTTCTCATATCCGAGTCAGTGAGGGGAGAGGGAGCAAAACTGTACAATAAAAATATAGAGCGTTTCGCGGATGAGCTGATGCCCAGGGATCTGCTGACGGAAGCCATTCTCAAACAGATGGAAAAGGACGGAACGGAGTTTGTATGGGAGGATTTAAGACCCATACCACGTGAAGAGCTGGAGACACATTTCCCCACCATTGTGGCATACTGCAAGAAGATGGGCTATGACGTCTATAACGAGTGCATTCCGGTGGTTCCGGCACAGCACTATTTTATGGGCGGCATAAAGGTGGATCACGACAGCAAAACATCCATGAAAAACCTTTTTGCAGTAGGAGAGACTGCCTGCAACGGAGTCCACGGCAAGAACAGGCTTGCCAGCAATTCGCTGCTGGAGAGTCTTGTATTTGCGAAAAGGGCTGCCAAGAAGATAAATCACGCAGGTCAGTAAGGATAATATATATGCCGGTCTGAACCGGAGAAAGGATGATCCCCTTATAAAATTGCGGGGATGGTATTGAAAATGTTAGATAAAGCAACCATGAAATTGAATGTAGATCCGCTGATCATCAGCGCATTGAGAGAGGATATCACCAGCGAGGACGTTTCCACAAACGCCGTTATGCCCCATGCGCAGGCGGGAACTGCCGACCTCATCTGCAAGGAGGACGGTGTCATCTGCGGTCTGCAGGTGTTTGAGCGCGTGTTTAAGCTTTTGGATGAGGATGTAAAGATCACCTTCAGTGCAAAAGACGGAGACAGAGTCACAAAGGGTCAGAAGCTTGCGGTTTTAGAGGGTGATATCAGGATCCTTTTAGAGGGAGAGCGTACCGCGTTGAACTATCTTCAGCGCATGAGCGGCGTTGCTACGTACACCGCTAAAGTCGCGTCATATCTGGAGGGCACGAACATAAAGCTTTTAGATACCAGAAAGACTACGCCTAACATGCGTGTGTTCGAGAAATACGCAGTTACCGTGGGAGGTGGTTATAATCACAGGCTTAACCTTTCGGACGGTGTCCTGCTTAAGGACAATCACATCGGAGCAGCAGGCGGCGTGAAGGAAGCGATCGCTGCCGCAAAAGAGTATGCTTCCTTTGTCCGCAAGATAGAGGTTGAGGTTGAGACTCTCGACATGGTAAAAGAGGCGGTTGAAGCCTGCGCAGACATCATAATGTTAGACAATATGGACAATGAGACCATGGAGAAGGCTGTTGCCATAATAGATAAAAAGGCTCTGATCGAGGTTTCCGGCAATGTCACCGCGGAGAATATCAAGAGACTATCCAATCTCGGGGTAGACTATGTTTCCAGCGGAGCTCTGACACATTCGGCTCCCATCCTTGATCTTTCACTTAAAAACCTGCGCCCGGTATAAAGCGTCGGAAAGCGGACCCCGGGCTGCAGAGAACAGCAGGATCATTGCAATCATACTAATTCGGAGGCACACTGATGACAGGAGATGAGAGAAGAGAAAACATAAAGAGTCTGCTGACTTCATCCGATAAGCCTGTGTCAGGTTCTGCCCTGTCCAAAAGCTTTGGTGTCAGCAGGCAGGTCATCGTCCAGGACATTGCATTGCTCAGGAAGGAAGGCTATGACATAGCATCCACAAATCTCGGCTATGTTGTTCAAAAGACGCCGGGAGTCAGCCGCGTGTTTAAGACAAAACACTCGGATGCGGATGCGGCGGCAGAATTGTACGCTATAGTGGATTCCGGCGGAGTTTGCAAGGACGTTTTCGTTTATCATAAGGTATACGGTGTTGTGCGTGCCGGGATAAACATCAGGTCCAGGGATGATGCCGACAGATATCTTCAGGAGATAAACTCGGGCAAGTCTTTTTTGCTCAAGAATATTACCAGCGATTACCATTATCACACGGTTTCCGCGGAGTCGACGGAGATCCTGGACAAGATACAGCAAAAGCTCCAAAAGCTGGGATTTCTGGCGAGATTACAGGATTATGAACCTGTGGATTTCTGGAATTGAGTTTTTTGTTTTTTCTGTGTTTTATTGTTTACATATTTATACAATTATGCTATTATCATTAAAGGTTTTGAGACTATCTATAGGGGAGGTAACGCACAATGAACAGAGTTGATGACCTTATTTCGAGAGTAAATGAGCTTGTGGGTATCGAGGAGAAGAAAGAGGAGAAAAAGAAAAACGGTTTTCTCTGGGTTTTCGCCATCATCGGTATTATAATAGCGGTTGCAGCAGCAGCATACGGTATCTACAAATTCTTCTCACCGGATTATCTTGATGATTTTGACGATGATTTCGACGAGGATTTTGATGATGATGATTTCTTCGCGGATTTTGACGAAGATGAAGACGAAGAAGATGATGAGGACGACAAGTTCGAGGATTAATTATTTGCGATATTGATCATTTGAATTATTAACCGCAGGTTGATGCCTGCGGTTTTATTGTTACTATTCACAGCCAATTAGGTAGGTGAGGCACGATCACATACATATCACACACGAACAGCAGGGTGTATGTATGTGGTCGTGCCGGGATACACATTGAGATAACTGTGAATAGTAACTACCAGACGGAGGAATGTATGAAAAAGGGCAATATTTATACAGGTATCGTGGAAAGGGTGGATTTCCCCAACAAGTGTATAGTCAGACCTACAGGTGATGCGGAGGGTGAGGATAATGCACAGGAGCTTTCCGATGGGGAAAAGGTAGTGATAAAGAATGCGATACCTCATCAGACAGTGAGATTCCGCCTCACCAAAAAGAGAAAGGGCAAATACGAGGGGATGCTGGTTGATGTGGTAAAGCCTGCAGACAATGAGCTTTTACAGCCAAAGTGTCCTCATTTCGGAGAATGCGGAGGCTGCACATATCAGAACCTGCCGGAAGAGGATGAGCTTTCTATGAAGCGTGATCAGGTGGAAAGACTGCTGTCGCAGGTTTTGTCCGATATGGGTGTGGATGTTCCGGTTGAAATAGTTCAAAGCCCTGTTACTGAAGGTTACAGGAACAAGATGGAATTTTCTTTCGGCGATGAGTATAAGAATGGTCCCCTGGCGCTGGGTATGCACAAGAGGGGAAGCTTTTACGATATTGTGACGGTGTCCGGATGCAGGATAGTTCCGGCTGATTTCAGAACTGTCATCAGCGAGACCTTATCTTTTTTTGCGAAATATAAGGTGCCTTATCTTCACAAGAACGATCACACAGGATATCTGAGGCATCTTTTGCTCAGACATTCGGTTCATACGGGAGAGATTCTGGCAGATCTTGTCACTGCAGGCAGTTTTGAGGACGGATATGCATGCGCTGCTGATGAGGCAGGGAATGTGCCGCTTTCAGAGGGTGAACTTCTGGACAAATGGAAGGAACGCATGCTTTCATTGGAGAAATCCGGAAAGCTTGAGGGCTGCTTTGCAGGGATCTTACATACCAGGAATGACTCCCTTGCGGATGTTGTGAAGGATGAGGGTACGGATATCCTCTACGGCAGGGATTATATCACCGAGGAGTTGTTGGGGCTTAAATTCAAGATCACTCCCTTTTCTTTTTTTCAGACCAACAGCAGAGGCGCCGAGGTTTTGTACGATACTGTGAGGGAGTTTGTGTCGGACAGTGTTCCGGGGAGAGTCGGGAAAGTGCTGTATGACCTGTATTCCGGCACCGGTACCATAGCTCAGATATTGTCGCCGGTCGCGGACAGGGTGATAGGAGTCGAGATTGTGGAGGAAGCCGTTCGCGCAGCACAGGAAAATGCTGCCATGAACGGTCTCGAAAACACAAGTTTTATATGTGGAGATGTTCTGAAGGTCCTGGATGATATAGAAGAAAAGCCGGATTATATAATACTGGATCCCCCCAGGGACGGAATACATCCGAAGGCTCTGGAGAAGATCATTTCCTACGGAGTTGAAAACCTGGTGTATATTTCCTGCAAACCCACCAGCCTGGCCAGAGATCTTGAGGTATTCAACGCCATGGGATATAAGGTCAGGAGGATCAGATGCGTCAGCATGTTCCCTAAAACCGTTCATATAGAGACCATAGTGAGATTGCAGAGATTTGGACAGATTGTATAAAAATTTCGCGATAGAACACAGATTCTTGGAAGAATAGAACATAGCAATTATTTTTTCATAGTGATATATTCCTACTCGTTGTGAAAAATAAAAAAGCAATTGACAACAAGGAGGAAGATGAAATGAAAAAGAGATTGGTAGCAATTTTATTTGCGAGCGTAATGAGCATGAGCCTTTTGGCAGGTTGCGGCGGAAGTGATGCACCGGCTTCAAATGCAGGTTCTGCAACAACAGCTGACGCTGACGAAGAAGGCGATTACGAAGAAGAAGGCGATTATGAAGAAGAGGGTGAAGATGCCGGCGAAGGCGAGGCTGCATCAGAGGCACAGTATACTTACGACACCGGTTTTTATGTAAATGATGGCAGCAGCGATGCAGTTATCTGCTTCTTTGTAGGCACAGACGGTGGTCAGGTAGCATACCTTAACGATGGATCAAACGAGTATTTCGCTGCTTATGATGTATCAGAGGCTCAGCTTGATGACGGTACACCGTACATGCTCGTTCAGGTTGGTGGTGCTACTCTTGGTTACTACTCAGATGGTTCTGACTGGTATATTGTAGACGCTGAGGGCAACGTAATGGTAGGCGCACAGCTTTCTGAGGAAGAGGCTAACGCTATTCTTGAGGCAGTTGCTCAGTAATCGGTTACTGAAAACATTTCATGAGTTTATAAGGCTGTTGTGCCCTTGCCGGCACAGCAGCCTTTGTTTATGTCGAGGCGGGTACGTTTCAATCGTGCTTGCGTGACAGCGGATTGCGCTGTATACTGTCTTGAGATAATGAAACGGAAAGGGATCATAAGATGACGTTAAGAGATATAGGTATCGGCGAGTCGGCTTTGATAACGGAAGTTGGCGGCGAGGGTGCTCTGAGACAGCATTTTCTGGATATGGGAGTGATACCCGGGGCAAAGGTCACAGTGGTGAAATATGCTCCTATGGGAGACCCTGTGGAGCTGATGATACATGGCTATCAGCTTACGCTGAGGTTAGAAGATGCGGCCAGGATATCCGTGGATAAGGTGAAGGGTGATCCGGAACATGAAGATCGGGCGGGAGACAGGAAAGGCGATGCAGACCGTAGTATGGTCCATCCGGGTTTCGGCGAGCACGGAAAATCTCATCCGGAGGCGAATGTGGAGCCGCTGCCGGACGACGAACTGCTGACATTTGCGCTGGTAGGCAATCAGAATTGCGGAAAGACCACTCTTTTTAACCGTCTTACGGGTTCCAATCAGCATGTGGGCAACTTTCCCGGTGTTACCGTGGATCGAAAGGACGGCGTTATCAAAGGCTATCCCAAAACACTGGTGACGGATCTGCCCGGCATATATTCAATGTCTCCCTACAGCAGTGAGGAATTGGTGTCACGTAACTTCGTGCTGGATGAAAAGCCGAAGGCCATCATCAACATCGTGGATGCCACCAATATTGAGAGGAATATGTATCTCACCATGCAGCTTTTGGAGATGAACATTCCCATGGTGGTGGCCATCAATATGATGGACGAGCTGACCGCAAACGGAGGCACCATAGACATCAATGCCATGGAGGCAATGCTGGGAGTTCCGGTAGTCCCCATATCTGCGGCAAAAGATCAGGGTATCCATGAGCTGATAGAGCATGTTATACATGTGGCTCATTACCGGGAAAAACCCATGCGTCAGGACTTCTGCAGCGACGAGGATCACGGGGGAGCCGTGCACAGATGTCTTCACAGTATCTGTCATCTCATAGAAGATCATGCGCTCAAGGCGGACATTCCACTGCGTTTTGCGGCAGGTAAGGTTGTGGAGGGTGATGAGCTCATAACCGCAAAGCTTATGCTGGATCAGAATGAGACCGAGACCATGGAACATATCGTCCTGCAGATGGAGAGGGAGCGCGGCCTTGACCGCAGTGCATCCATGGCGGACATGAGGTACTCGTTTATATTCAGTGTGTGTGACAGCTGTGTCAAAAAACCTGCCAAGAGCAGGGAGAGCATACGCAGCGAAAAGATAGACAGGATACTCACCGGAAGATTCACGGCGATACCTATTTTTATCATCATAATGGGCATTGTGTTCTGGCTGACCTTTGATCTTATAGGCGGAAACCTTCAGGGGATCCTTGAGAAGGGGATGGATGCCCTGACTGCGGTTACGGATGATCTGCTGACCCGGGCCTCCGTGAATGCTGTTTTGCACGGTCTCATAATAAAAGGTGTTTTTGCGGGTGTTGGAAGTGTCCTCAGTTTCCTGCCCATTATCGTCACGCTGTTTTTCTTCCTGTCATTGCTTGAGGACAGCGGGTATATTGCGAGAGTTGCATTTTTTATGGATAAGCTTCTGCGAAAGATAGGCCTTTCGGGCAGGAGTATCGTCCCAATGCTGATAGGCTTCGGCTGTACCGTTCCGGCGGTCATGTCCACCAGAACCCTTCCCAGCGAGAGGGACAGAAAGATGACCATATTGCTGACACCCTTCATGAGCTGTACAGCAAAGCTCCCCATATATGCTTTTTTTGTGGATGCTTTCTTCCCTAAATACAAGGCTTTGATCATGGTGGGGCTGTATTTTCTGGGAATCCTGACAGGAATACTGGTGGCGTGCGTTTTCAAGAGGACGCTGTTTAGGGGTGAGGCTGTTCCGTTTGTAATGGAGCTCCCTAATTACAGGCTGCCGGGAGCGGAGAATGTTTTCAGGCTTCTGTGGGAAAAGGCAAAAGACTTCCTGCAGAGAGCCTTCACCGTCATATTGATGGCGACTATCGTCATCTGGCTTTTACAGAACTTTGACTGGCACTTTAATATAGTGGCGGATCAGCACGACAGCATACTGGCATCCGTGGCCGGAGTGCTGGCACCGATATTAAGCCCTGCGGGTCTCGGGGACTGGAGGATATGCACCTCCCTCATCAGCGGTTTCATGGCAAAGGAGAGCGTGGTATCAACCTTCGAGATATTGTTCGGCACAGAGGTGACAGCAGTTTTGATGCCGGCGCAGGCGGTTTCGATGCTGGTATTCTCCCTCCTGTACACTCCGTGCGTGGCTGCAGTGTCATCCATACGCAGGGAGATGGGAGGCAAATGGGCGGCTACAGTTGTGCTGTGGCAGTGCTTTGTGGCATGGGTGGCTGCCGTGATCGCATATTTGATTTGCGGTTGATATATTCGCTGTACTGTGATAAAATATATCAAATATGCTTTAACGCTTGTTCACGGTAACCGATGCCTGAAAAGGGCAGGCAGTTATCCTTCACAGTCACATCGGAGAACGTCATGAAGGGAAAGATTACAAAACAATTTGTAATAACCATTATCTTAATATTTGTGTTGCAGGCGTTGATGCTGGTATATATTTTCGGTACCACCTACAAAAAACTGGTAGATGATGTCATGGATATTGGTTCCAGCAACCTTGACAGCCGTGTCATCATGATAGAAAACTACCTGGACAGGGGTGGTAATACATTGTGGCTTGCAGCGGATACCGTCGACTACATGATGGAAGAAGGGATCGACGATGATGAGATGCTGAAATATCTGACCCGTGAGACCGCCAATATGCAGCATAAGTTTGATGCAAATTTTACGGGGATTTACGGCACTTTCGGCGGCGTTTATATTGACGGTGCCGGCTGGACTCCGGAGGAGGGTTACGACCCGACTGTCAGGGAATGGTATCAATCTGCGGTGAAGGCAGATCATGAGGTCGTGATCTCAAAGCCGTATGTAGATGCCCAGACCGGAGAGATAGTGGTTTCTTTCAGTAAACTCCTGTCCGACGGAGTCAGTGTTATATCTATGGATATAATATTGAATGAGGTTCAGAGATATGTTGAGGAAATAGATCTGGGAGGCAGCGGATACGCTTTTGTCATCGACAGTGACGGCACCATCATAGCTCATGATGACAGGATGATGGTTGGACATGCCGTTGATGAGAACGGTTTGTACAGCGACGTTATAAAAAGACTGCCCAGGGACAGGAAGGATGTTTTTTCCGCGAAGATCGAGGGACAGAATTGTACGGTGTTCTCAAGCCCGGTGGAAGGCGAGTGGACGCTGGTCATAATAGCTTTCAACTCAGTTCTCTTCCATAATACATGGATACAGTTTTTGACCGGTATGGCTATTTCGTGCGTTATCTTTTTGGTAATAGCTCTGTTCTGCGTGTTTTCCGTGAGACGCATATCGGATGCCGAAAAAAATGAGAGACACAGTATGGACCGGCTCTCCAGGATGAACATGGGGATCATACGTTCCCTTGCCACGGCCATAGATGCAAAGGACCGTTATACCAGCGGTCATTCCCAGAGGGTTGCGGATTACGCCGTGAGGATCGCCCGCAAGATGGGAAAGTCGGAGCAGGAGATCAAGACTATTGCTTACACGGGGCTTTTGCATGATGTGGGTAAGATCAGGGTTCCCGTGGATGTTATCAATAAGCCGGGAAAGCTTACGGAAGAGGAGTTCGAACAGATACGGATCCATCCTGTCAGCGGATATCATATCTTAAAGGGCGTGTTTGATGACGAACAGGTCAGATACGGTGCCAAATATCATCATGAGAGATATGACGGAAGAGGATATCCCAATGGGATTGAGGGTGAGAACATACCTGAGATCGCGCGCATCATAGCCGTCGCGGATGCCTATGATGCAATGGCCAGCAACAGAAGCTACAGAAAAGCCCTGCCTCAGCAGGTTGTCAGATCAGAGATAGAGAAGGGCAGGGGCACGCAGTTCGATCCGAATATCGCGGACATAATGCTGTCCATTATAGATGAGGATACAGGATATGTTCTCAAGCAGGAGCGAGAACTCAAGTGGAATATCCTGATCGTAGATGATGAGGTCGTGAATATAAAGGTTGTAAAACGTATACTGAAGGATGACAATAACTTATGCCTGTTTGAGGCCATGACCCCTGAAAAGGTCTTCAGTATAATGGATGAGCAGGACATTTCGCTGATACTCATGGATCTGTACATGCCCGGCATAGACGGGTTTACTCTGTACAAACAGGTTATGCAGAAAAAGAAGATACCTGTCATCATGATGACGGCCGACAGGAGCGGCGATACCATCAGAAAGATCAGGGAGTACGGCATCGATGATTATCTCACCAAGCCGTTAAGTGCTCTGGTACTTCAGGAGACGATCCACGGCGTGCTCCACGGTAATATAAAAAAGATATAAAAAATTGCAAAAATTTCAAAAATTTGTTGACGTTGCTTCACGTCCGTGGTATTATGTTCGGGCGATGGAAGTAACGTCTTTTTTTTATGTCTAAAAACAGGAGGGGTGAAAACGTCTGTAAAGCCGGTGTTATCGCATTTTTCTGTGATTAGGACGAGCAAAAACGAAAAACGGAGGTGGAAGTTGTGCGTACAAAGATTACATTGGCCTGCACAGAGTGCAAGCGTCGTAATTACAACATGACAAAAGACAAGAAAACCCATCCGGACCGCATGGAGACCAAGAAGTACTGCAGATTTTGCAAATCTCATACTTTACACAAGGAAACCAAATAATCCGGATTCAGGTGAAAGAGGATTAACATGGCATCATCAGAAAAGAGCATTGAGACGAGTAAGGACAATTTCTTTACCGGAGTGAAGACAGAGTTCAAGAAGATCATCTGGCCGACGAAGCAGGCAACTGCTAAGGAGACAACTGCCGTTATCGTGATCTCGGTGGTGGTAGGACTTATGATCGCCCTTATGGATTTTATCATCCAGTATGGGATTGATTTTCTGGTCAAGCTGTAGGATGAGGAGAGCGTATGGCAGAGGCAAACTGGTATGTTGCACACACTTATTCCGGATATGAGAATAAGGTGAAGGCAAACATCGACAAGACTATTGAAAACAGACATCTTGAGGATCAGATACTTGAGGTAAGGGTTCCCATGGTGGATTCCGTTGAGGTGGACGAGAAGGGACAGAAAAAGCAGGTTATGCGTAAGCTTTTCCCCGGATACGTTCTCATTAATATGGTCATGAACGATGAGACCTGGTACGTTGTCAGGAATACGAGAGGAGTCACAGGATTTGTAGGACCGGGATCAAAACCGGTTCCGCTGACGGAGACTGAAATGCGTAATCTTGGCATCGGCGCAGAGCAGCAGATCAAGGTTGATTTCGAGGAGGGCGACATGATAGTCGTCGTAGGCGGAGTCTGGAAGGACACCGTCGGCGTTATCCAGTCCATGAACGTGGCCAAGCAGATCGTCACGATCAATGTAGACATGTTCGGTCGCGAAACACCGGTAGAGATAAGTTTCGCAGAGGTCAGAAAGGCCAATAAACAGTAGGAGGAATTTCCAAAATGGCAAAGAAAGTAGAAGGCTATATCAAGCTTCAGATTCCTGCCGGAAAAGCTACACCGGCACCGCCGGTCGGACCTGCATTAGGTCAGCACGGCGTAAATATCGTAGAATTTACAAAACAGTTTAATGCAAAGACTGCTGAGATGGGTGATACTATAGTTCCTGTAGTTATCACGGTTTATGCTGACAGAAGCTTCAGCTTCATCACAAAGACTCCGCCGGCAGCAGTTCTTATCAAGAAAGCATGCAACATCAAGAGCGGTTCAGGCGTTCCCAACAAGACAAAAGTTGCTACGATCTCAAAGGCTAAGCTTCAGGAGATCGCAGAGCTTAAGATGCCTGATCTTAACGCAGCTTCCTTGGAGGCAGCCATGAGCATGATCGCAGGAACATGCCGCAGCATGGGTGTCAAGGTTGAGGAGTAATCCGAAGACCTGTAGTAACAGATAGTATTTATTAATAAAAAGACGAATGCTTTGATCGTGGGAGGGATACCCAATCGCAAATTAATGTCCCGCTAATACCACAGGAGGTAAAACATGAAAAGAGGAAAAAGATATGTAGAGGCTGCAAAGGCTGTAGATCGTTCAACACAGTATGATGTAGCCGAGGCTGTTGGTCTTGTTAAAAAGACAGCAGTTGCAAAGTTTGACGAGACTGTAGAGGTACATATCCGTACAGGTTGTGACGGACGTCACGCAGAGCAGCAGATCAGAGGCGCTGTAGTGCTTCCCCACGGAACAGGTAAAGAGGTTCGCGTTCTTGTTTTCGCTAAGGGTACAAAGTTAGATGAGGCACAGGCAGCAGGCGCTGATTTTGTAGGCGGCGAGGAGCTCATCCCGAAGATCCAGAACGAGGGATGGTTTGACTTCGACGTAGTAGTTGCTACACCGGACATGATGGGTGTTGTAGGTCGTCTCGGTCGTGTGCTCGGTCCCAAGGGACTCATGCCCAACCCGAAGGCCGGAACAGTCACAATGGATGTTACCAAGGCAGTTAACGACATCAAAGCAGGTAAGATTGAATACAGACTTGATAAAGCCAATATTATCCATGTGCCGATAGGAAAGGCCTCTTTCACAGAGGAACAGCTTACGGACAACTTCCAGAGCCTTATGTCTGCTATCATCAAAGCTAAGCCGGCTTCACTCAAGGGTACATACATCAAGAGCTGCACATTAAGCTCTACAATGGGACCCGGAGTTAAGATCAACACGACTAAGCTTCAGTAATTGAATAAGACATATATGAACGCAAAGCCCGGGATCTTCCCGGGCTTATTTTGTGTGACACGGGTTGGGAGTTTTGCTTGTGTTTTGACACATAATATGGTATAAAGAAAAGTTGTGAACAGACTGACTGCTTAAAACCGTGGCGATGCGGTTTTGAGTATATATTACAAACTCAGAGATTGGAACCGGTATTATACAGCATGAAGGAACGATTAAAGACAATTTTGGCCAATATGGGCATTCTGCCCAAATATCACTTTTTCAGATATGGTTTTAAGCGCAATATGAAAAACTATATCACGAAAAAGAAAAATGCCTCTTATAAACGCAAGACCCTGAAGAAGATATTCCCAGCGCAGTATGCAAAATATGCGAAACAGCCGGTGGAAGAAGACAAGGTTGTTTTCATAGAGACCAGGCTTCCCGAAGTCACCAACAGCTTCAGGGTTTTATATAACGAGCTTGCCGGAAAATATAATTACAGGATACATACACATTTTATGCTGGATTCCACGGCATCCAAAAAGGAATACATAGTGCGCTGCAACGATATGCTGCGTGACGTGGCTACAGCCAAATATGTATTCTTAAACGAAGCCAATAATGTCATAAGCTGTGTGAAGATGCGCCCGGAGACCAAGGTCATGCAGATGTGGCACGGATGCGGCGCGTTCAAAAAATGGGGTATGAGCACTGCGGAGCTCATCTTCGGTCTCACTGAAAAAGATCTTAAGGAATACCCCAATTACAAAAATCTTGACTATGTTACGGTGAGTTCACCTGAGGTCTCATGGGCTTACGTGGAGGCCATGGATCTCTCTGACAAGCCGGATACAGTAGTGCCTTTGGGTATCAGCAGATCCGATATTTTCTATGATGAGTCCTTCCGTCAAAAGGCCTTTGATAAGCTTTATGCCCTGATGCCGTCTGCAAAGGGCAAAAAGGTGATCCTATATGCACCTACTTTCAGGGGGCGCGTGGCAAAGGCAAAGACACCTGAGATGCTGGATGTTAAGATGTTCAAGGAGGCTTTTGAGGATGAGTATGTCCTGATATTTAAGCATCATCCTTTTGTGAAAAAGCCCATGCCTATTGAGCATGCGGATGCGGAATTCGCCCAGGATCTCACGGATGCATGTGAGATCGAGGAGCTTTTGTGCGTTGCCGATATCTGTATTTCGGACTACTCATCGCTGGTATTTGAGTATGCGCTGTTTGAAAAGCCCATGATATTCTTCTCCTATGACATTTCCGAGTATTTTGACTGGAGAGGATTTTATTACGATTATGATGAGCTGGCTCCGGGACCGATATTTGTGTCCAACAGCCAGATGATAGATTATATACAGCATGTGGACGAGCGTTTTGACAGGGACCGTGTTATAAGGTTCCGGGAAAAGTTCATGTCGGCCTGTGACGGACATGCCACAGAGCGTATCATGGAGGAAATGTTCGGACATGAATCTCTGGAAAAATACAGAAGATCCGATCCTGTGGAGGGAGCTTTTGACAGGCTGCCGAGAGCGGATGTACTTTTCAGCGAGCGGATGGAGCGTCTGGACAGACTTAAATGGTATACCACGGAGGGGCAGAAGCTATACGACAGAGCCTGCACTGACGGGGTGGTAGATAACTGTGTCGGTGTGTTCGTTGGAGAACACGTGGATGAGACTGTGGAGTATTTTAAGAGCGTTGCAGGTGAGACCGGAAGATTTACCTTTGCAGAGTTCGGAGAACTTCCTGAAAAACCTGCTGAAAGGCTTAATTATATGAGCCGTCTCGCAGGATGCGCTTTTCTTTTCATTACAGGCAGCAATGATATCATAAATGGTATAAAGCTGCGGCCTGAGACTAAGGTGATCCAAAACTGGAATGAGATAGTTCCTGTCAAAAAGTTTGGTTATGCCGGTGCGTTGTACAAGAGCGGTCTGAAGCGTGATTATACTGCCATAGCGCCTCTTCACGGGCATTATGACATTATACCGTTAGCGTCTGAGGGACTGAAGGAGATCTTTTCGGAGGCCTTCGGAGAGCAGGATGATGCGGCTTACAAGCCTATCGGTTCCATCATGACTGACATCCTGTTCGATAAGACCAGGAAAAAAGAGGCAAAGAAAAAACTCCAGACACTTTATCCTGCAGCCAAAGATAAAAAGGTTCTGTTTTACAAGCCGTATCACAGGATGGGAGTGAAAAGACCTGTGAGCGAGGTGTTCGTGGATTATATGGCCATGAGAGAGCGCTTCCTTGGCGAGTACGTCCTGATCTACATATCTCCGGGTTCGAAGATCGAGAAAAAGGACAACCTTTACAGTTACTGCGGGGATTTCATATACAATGCCACGGAGACCATGACAGAGTCGGAGTGCATGCTCTGCTGTGATGCGATGATAGGAGATTACGATCCGGATATCTACAAGTTTGTGCTGACCGGAAAACCGCTGTTTTTGTATGCTCCGGATCACAGATGGTTCTTGTCCGGTGAGGATATGTATTTTGATTATGTGGAAAATGCCCCAGGTCCGGTAATAGAGACCACGGAGGAGCTCCTGGCTGCCCTTTCCGATCTCGACAGTTATGATCACAGCAGGCGCAAGGCTTTCAAAAAGAGATTTTTGAGCGCCTGTGACGGTAATTCCACGGGCAGGCTGATGGATATCATGACGCAGGTATAAAAGCAGACAAAACCGGATAAACATAGATAGCATAGATAGCATAGATAACAAAGATAACAAAGATAACAAAGTCTGATCAGAAAAATGCGTTCGTTTGAATACGTTTTGAAAGGAGAACATCATGGGAGAGCGTAATAATGTTTTCGGAGTAGTATTGGCCGGCGGTAAGGGAACCCGCATGGGCAATGTGGAAAAGCCCAAGCAGTTTATGAATGTGGGAGGAAAGCCCATCATAGTGCATACAGTAGAGAAATTTGTGGTTTGTCCCGGTTTTGACATGGTGCTGGTGCTGTCTCCAAAGCAGTGGATCAAGCATACCGAGGACCTTATCAGAAAATACATCCCGGGAGCTTCCAATGTGAAGGTCATAGAAGGCGGATCATCCCGCAACGAGACCATCATGAATTCTATAAGATACATAGACAGTCTCGGAATGCTGGATGACGATACCATTATAGTGACACATGACTCCGTGCGCCCCTTCGTGACACACAGGATACTGGAGGAAAACATAGAGTTCACCAAAAAATACGGTGCCTGCGATACCGTGGTTGCCGCTACAGACACCATAGTCAGAAGCGATGACGGCGATTTCGTGACGGAGATACCGGAGAGATCGAAGATGTATCAGGGACAGACTCCACAGTCTTTCCGTGCCAAGAAACTGAGAGATCTCTACGAGTCCCTCACTGAGACAGAGAAGGGTATCCTGACCGATGCCACCAAGATATTCACCATAAAAGGCGAGCAGGTGCATCTTGTGGAGGGAGAGGTGTTTAACATCAAGATCACCTACCCATATGACCTCAAAGTAGCTGAAGCTTTACTGTAGGTCGGATCCGACCGATGCCTTTCGATTAAGGAGGAGAAAAGCCCGTGTTAAATACAGTTTACCAGTTGAAGAGACCGAGACAGTTTGAAATCTGTTTTAAGGATATAACGCTGGACGGAGAGCATATAATAGTCCGCCCCACCCATCTGTCTATCTGTAATGCAGACCAGCGCTATTATCAGGGCACGAGACCGGAGGAGGTGTTGAGCAAAAAGCTTCCCATGGCGCTCATACATGAGGGTATAGGACGCGTGGTATATGATCCCACAGGAACCTTTAATGTAGGTGATGAGGTAGTCATGATACCCAACACGCCTGTGGAGGATGATGAGATCATCGCCGAAAACTATCTCCGTTCCAGCAAGTTCAGGGGCAGTGGTTTTGACGGTTTTCTGCAGGAGTATGTGGAGACCTGTGCCGACAGGCTTGTGTTGCTGCCGAAGGGCATCAACAAGACAGTGGCGGCATTTACTGAGATAGTCAGTGTGAGCTACCATGCCATCACCAGGTTCATGCGTTTTTCCCATGACAGGAGAAATGTTGTGGGTGTGTGGGGAGACGGCAATCTGGGTTATATCACGGCTCTTTTGTTAAAGACAAGGTATCCTGAGATAAAGGTGTATGTTTTCGGCGTGAATGAGAATAAGCTGCATGACTTTACTTTCGCGGACGAGACATTTCTGGTGAATGCCATACCGCCGGAGCTCAGGATAGATCATGCTTTTGAGTGCGTGGGAGGCGGAGCTGCGCCAAGCGCCATAAACCAGATAATAGATTATATTCACCCGGAGGGAACCATATCCATATTGGGTGTTTCCGAGGATCTTGCACCTATCAATACGCGAATGGTGCTGGAAAAGGGTCTTCGTATTTTCGGCAGCAGCAGAAGCGGAAGAGAGGACTTTGTGGGTCTTGTGGATCTCTACAATGAGAGGCCGGAGATAGTGGAGTATCTTGAGAATATCGTGGGTTCGGTGGTGAAGGTACGCGAGCTTGCGGATATTACAACCGCCTTCGAGACCGACATTCACAAGCTTATCGGAAAGACTGTAATGGAATGGGACAAATAAGGTAAAATGAAGAAAAAGCTGTTTACACGTTTGTTATGTTTTTTGTTGATCTTTTCTTTGGCGACTCCTGTGTTTGAATTACTCTTGCAGGAGGAGGTAAAGGGAGCGGACAATATGGCTGTCCTGCGCATCATATCCACCACGGATACACATGCGCAGGGCAATTTTATGAATTACGACACCGGATCTGAACACTACTCCGGCAGCCTTTCGCAGGCCTACACTCTTATCAAAGAGGCGAGGGATGAGATAAAGGGCGGTGTGGACGCAACGCTGACAGTGGACTGCGGGGACACCATCTACGGTTTTGCATCAGATCAGATATACAACGGTGTTGTGGACGGAACGGAATATATGTATGAAGCCATGGCGGAGATGGAATATGATGCCATGACTTTAGGTAATCACGATTTTGATTACGGTCTGGATTACATAAAAGACACCCTTGAGGAGAACGATCTCTCCGATAAAGTGGTGTTATCAAATATCTATGATGCCAAGACCAAGCAGAATGTCTGGTCTCAGTACAAGATCATCACCAAAACCCTCACAACCAAAAAGGGAGAAAAAAAGAAAGTAAAGATCGGTATTATCGGTGTTCTGGTTCCGTATGTTTCCAAAAACTATGATTACACGGGGATCCTGCAGTCAAAGGGGATAGTGGATTCCGTGGAGAATAACGTGGGAACCCTGGAGGAACTGGGGGCAGATGTTATCGTGGTGCTGGCCCACTGCGGCGTGGGACCCGAGACAACGGGAGACAGTACGACCAACTGTGTATATGAGATCACCCAGCTCAGGGGTGTTGACGCCGTGGTATGCGGCCATAATCACAAAAACTGGCCTTCAGACGACAGAGATGTTCAGAATTATTTTAATTATGACAATGTTGAGACAAACGGCTGCATGAATGATGTTCCGGTGACTCAGCTCGCCAACCTGGCAACAGGCATCGGCATCATCGATCTGGAGATCTCCTTTGAAGGTAAAAAACCGGTGGTGATGAGCGGAGAATCCTCCATCAGATATGTGGACAGATCGGTTAAGATGAACCGCAAGATATACGATATCATAGCGGAATATGACGATAAGATGGACGAGCTTCTGAGCGAGCCGGTTGTTGCTGTCGACGAACCCATTAACGGTTATTTCGGTACATTTGAAGATAACGCTGCCATGCAGGCTGCAAATGAGGCGAAGATACAGTACGGTCTGGAGTACATCAAAAACTACTGCCCGGATTATAAGGACTGCATTGTGGTGGCGTCTACAGGATACAACCTTGTGGGGGTTGAATCCCAGGATGATTTCCTCTACATAGATGAGGATTTCACGCTGAAGGATGCGCTGAATGTCCAGAGATACGGCAGAAAACGCTCGGTCATCTACTGGATAACCGGAGCGAAACTCAGGGAACAGCTGGAATACAGGGTCGGACGATATTATAATAATGTGGCGGACCCCGACAGGGACTGGGAAGATGAGAACGTTGCAAAGTATGTAAAAGCAAAGAATCTGATCCCTGTTCTGTCGTCAGAGAAGATAGACGACTGGTCGGATTTTGCGGTGTTCGACGGCATAGAGTACACCATCGACCTCACATCCCCTGCCAGATATGATGACGACGGCAGGATCATCAACACTAATGCGCACCGCATCAGTTCGCTGACCTGTAACGGTGTGAAGATAAACGACGGCCAGAAACTCATATTGGTGAGCGATGCGCTGGATGACCATGAGCCTGCAGGTGCCCTCAAGGAGAGCCACAAGCTGGGCAGAAACGGTCAGTATAACACCCTGCTTTTGGTGGATTATCTGAAGAGAACCGCTGCAGACGGCGTGTTTTCCGTGCAGCAGGATGATAACTGGAAAATTTCCGTTCCGGAGTCGGACAGTTATCTGGTCAAGGCTTCCGAGACCAGCGACGAGATAGCGGAGAGCTTCGACTGGTATGTGGACATGCTGGGGGATAAAGGAAAGTATGCGTATTACAGGGCGAAGTTCGGATCAAAGGCAGGGGAGGATAAGACCGGGCCACTTCTGGTAGTGGGGCAGCTGAACCGTGAGATCACAAACCATGAGATAAAGATGGTGGTTCAGTCATCGGACCCTTCAGGTATAGCCGAGATCAGGTATGCTCCCGGAACTCTCGCAGCTGATGATGCAGCGTGGAGCGCCGGAACTGTTATTACTTCGACAAAAAGCTTTAATCTCACGGAAAACGGGTCTTATACAGTCCGTTCCGTAGATAAGCTGGGAAATGCCACGGTCAAGTTTTTCAAGGTGGAAAACTATTCGACGACGCAGGCGACAGCGCCGGTACTGAAGAATTTTTCCAACAAAAAGACGGTTATCACAGGAACCTGCGATCCGAATGCCGCAGTCTATATTTCCATAGGTGATAATACTTATGCCGTGAGGGCTTCGTCTGACGGAACTTTCAGCAAGGAAGTCGGATATCAGAGAGCCGGAAAGAAGATAAAGGCATGGATACAGACTACGGACGGCCTTGAGAGCGGAGTTACCGAGTCTGAGGTCTTGCGAAAGTGCGCCAATTATCCCACGGTCAATGACATTGACAACACGGAGGAGTTTATCTGCGGATATTTCAATGATGACAGGTACTCTAAGATAATAGCCATCGCCGACAACGGAAATGTGTACGTTCCGAAGGGGTGCGCATATTATTACAGGAACAGCAAGCTGTTCAAAAAGAGCGCCACCATCAAAGAGGTGGAGTATACGGTATATAACGACGGATATTTTGAGCTTGAGACAGACTGCCTGAACGCGGGAACCGGCATTAAGCTTTATGCGATAGACTGGATATACAGGTACAACAAGGTTCAGAATTTTGAGACTGTGGACGTGGCACCCAACAGACCCCGTATAGTGCATGACGTGCTGGATGCCGACAACAGGATTTTCGTAAAGCTGAACGAGCCAAAGAAGAATACGGATTACACTGTCACCGTAAAGTACATGGGCGAAGAGTATGAGCAGACTGTTAATTCGTCGAAAACATCCAATCTGGAGTTCATAATTCCGGGACTGGAAGCCGGAAAGACCATATCAGTAAAAGCGACGGATACCGTGAACGGTGTCGCAAGACACAGCGCTGCATATACGACTGCTGTCGATTCCTATGAAGATATGCTGGTGGATGATCCGGGTATAGAGATCATAGCCCTGAATGATGAGGCACTTGATGTAGAGGGCTTTGTATACGACATGGAGAGCGGGCAGGAGCTTGCTGTCATGATAGGTGACGATTGGCAGGTTGTGGATGTAAAGGATAACAGCTTCAGCATAAGCCTTGATGATTTTCTGAAGGCAGGCACGAAGATAGTGGCTGTCCTGAGAGATAAAAACGGATATGTGGAGGATGTGGCTGCCACAACCGTCAGGGAGTCGAGACCGGAAAAGCCGAGATTCATAACGGAAAAGATCACGGATGAGACAAAGACAGTTAAGATATTCTGCTATGACAAGGCGACTGTGAATATAAAGATCGGCAGTAAGATCTACAAGACGACCAAGTGTAAAAAAGGTCGCGGAGGTTATATTTACACTGTGAAGATTGACAAGCCTAAGTCGGGTAAGACCGTGAAGGTTTATATGTCCAACTCTGCCGGCAACAGCAAGGTAATAAAGCGTATCGTCAAAAAGACCAAAAAGAAGGCTGAAGAGACTGAGGAAGAGCAGGAGACAGAAACCTAAGAATAGAAAGATATGATAAAAGCGGCGGATCGGATCCGCCGCTTTTGTTGTACAGGTGTTATGATTTTTTGGAAAATACTTTTTTGATCTTTGCGGTGCCGCGTTTGAAAAATCCCTGACTGTAATATGCTGTCATGGAATCAAGTTTATTCTGCGCATGAGTGAGATCGCGCTGCGTATCCCGAAGTTCTTTTTTGAGAGCGGAGATCTCGGCGTTCTTTTCCTCGTTTTTCTCACGCATTGTGCCGTACATCTCGTGCTGCTTTATGAGAAGCTCACCGCATATGCGAACCATATCCTCCATCTCGTAGCGAGTGGGATCCTTTTCTTCGGACGGATGAGAAATCTCTTCCGTGAACAGTATGCCGTCCTCCCTGCCAAGATATTCGGTAGCAACGGCCTTATTTGCCTCGTCGTACTGTGCCATGAATGTCTCGTGCATTTCTCCGGTGAAATACTCGGTGCTCTTGAAAGCAATGTTGTCGTAGTGATCTCTCTGATATGCGTTCAAAAGCGGCAGTATGTAGCTGTTCTTTTGGCTGAAGTCCTCATAGCAGTTGAGGATACGCTTGATCTCAAGGGTTGGACCGGAAAGACTGGGGTTGATGATGTGATCCGGTTCCACAAAGGTGTCATCTGTCTCGACACCTGTAAGGTGCAGAAAATCAGCGGTGATGGAGCCCTTGTAATAGCTGCTCTTCTCGTAGACTCTGACGGTAATGTTCTCCTTGCCCGCAACTAAAGCGAGGGCATCAAGTCTTGCCTTATAGTCGAGCTTGAAAAAGCTGTATTTACCGGTCTCAATATATTCCTTAAAGGAGAGTTTGGATTTTTCCTTTACCTGCTGTGCCCAATATGACTGGATCAGGGTGTCCTGGCGTCGCAGGTACACGATGAATCTGAGCTCGACATCATGTTTGTCACAGGCGTCCTTCAGGGTTCTGATGCGGGCTTCCTTAAAGGAAGAAGAATTCCAAAGGTTCTCGTCCGATATGATGACTCTGTCATATTGTTCGAAATTAGACATGAGCTTTTCGAGACCTTCCGCTACAAGAGCTTCCTCGGCTGCTTTGTCGCGCTTTCCGTTCTCGCCCTTGACGGAGTGTACCAGGAAATGTGCATTGCGGTTTATACCTATGCCCGGAAACTCAAAACCAAGATTCGGGTAGATGGCACCGGCTGCTTTTATACGCTCGTTGTTGGTGGAGCAGTATATCTGAATGGCGCTGGTGCCGGTCTTGGGTGTTCCGGCATGTACGAAAAGTTGTTTTTTCATATTTTGAAAGCCTCACTGATCATTATTGTTTGCAGCATATACATTCTGCCATATTTCGATCAGCGTTGCAACGGTTGTAAAGAAAATTTTTTTGAAAAAAACCTTGACATGTGACAAATGTCGTGATAGTATTCGTGAGGTTGCCGAAGACAGCAGGTGCTCATTTGAGCGTAACCTATATGAACCTGCCGAGGGATTAGTACTTTTGATTTAAGTCATTATCACTCTCTGTGCGGCTGCATGGAGAGTTTTTTTGATCATAAATGCAGGTACTCCTGGGAATTTTAGCAACACACTAAAAAAGGAGGAAAAACTTGTGGCAAAGGTAGAGATCAAAGCACCTATCATTCAGGAGATCTCAGACTGCATCAAAGATGCGCAGTCAGTAGTCATCGTAGACTACCGTGGCCTTAATGTGGAGCAGGATACCGTATTACGTAAAAAGCTCCGTGAGGAAGGCATCGTGTACAAGGTTTACAAGAACACCTACATGAAGCGCGCATTCAAGGATACACCGTTTGAGTCGCTTTCTGAAACACTTGACGGACCGAACGCAATCGCTGTTTCCACAACAGATGCTACCGCTCCGGCACGTGTGATCGCTGAGTTTGCAAAGAAGGCTCCTGCACTTGAGTTCAAGGCAGGCGTTGTGGAAGGAAACTTCTATGATGCAGAGGGCATGAAGGTTATCGCTGCGATACCTTCAAGGGATGTACTTCTCTCAAGACTTCTTGGCAGCATGCAGTCACCGATCACAAACTTCGCTCGCGTCGTAAAGCAGATCGCAGAGAAGAACGAAGCACCGGCAGAGGCATAATCTTCTGCAGGAGAACATTTGACAATTTAATTTTATTTGGAGGAATTTAATATGACAACAGCAGAGATCATCGAGGCTATAAAGGGCCTCACCGTTTTAGAGCTCAATGACCTTGTTAAGGCATGTGAGGAAGAGTTTGGCGTATCTGCAGCAGCAGGCGTTGTAGTAGCAGCAGCAGGCCCGGCAGAGGCAGCTGAGGAGAAGACAGAGTT
>JAEEGL016006714.1_pt1 | contig 31297 bp, 22 predicted proteins | sample 9134231 | NCBI WGS metagenome assembly JAEEGL01 (sample SAMN16246548, study PRJNA631951) | gut metagenome | biome: gut microbiome; feature: rumen; material: fiber-attached | host: Bos | place: Iran: Karaj | collected 2018-10
GTACTTGCCTTTGTGTGCCGCAGGATGCTCCCATCCCTCGATATTTCCTTCATATCCCACCATCCAGCATTTTTTCTTGGTGGCATCTACCCATCCCTCAAGATTGCCTTTTTCAGCACCGGGATTCTTTAAGAGATTCTTAGTGGTCTTTGCCTCAACAATTGTCTGAGGCATGGCAGTAAAAACTACCAGGGATAGTAGTACAGATGCAATTAATCTTGACACTATTTTTTTTGCATTTTTCATATGCATTACCCTCCTGTCTCACAAGAAATATCCTTCATGGTTCTATTATCTCAGAGATATTCTAAGCAGTCATTGGAGTTGCCACATTTGTCATTGACAGTTTTGGGCAATATGAAAAATGTTTAGTTGGGTCACGTATCCTGTTGCAGGTAGACCGCGTAATAGGTGGCGCCTACAAACACAGCTCCGCCTATGATATTGCCGATGGTGACGGGAATCAGGTTGGTGACAAAGAATCCGAAGAGGGACAGTCCTTCAGCAGGGATGCCGTAAACTGACGAGGCAAGAAGTCCTGCCGGGATGAAATACATGTTGGCTACGCAGTGTTCAAAGCCGCCGATGATAAAGAGCATTACGGGAAGCCACAGTGCAAGCACTTTTCCTGCCAGTTCATCTGCTGCAAAGGAGCACCACACTGCCATGCACACCAGCACGTTGCAGAGGATTCCCTTAAGAAGTCCGTCCATAAAAGAAATATTTGATTTGGTAACAGCTGTGTTTACTACTGCAGCTGCCAGATTACCGCTATCAAAGCTGTAAGTGTGGGAGAATACTGCCAAAAGAGCTATAAGAAATCCGCCAACCATATTCCCCAGGTAGACGATAACCCAGTTTCTGAGCATTCCTGTGATGGAAGCCTTTCCCGAGAGAACAGGAATAATAATGAGGCAGTTGCCGGTAAAGAGCTCTGCGCCGCCCACCAGAACCATGAAAAGACCTATGGGAAACACAATGGAGCTCACAAGCCTTCCGGCCGACGGTGTCGCCGCATTTAAGGATGCAATCTGGCTTCCCAGTCCGCCCAGTGCAATAAAGGCTCCCGCCAGTATGCCTAGAAGAAATGCCTTTCCAAAACTCAGCTTTGTCTTGGCTGTTCCTGCATTTTCATAAGTTGCCGCTATCTGTGCCGGTGATTTCATAAATATCCTCCTCGTGAATTATCGTTGTTTGTAACAAGATACTATATATAGTACACTATGAAACAAACGAACACAATATCTGCTTTTGGCAAGTTGAAAGAACCGTTCCCATGGCTCCTTGCTGTTGCTATTATGAAGTCATGGGGACTGTCCCTTTGACTCCCCCTTGGCTAAGGCTGTTTTTTTGTTTATACTTATATTTAATATAGTTAATTATTTTAATGAGGGGAAAAGCCCTACTTTGCCGATGATGCCCACAGAGCAGGACTTTTACCCCGGACTAAAGGATAACTATGACCAAGAATAAACCAGTTACAAATGGAGTTGCAAAGGTTCCTGTGGTGATGCAGATGGAGGCCCTGGAGTGTGGTGCCGCCTGTCTGGACATGATTGCTGCATACTATGGGAAATGGATAGCCCTGGAGCAGGTGCGCCTTGACTGCGGTGTATCCAGGGACGGATCAAATGCCAGAAATGTCTTAAAGGCCGCCAGGAACTACGGCCTGGACGGGGCCGGATACAGGTTTGACGTTGAGACCCTGAGGGAAAAGGGACTCTTTCCCTGCATCATACACTGGGAGTACAACCACTTTGTGGTTCTGTGCGGATTTAAGGGAAACAAGGCATACCTCAACGACCCTGCCAGAGGAAGCGTTAAAATTCCGATAGAGGAATTTGAAAAGGGATTTACAGGCATAGTTCTGATGTTTGAGCCCACGGAGGCCTTTGTGGCCGACGGAAAGCGAAAGAGTGTACTGGGATTTGCTGCAAAGAGGCTTCAGGATGCCAGGTCTGCCGTGGTATTTGTGTTGGTAATGGCTCTGTTTACCTATGCCTTTACGGTTGTCAATCCCCTGATGTCCCAGTACTTCCTGGATACACTTCTTACGGGCAAGGATCCTGCCATGGGCACGCCCTTTCTGATTCTTCTTTCAGTGCTCACAGCCATACAGATAGCGGGTTCCCTTGCTTTTGCTGTGGGGAGCCTCAAGATTGATGGAAGGCTGGCCATAAACGGAAGTACTTCTTTTATGTGGAAGGTACTTCGTCTGCCCATGGAATTCTTTTCCCAGAGGATGTCCGGGGATATCATGATGCGCCAGACCACCAACGAGTCTATCGCCAGCGGCCTGGTCAATACCTTTGCTCCGCTGTGTCTGAACAGCGCAATGATGATCTTTTATCTCGTTATTATGATAAGATACTCCGTTCCCCTGACGATTCTGGGCGTCACTACGGTGGTCATAAATGTCTTTTTCTCAAAAATAATTTCAGATCACAGGATCAATCTCACCAGGGGAATGCTGGTGGACAGGGGCAAGCTCTCCACCAACACATTGTCCGGTATCAGCATGATAGAGAGCATCAAGGCCAGCGGTGCTGAGAACGGATTTTTTGAAAAGTGGGTTGAACTAAAGGCTGCTGCTGATGAGAAGGAAGTCAGGTATGTCAGGAAGGATGCATATCTTTCAGTTATTCCGGAGGTGGTGTCATCCCTTGCCAATTACGGGATTCTCTTTGCAGGAGTGTTTCTCACTCTGAAGGGGCAGTTCACAATAGGCATGATCACCGGATTCCAGGGCATTCTGGGTTCCTTCATGGGACCTGCATCGACCCTGACAAATGCCGGTCAGACCATATTTGAGATGCGCACCGAGATGGAGAGGGTTGAGGATGTCATGCAGTATCAGACGGACCCTAACGCTGACAGGGAGGATGATGACAGCCACGTATTTGAGAAGCTCTCAGGAAAAATCGAAGTCAGGAATGTGTCCTTCGGATATTCCAGGCTTGACAAGCCGTTTATCAAGGACTTTTCCATGGAGCTGACCCAGGGCAAGATCGTGTCCATAGTTGGCGGCAGCGGAAGCGGCAAGTCCACCATGAGCAAGCTCCTTTCCGGGCTTTACAGTCCCTGGAGCGGTGAGATCCTCTATGACGGAAAAAAGATTTCGGATATAGACAGGAGCTCTTTTACCGGGTCGGTTGCCGTGGTGGATCAGGACATAATCCTCTTTGAGGACACCATAGAGAACAATATCAAGATGTGGGATGACTCCATCGAGAACTTCGAGGTCATCCTGGCGGCCAGGGATGCCCAGATACATGATGACATAGTGGAAAAGCCCGGCGGATATCAGTACAGACTTGTTGAGGGTGGAAAAGACCTGTCGGGTGGTCAGAGGCAGCGCCTGGAGATAGCAAGGGTACTGGCCATGGACCCTTCGATCATAATTCTGGATGAGGCCACCAGCGCACTGGATGCCAAGACTGAATACGAGGTGGTAAAGGCGATCAAGGACAGGGGAATAACCCTGGTTATAATTGCCCACAGGCTGTCCACCATAAGGGATTCGGATGAGATCATCGTCCTGGACAAGGGCGATGTGGTTGAGAGAGGAACACACGATGAGCTGCTTGCCGTGGGCGGGTACTACAGCGCACTGGTTTCCAATGACTAAAACGAGATTATTCAAAGGAGTCTTAAATTGGGCTGGTTTGATGAACAGGTTAGACAGAGAAAAAGAATAGATGAGGAGCTCTTTCAGGGAGCCTACGAGAATATCACCAGGAAGATCACCGGAAGACGGGAGTCCGACGGGACCAGGAAGGGGAGTATTCGCAGTGCCATTGATGAGGTGTTTGACTACTACCACTACCAGAAGGTGGAGATTCCGTCAAATATTCAGGATCCCCTTGAGCAGATAGAATACGCTGCGGGCACAGTGGGCATGATGAAGGCCAATATAACCCTCAAGGGCAGCTGGTTTACGGACTGCTTTGGTCCCATAATCTGCTTCTTTAAGGAGGACAATCTGCCGATAGCTCTTTTCCCGAGAGGATTTGCTTCATATTATTATTATGATCCATCCACAGGTAAAAAGATAAAGGTTGGCAGGAAGGACCTGGCCCTCTTTAATGACGAGGCCATAGGCTTCTATGAACCCCTGCCCCTTAAAAAGCTGGGAATAGCTGATCTTGTGACTTATATGAAGAACCGTATGACCTACACGGACTATGGGTATCTGATCGCAGTGACCCTGGCAATTGTGGGACTGGCATTTATCATGCCGGCGGCAACCAGGGCTATGACAGGGGATGTGGTTGATAATTCCAACTATATGCTCTTTTCTGCTCTTGCATTAGTGATCGTGGTGACACTGTTTTTTACAAGCTTATTTAACGCCGTGAAAAATGTGCTGGCTGCCAGGCTGAGGTGGAAGATGACAATTCCTGTTGAGCAGGCGGTCATGCAGAGGATATTAACGCTGCCCGTGCCATTTTTCAGGGAGCACTCTGCAGGCGAGCTGTCCAGCAGGGCGGAGAGCATAAATGAGATATGCCAGATCCTGATTGATGATGTGCTGGTTCTGGGGATGCAGGCAGTTCTGTCACTGGCTCTCCTGGGGCAGATAGGTATCTTTACCCAGTCGCTGGTGGTGCCCTCCATGGCTGTCATTTTCCTGACCATATTAATATCTGTCCTTGCTACACTGATGCAGATGAACATAACCAAAAAGCGGATGAAGCTTCTGGCCGAGGAAGAGGGTCTCACCTACGCGGTCATAACCGGCATCCAGAAGATCAAGCTGGCAGGAGCAGAAAAGAGGATATTTGCAAAGTGGGCCAACCATTACGCAGAGGGTGCAGCTCTTTTGTATAACCCGCCCTTCCTTATAAAGGTGAGTGGTGTCATATCTTCAGCTGTCTCCCTTATAGGTACTGTTATCATATATGCCATTGCCATAAGGGATGGAGTTTCAGTCTCTGAGTACTTTGCCTTTAGCGTGGCCTATGCAGAGGTGTTTGCGACCTTTACACAGCTGTCGGCGGCATCACTGTCCATTGCCAGGATCAAACCTGTTCTTGACATGGCGGAGCCAATTCTCAAAGCTGAGCCTGAGAAAACCCTGAAAAAAGACCTTGTCACAAGGCTCAACGGAAGCATAGAGTTAAACGGTGTTTACTTCAGATACAATGACCAGTCACCCTATATCCTGAACAACTTCTCGCTGAAGATAAGGGCAGGGGAATATGTGGCTATAGTCGGGAAGACCGGCTGCGGCAAGTCTACTCTGGTCAGACTCCTTCTGGGATTTGAGAAGCCCGAAAAGGGCATTGTCTTCTATGATGGAAAAGACATTGCCAGGATCGATCTCAAGTCCCTGAGGCGAAGAATAGGATCCGTGATCCAGGACGGTAAGCTGACCTATGGGGATATCTTCCATAATATTTCCATCGCCTCGGACAAGCTCACGGTTGAAGAGGCCTGGGAGGCGGCGGAGATGGCCGGGATCGCAAATGACATAAGAGCCATGCCCATGGGAATGCACACCATTATTTCCGAGGGTCAGGGCGGCATTTCAGGTGGCCAGCGGCAGCGCCTTCTGATAGCCAGGGCCGTTGCATCAAAGCCCAGGGTCCTGATATTTGACGAGGCAACCAGCGCCCTGGACAACATAACCCAGAGGCAGATATCTGAGGCTCTGGACGGTCTTAAGTGCACAAGGATAGTCATTGCCCACCGCCTGTCCACCATCAAGAACTGCGACAGGATACTGGTCCTGGATGGAGGAAAGATAGTAGAAGAGGGAAGTTATAACAAGCTGATTGAGAAAAACGGGTATTTTGCAGAGCTTGTAAAGAGACAGCAGCTATAGAAAATATTTCAATTCTGTGGTATTATATGTAACTATTCAGAGCCTGGTAGGATTTAGTCTGCCATTTTTGACCTGAAAGCCTTGAAAAATCTTGATTTTTCGGCTTTAGCTCTGGATAGTTGCATTTTTTTATGGCGCATGAGGATTTTATGAAGAAACTGGTTGAAATAAAGAATGTAAGCAAGATATACAATCCGGGCGAGAATGAAGTGAGGGCCTTAAACCACGTCAGCCTGACCATTGGAGAGGGGGAGTTTGTGGCGATAATCGGCCAGTCCGGTTCCGGCAAATCCACTCTGATGAACATGCTGGGCTGCCTTGATACCCCCACCAGCGGCAAGTATTACCTTCACGGCATAGATGTGTCCCACATGACGGATGATGAGCAGTCTGACGTCCGTAACAGGGAAATCGGATTTATATTCCAGGGGTTCAATCTTATACCTTCACTTACGGCTCTTGAGAATGTGGAGCTTCCTCTTATATATAGAGGAGTTCCCAAAAAAGAGAGGCTCAGGCTCTCCAATGCAGCCTTAAACAGTGTGGGCCTTGAGAAGAGAAAGGACCACAAGCCAAACGAGATGTCCGGCGGACAGCAGCAGAGGGTCGCCATAGCAAGGGCTATAGCCCAGGCACCGCCCATACTTCTTGCGGATGAGCCCACAGGTAACCTGGACACAGCATCTACCAGGGATATCATACGTATCATCAAGAGACTCTACTATGAGGGCCGCACGGTCATCATCATTACCCATGATCCCGGCATTGCCAAACAGGCAAAGAGGATAATAACCATTTCGGACGGAATGATACAGAGTGACATCATCAATCCCGATTATAAAGAAGAAATCTGACGGTACAATCCGCCATGCAATAGTAAATAGAAGTAACAGGTAACAGTTTTACAAATGGGAGGAACAAATGGCTGAGAACAAGGAACTTGGGAAGGATATAGCAGGAAGCACGGAAAATGAAGAGGGGAAAAAGACAGATACTCCCCCTGTAGCTGCCGATGACAAACCAAAGACTGTCGGCAATACACCGGAGCCTGCTAATGAGATAAGGGAGACCACCGGAGAAGCGGTTGAGATCTATGACGAGGATGAGGACGTAGAGCTTGTGCCTCCTAAAAAGAAGAAGTTCAAAAAGCGCTATATTCTGCTGGGGCTGGCGGTTCTTGCGGCTGCAGGTTTTGTAGTCTTCAAAATTAATGCAGGAAAAAATAACATCACCATTGTCGAGACCACAGATGTTGCCAAAGGAAATATTGAGAACATTCTCTCAATATCAGGTACTGTTGAGAGTGCCGATACCAGGAGTTACTTCTCAGAGGTGACAGCTCCTATAGATACTGTAAATGTCAAAGTGGGTGACAAAGTAAAGGCCGGTGATGTGCTTTGCACATACGATACGGATTCCCTTGACCTTGCACAGAAGAATGCAGAGCTTCAGATCCAGCAGGCAAAGGGCAATTACAATGCCCTCTTTTCTCCCACAGGTGCAGCGGACAGAAAATATGCAGAGGGCATGAGCGCCCAGCAGATCAATGACAGAATAGATGCCATAACTGCTGAGATTGATGAGCTGAACAGCAGGATAACCGAGAAGAAGAGCAGGATCAACCAGACTCTTACAGATCTTCAGAAGGTTCAGCAGGATATCAACCAGAACGGTATTGCAGATTCCAGTGAGAGTGCGTTTGAAAATGGTAATACCGACTATATATACAGAAATGAGACAGACAACAAGGAGGACGGAAAGTGGGTTGAGCCCTCAGAGTCTGACAGACAGATGTCCCTTGCAGTTTCCCAATCCATCATGGATGTTCAGTATGCCTTAAACAACGACCCTGAGATGCAGGCATGGAGTGATCAGATAACTGCCCTCAAGGAGGAGCAGTCACACCTGTCCTCCGCCAAGGCTGCCCAGGTAAATCCCGGATCCGCAACAGCATCTAAGGCTTCTCTTGAGGCAACACAGCTGGCCCAGGAGGATACCATATCCAAGATAGAGACAGCAAGAGAAGGGATTAAGTCCGACGTAAACGGAGTTGTAACAGCCATTCCCACAAGTGTTGTAGACGGTGCGACTGTACAGAGCGGTGGACAGCTCATTACTATAGCAAATCTTGATGATGTGAAGATCACTATCCAGGTTTCCAAGAGTGACCTTCCCAAAATTTCAGTGGGACAGAAGGTGGACATCACCATCAATAACAAGCCCTACGAGGGAAAAATCGAGAAGATTTCAGGAGCAGCTACCAAGAACAGCAACGGCGTTGCAGTAGTAGAAACAACCATAAAGGTCACAAACCCGGATTCTGACATTATCCTGGGGGTTGAGGCCAACAACAAGATCCATGCCCAGAAGGCAGAGGACACCATTGTCATGCCCTATCAGTATGTCCAGACGGATTCAAAGGGCGATTATGTATATGTAATGGAAAATGGAATGGTAGTCAGAAAGGATGTTGAGATAGGCATCTCTACCAGTACTGAGGCACAGATAACAGCGGGCCTTAAGGAGGGTGACAAGGTTATCACTACCGATGCTTCAACTCTCACAGAGGGAATGCCTGTTGCCCTATCATCCGAGGAATAATATCAGCAATGGGTAAATTCATTGAGTATTTTAAAAGTGCAATTAAACAGATATTGGGAAACGGATACCGAACTGCCATGACCATGCTGGGAATTGTCATCGGTATTGCTGCCGTCATTGCGGTTGTGGCTCTTGGTAACGGAATGAGTGCCTATGTTACCCATTCCCTCAATGATCTTGCAGGAAACTATGGAAACATAAGTGTCAACACCTCCAAGACCTCGGAGAGGTTTACGCCTGAAGACATGAGAATTCTTGAGGATCAGCTTCCTGATATCAAGGGAGTATCTCCAAACCTGTCGGCCTACGGCAAGGTGACCACAAGAAAGGGTGCCTATAACTGCTCAATAAGCGGAGGAACCGAAGTCTTTGAGCATGCTATCAGTAATGGAATTGATAAGGGGCAGTACTTCACCAGACAGCAGGTGGATGCGGGACAGAGAGTATGTGTCATGCTGGAGGATGATGCCAGGCATATCTATGGAACCACAGATGTTATCGGGATGGAGCTGGATATCACCGTAGAGGGCAAGACTGCAACTTATACTATAGTTGGCCTTCGAAAGAATATGAACGACATGTATCAGTTCCTTATGCAGGGGCAGGAATACTTTGCCCAGATTGAGGTGCCCTACACAGCACTGGGAGCTGATTTTGACTATGAAACAGGAAGATTTTCTGAGCTGTATCTGTTTGATGACCAGTCCACCCTTTCGGTTTCAGTTAATAAGGCAAAAGAGATACTGGAGAACAACCACGGTTTAAGGGGAGAGGGCGTAATAAACGCATTCAGCATGGCGGATTTTTCTGATCAGCTGAATAATATCCTCGGTTATGCCCAGAAATTCCTAATACTTGTCTCTGTTATTTCTCTGGTTGTCGGCGGTATCGGTGTAATGAACATTATGCTGGTGTCTGTTACTGAGAGGACCAGGGAGATCGGAATAAGGAAATCCATAGGGGCAAGCACCGGAGCCATAATGACCCAGTTCCTGGCTGAGGCTGCCATTCTTACTCTTCTTGGAGGAATTGTGGGGATAATTCTGGGAATCGGGATGGCCTATGTGGTCTGCACTGCCATTGGATTTGATGTGATAATAACACCGACATCTGTTCTTGGAGCAGCATTTTTCTCAATTCTGATAGGTCTTTTCTTTGGAATATATCCGGCCAGGAAGGCTGCAAAAATGAGGCCCATAGATGCTCTGAGAGCATAGGGCAGGGAGAAATATGGGAACTTTTGGAGAGTATATAAAAAGTGCCATTGCAAGCATCATGGGAAATAAGGGAAGATCATTTCTTACGATGCTTGGAATAATCATAGGAATATCATCAGTGCTCACTGTCCTCATAATCGGGGATGGCATGAAGTCTACTGTCAACAGTGAGATGGACACCATTGGGGCTACAACCGTAAGCGTCAGCCTGGATAATACCAAGACTGAAAAGAAGTATACCAGGCAGGATCTCAATCTGATCGAAGAGAGCATTGATAATATTTATGGGATTTCTCCGAGCTTTAACACCTTTGGAAATCTCAAGGGAAGAAAGGGCGAAGTGATCGATGTCAATCTGACAGGTGAGAGCGATGTGGCTGAGAATTCAGGCCAGGTCAAGATGCTGCATGGAAGGTTCTTTAGCAGAAGTGACGTGGAGGATGAGAAGAGAGTTCTGGTGATAAGCCAGACTTTTGCAAATATGGTTTTCGGATATGAAGATGTTGTGGGGCAGACAGTTGAGATTTCATGCGGAGACAAGACCCAGGAATTTTCCGTTGTTGGTGTCAGGGAAGACACCACCATGGACAAGATGTACGCAAATCTTGGGGATAATGTCATGATCACTGCCTCCGCGCCATATACTTCACTGGCAGATTCCTATGACTTTAAGGTTGACGACATGTTCACTTCCTTTACAATATATCTTGACAGCCAGTACAAGGATGCTGTACTTTCCCAGACAAGAGCCGTTGTCGAAAATGTATTGGGCATCCGTGGAGAAAATGCTGTAAAGATTTCCTCCGGGTATGGCTTTGATGCGACGACCAACAGTATCCTGGACATTATCACATCGGTAATCGCCATAATTGCTGCGATTTCCCTGCTTGTAGGAGGAATCGGAGTTATGAATATCATGACCGTCTCCGTTACTGAGAGGACAAGGGAGATCGGAATCAGAAAATCACTGGGGGCAAGGACTTCGTCAATTCTGACCCAGTTTCTTGCAGAGGCTGCCATTCTTACATTTACAGGAGGACTTATAGGCATTGCCTTTGGGCTGTCTGTTTCGTTTATTATCTGTAAGGTGGTTGATTTCAAATTTATAGTCAATCCTGTCCTGGTGGTTGGTGTTGTTATGATATCCACGGCAATAGGTCTTTTCTTCGGAATATATCCGGCAAAGCGCGCCGCCAATCTTGACCCGATTGAGGCGCTTCGCACAGAATAGTTTATTTTAGTATTTTTGGGGTGAGTTGTGAGAGAAGTTATTGATAAATTGCTTCATGGCAAGTTTTTGTATACAGCCAGGAGTCTGGATTTTTCTACTGCCAGGGTGGAGCTTTCCACCAGCCCTGGTCAGATGGTAGAGGGCTCCTTTACGATCTTTGGTCCGGAGGATGCGCCGGTAATAGGTGAGGTTACTTCCACGGATCTGAGGATGGAGATCCTTACACCGCAGTTTAGCGGGTCTCCCTATGAGGTGTCTTACAGATTTAGCGCCAGGGGACTGGCCCAGGGAGATGTCCTGAAGGGAGACTTCAGGATCATATCTAATCAGGGAGAATACGTTCTTCCCTTCGTGGTCACCGTGAGAACAACCATGCTGGGGTCCAGTCTCGGTGATATCAGAAATCTGTTTCATTTCGCCAATCTGGCAAAGACAGACTGGGATGAGGCGGTTAGCCTCTTTTATTCTGATGCCTTCATTTCTGTATTTAAGGGCAATGACGCCCAGTACGAGAGTCTATACAGAGGTCTTTCCATCAATCCCGAGAGCCAGCAGGATGTGGAAGAATTCCTTATCGCAATCAATAAAAAGCACCCGGTGCAGTATCTGCTGGACCAGGAGCAGATGCAGGTGGAGTACAGGGGGACGTCCTCTGAGCACAGCGTTGTCATCACGAGAAACGGCTGGGGTTACACGGGGCTTCAGATGGAGACTGACGGAGAGTTCCTTCGTCTGAACAAACAGTCCATAGGGGAAGAGGATTTTACCGGGAATACTGCAAGGTTAAGGGTATGGATACTTCCCGACAAGCTTCACGAGGGCCGCAACTTTGGAAGGATAATCTTTTCCAATGCCTTTGTCAGGGTGGAGCTTCCGGTGACTGTCAACGTGGAGCTGTCAGATACGCATCTTTCTGCAGACTATCAGGAGATGAAAAAGCTGACGGTGGAGCTGGTAAGGATCTATGAGAACTTCAGCTGCAAAAAGATAACACCAAGGGCTTGGCTTTCTGAGACCGGCAAGATCATCACCAGGATGAATGCCATAAATGACAAGGTTCTGGAGGTGAGACTCTACACGGCTCACTACTACATAACAGCGGGAAGGACCAACGAGGGCAAGTGGATCCTGGATCAGCTGAGGCGTGAGGTTGAGGAGGCAAAGGGCGACACCCTCTACAGCTATTATCTATATCTCTCAACCCTTTGCAGCAAAGAGGAAGCCTTCATAAACGACATATCAGAGCGGCTTGAGGGAATATTCAGGAGGAACCCTGAAGACTGGAGGATTGCCTGGATACTTATGTACGTGTCCGAGGAGTTCACCACCAGCAGTCCCAGGAAATGGATGATGCTGGAGGAGCAGTTCTCCTACGGCTGCAGAAGCCCGATACTGTATCTGGAGGCGATGAATCTTTTAAATGATACGCCGTCCATACTTACAAGGCTTGATAAATATGAGCTCTTCGTCCTTGAATACGGCGCAAAGAGAAAGATCATGTCCCTGAATCTTATTGATCAGGTGGTATATCTGTCCCTTCGCGTCAGGAATTATGACAAGAGACTCTTTAACATATTGCGCGCTGCCTACGAGATCAAGGAGAATGACGAGGTCCTGGAGGCTATTGTTTCGCTGCTCATAAAGGGCGGCAAGACAGATTCCGGCTCCTTTGAGTGGTACAAAAAGGGCGTCGACAGGGAGCTTCGCATCACAAGACTCTATGAGTATTACATGATGTCCATCTACACAGATGACGACGGGCTTCTTCCCTGCGAGATCAGCAAGATGGTTCTGATGTACTTCTCGTACCAGAGCGATCTTGAGTACGACAAGAATGCCATTCTTTACAGATATATGCACGAGCACAGGGCTGATTATCCTGAGCTCTTTGAATCCTATATGCCGCAGATTGAGAAGTTCCTGCTGACTCAGCTTGACAAGGGCAGGACCAGCAGGGATCTGGGATATCTGTACAAAAATCTCCTGACCAGGCAGATGGTGGACGCAGCCAATGCCTCCAAGGTTCTGTCAGTTATTTTCACCTCGGAGATAAGGACCCAGGATAAGCGGATAAATGGTGTATGCGTGGTCTATGACAAATGTGAGGGCCAGATGAGATATCCTCTCGTGGACGGCACGGCCTATGTGCCCCTCTACGGAAGCGACTATGCGGTTTTCCTGACTGATCACGATGACAACAGATATGCAGCCAGCATTCCCTACACCAACACCAAGCTTATGCTCCCCGGAAAGCTGGCGGGCTACGCCATTCCATACATCCAGAAGGGCAAGGAGAATCTGGATCTCTTCCTGTGCGATCTGGGCAAGAACGCCTACACCATCGACATGGACAATGTTGGGAGATACAGGGATCTTGCTGAATCTGAGATGGTGCGGAAGAGCTGCAGGGATGAGATCAGGAACAATCTGATCAGGTTCTACTACGACAACGATTTTACAAGACAGCTCACGGAATACCTTCAGGGCGTGGATCCGGAGGAGCTCACCACCAGGGAGAGAAGCGAGATGGTTGAGCTAATGTCCATGGCAGGGCTCTATGAGAAGGCCCTGGAGTGGGTGAAGGAGTACGGCACCTACGGTCTTGATGCAAAAGTGAGCATGCGTTTATGTTCCAGGCTCCTGGACAGGTCTGCTCTGGAGACTGATCCCAGGGAGCTGGAGATTGCTCATTACGCCTTCCGGAACGGTAAGTATGACGAACAGGTCCTTTCCTACCTGGTTGCAGGCTTTAACGGAACTGTCAGGGAAATGCGGGATATCTGGAGAGCTGCCGAGTCCTTTGGGCTTGACACCTATGCCCTCTCTGAGAGGATTCTGGTTCAGATGCTATACAGCGGATCATATATCGGTGAGAAGATAGAGGTGTTCAAATCCTACGTCCACAGTGGAGGATCAACGGATATTGAGCTGGCATTTCTGGCCCAGAGTGCCTATGACAGCTTTGTACACGGAAGCGTCACGGACAAATATGTCTTTGACAGGATAGAGAGAATGGCCCTTGAGAGGGTGCCTCTTGTCCAGGTATGCTCCCTTGCATACCTGCGTTACTACGCTACTGAGAAAAAGTCAGGAGAGGAGTTTAACCGGGATGTGGCAGAGACCTTTTTGAGGGAGCTGCTGGCCAGGGATATATACTTCCCTTTCTATGCGGAATATGGGGAGCTTCTACCGGACATGGTGCAGTTTATCGACAAGACCATGCTGGAATACAGGACAATGCCCGGAAGCATCTGCCATGTGCACTACAGATTTGACAACGATGCAGGCGGTGAGTACAGAACCGTGGAGATGAGGGAGATGTACGATGGAATATATGTCTGCCACTTTGTGGTTTTCTTTGGCGAAAAGATGCAGTATTACATCACTGAGGAGAACCAGGAGGACGGAACTGTCACCGAGAGCGGCACGATCCAGAAGAGTGACATCGTAAACGGACAGCAGATAGGAATGTACAGCCTGATAAACGACGTCATGATCGGAGAGACCCTTCAGGACTACGACACCGTCGACACCCTGATAGGTGAGTACTACAAAAAGAGATTTATTTGTGACAGGCTGTTTGCACCGCTTGCAGATGAGTCACAGGGAGAAGGTTAATTAAATGCTTTTTGGAAATTCTGACACTAAGCGCTATGTACTGGGATATGATCTGGGAGAAAAGGTATCGCAGATCAGTTTTCTTGCGTCGGATGCGGATATGCCCGAGACGCTCTCATTACTTGCGGGCTCAGAACTTTATAATATACCCACTGTCCTCTGCAAGAGGAAGGACGTGAACCAGTGGTTTTTTGGCAAGGAGGCAGTACGCCACATAGAGTCGGGGGACGGCTATGAGGTAAAAGAACTTCTGGCAGCTGCAAAGGAGGGAAAGCCCGTCAAAGTTGGTGACGGCGAGTATGACCCGATAGCTCTTTTGACACTCTTTGTAAAAAGAAGCCTCTCACTACTGTCAATGGAGATGTCACTGGAGGACGTGGAGGGGATAATGTTTACTACAAAATCCCTTGACCACAGGATGGTGCAGGTCCTGAATGCTGTGACTTCGGCTCTGGAGCTGTCGACTTCAAATGTCTTTTACCAGAGTCACGAGGAGAGCTTCTTCAACTATATGCTCTATCAGCCGGAGGAACTGACCAAGCATTCTGTCCTGGCCTGCGACTATGACCGGGAGGAGCTGTCGGTTTATCAGATGGACTTCAACCACAGGACCAGGCCCGTTGTGGCGACCATAAGTGTCAATTCCCATGATGAGCTTCGGTTCGGAGGCGAGGGACTGTCAAAGAATGAGGACGCTGCCCTGTTCCACAAGATGTGTGAGAGGCTGGATGATGAGTTTCTGACCATCATGCAGAGGACATGCAGTGAAAAGATAATATCCACGGTATTTCTTCTTGGTGATGGTTTTAATGACAAGTGGACCAAGAGATCCCTGGAATTCCTCTGCAGGACCAGGCGCGTATTCCAGGGCAACAATCTCTTTTCCAAGGGGGCCTCAATAGCAGCCAGGGAGAGGATCCGGGGCACAGAGGGCACCGGGAGATTTGTATTTCTGGGGGAGGACAAGCTAAAGTCCAATCTGGGAATGAAGCTCTTAAAATGCGGAACTGAGGTCTACTATGCCCTTCTTGACGCGGGAGTGAACTGGTTTGAGGCCCGGACATCCCTGGATATCATAATGGATCCAAGCGGGATCCTTAACATTGAGGTCACACCTCTGACTGGGGGCAATCCCAAGGTGGTGCAGCTGTATCTCGATGGACTTGTAAAGCGCCCCAGGGGAACCACAAGGCTCAATATAGCCCTGGACATGGGCAGTGTAAATGAAGTGAATGTCAGAGTCACAGACAAGGGCTTTGGCGAGCTGTTTCCGGCTACCGGACAGGTGTGGGAGCAGACCATAGAGGTATAATAGTTTATGAGTAAACCGATCCTATGCATAGGAAGCTATGCCCAAAATCCGTTTCATATAGAGAAAATTGGCAGAAATGTGTACTGCATAGAGGAGCTGTGCTACTGCATTGTCCAGAATGCCTTTCTCATAGACGAGGAGCTCTTTTCAAAGGAACTCTTTAACTGGATAGACAAAGAGTGCTCACTGGAGAAGCTGTCGGATGAGCTTCGCAGTATGTATTCCAAGAGGTGTTCCATGGCATCTCTTGCGGGGACAATCCTTGACTACGTGGGTTACAACACAAGGAAAGAGGTGGACAGGACTGAGGAGATTCTCAGGGAAAACGCCGGAATGGATGTCTACCATAAAAAGCTGGCGAGAGCAGATTATCTCATGAAGGCCGGACGATATTCCATGGCCTTTGGGGAGTATGAGTTTCTTTTGAAGAATACCCCTGACATTGACAGGGACCTTCGGGGGCGCATCGAACACAACGAGGGAGTCATGTACGCAAGGCTCTTCCTCTTCAAAAAGGCAGCGGACATGTTCAAAAAGGCCTATGAGGACGCCGGCAGGAAGGAATCCTATGTCCAGTATCTGTCTGCAGTGAGGATGGATCTGCCAAACAAGGATTATGTGGCCTTTATCGCCGATTCTGACGAGGCCTACGAGGTCTCAATGGAGGTTGAGCGAAGGATGAAAGAGGCAGAGGAACTCTACGCTGCCAGCGATGCCAACCACAGGCTGGGGACCCTCATGGTCTACAAGGCAGAGAGCAAGATGCACGAGTACTACACCGGTATCGGAGATATCACTGAGAGCATGAAGCGTGAGTACAGGGATCTTGTGAGAGACAAGAGATAATAGGAAAATGGAGCATTAGATCAGATGGGATTCTTTGATATTTTTTCCAGAAATACAAAGGAAGACGAGTGGAAGAGTCAGACCAAGCTCCAGAACTGGAATGACATTGTCTACACCAGAAAAGATGTGGACATGGATGATCCTGTTCAGAGGAGAGAGTACATCGGCAGCTGTCTTGCCCAGATGCAGGAGGCGGCCAGGGAGCTTGACGCCCTTGAGTATGAGTACAACGATGTCACCAGCCATCTGCGTGACATGGAGGAAATAGATGCTCTTCCGGCGGAACAGAGGGAAGAGATCAACGAGTGCGCCAGGAAGATTGTAAAGTCCCAGGAGCAGCAGGAGAAATTTGGCAAACGCAAGCACAAGATGACTGACGCTGAGTTTGAGCGCATGGAGAGGCACAGGTCCGAAGCCAGGGAAGGTGCAAAAAAGCTTGCTGACGCCGAGGAGTACCAGAAGAAGATCAGAAATGACTTAAAGAGGCTTGATTCCGAGCATCAGGCATATATTTTCCAGGAGGACGAGATACTTACAACCATTGAGAATTCCAGGAGGCTTATCATTGCCATCGGAATTGCAATGGTGATCATTCTGGTTTTCCTTCTTGTTCTTCAGTACGGGCTTAAGCTGAACGTGGTCTACGGATATATGATAACCATCCTTTTGGCAGCCATAGCTATAACTGCACTGTATGTACAGAACACCAATGCGGCTGCGGAGCTGGGACGGGTCAGTAAGTCCATATCCAGACTCATCATGCTTCAGAACACAGTCAAGATAAGATATGTCAACAATACAAACCTCATAGACTACCTGTGCCTTAAATATGGAGTAAATAATTCCAAACAGCTGACGGATCTCTATGACAGATATCTCAAGGAGCGGGGCGAGAGGGAGAAGGTTGAGGATGCCAAGAAACAGCTGGATTCCAACCAGAAGGACCTCATATATATGCTGAGGCATTACCGGGTCAAGGATCCTGAGATCTGGCTTGGCCAGGTTGAGGCTCTCCTGGATCACAATGAAGAGGTGGAGATCAGGCACAGTCTCAATGTCCAGAGACAGTCCCTAAGAAAGCGGATGGAGTACAACAGGGATATCGTCGCCGGCAACGCCAAGGTGGAGATCGAGGACATGGCCAGGCAGTACCCCAAGTACACCCAGGAAATCCTGGACATGGTTTCAAGGTATGAGGACTGATTGATAATCTATGCCCGTGAGTGTATACTATGTTGCAGTGGGAAGCACGATAACTGCTTAGAAAAATGGGAAAGGATGTGTTATTGAAAATGAAAAGAGAATCACTATTTTCAGGGGGAAAAATGAAAGGATTAGGAAGAAGAATTGCAGCCGGTGTTCTTGCAGCAATGCTTGGACTTTCTGCAGGTACGTATGTCAATTCTAATGGTAGTGTTGTCGAGGCTAATACTAATACAACGCTTGCCCTTAATGATGTATATGTACAGGGAGAGATTCTTAATGGCGGTGATTCTGATTTCTATCAGATCACTCTTCCATATGCCGGATGGCTGACAATTACCCTTTGGGCAGGAAGCATAGGAAGAGGTGCGTTTGCCCTTTTGACTGATGATTTGGGTACCGAATACTTTTGGGAAAGCGCTTCGAGTTCTTCTGAAACTAACCCTCAGACAGCAACAAAGACAATTACCCTTGATAAGGGAACATACAAGATCAAGGTTTATGGAAGATGGAGTGATACTGTTGGCAAATACAAGGTTAAAGCCAGCTTTAAGCCTGCAGACAACAATGAAACAGAACCGAATAACTATTTTGAAAATGCAATGGTGTTAAATCCTGATACGCAGGTAACCGGTTTCATACATACAGATGATGACCTTGACTTTTACAAAATAGTATTACCCAGGGATATGTCTGTAAGGCTGACAATGATTTCAAGAACGAGACATACTCAGTATTCATTCTGGGATTCTGATTGTGTAATAATTGGCGATTACTATGATGTGGGTAATGCATCTGAAGACAGTCCCGTGTCCAAAACAACAGATATTAATCTGAAAGCCGGCGTTAATTATGTAAAAGTTAATACGCGATGGGGTGATAAAGGAAGATATCAGATTAAGTGGCAGGAAACTCCTACACCTGTGACAAACATTGGCATTACCGGTTCTACTTCCGGAAGAGCAGGTAACACAATATCGCTTTCGGCCAATGTTGCTCCGAGCAACGCCACAAATAAAACCCTTAAGTGGTCGTCATCGGATACATCAGTTGCAACAGTTAACGACAGTGGAAATGTATACCTGAAGAACGAAGGTACCGTAACAATTTATGCCGAGGCAACAGATGAAAGTAATGTTAAGGGCTCGATTTCCATTACAGTCAAGGAAGCCATCCGCAAAGTAACCAGAGTTACCATCTCCGGTGAGAAGACAGTAAAGGTCGGCAGCGGCATCAAGCTGAAGGCAGCAGTAGCACCCGGCAACGCAACAAAGAAAACACTCAAGTGGTACACCAGCAACAAGAACGTTGCGACAGTAGATTCCTGGGGAAGAGTTACAGGTAAGAAGGCCGGAAAAGCAACAATAGTTGCCACCGCAACAGATGGTTCAGGAGTATCAGGAAGCTATCAGATCACTGTAATAAAGAAGAACGCTGATCCTGCATCATCCAAGTCAGTTAAGAAGGCTTCATCTGTAAAGGTAAGTGCCATTGGCAACAAGAAGGTCAAGGTGACCTGGAAGAAGCAGAGTGCTGCCAACAAGTATGAGATCCAGGTATCAACCAACAAGAAGTTCACTCAGAACGTTCTCGTGAAGAATGCTGCCAAGAACAAGACAGCCCTCACTATCAAGTACAAGAAGGCTGGCAATGCATTTGTCAGGGTAAGGGCAATTGACAAGTATGGTTACGTCGGCAAGTGGAGCGATGTAAAGACAGTCAAGATCAGATAAACTAAAATCACAGAAACACAAAAGTCCGCGGCATTTCGCTGCGGACTTTTTGCGTTACGAGGTGAGGTTCTTTCGAACCCGATTTATGGTATCGCGCATCGCTTAGTGAGGTTCTTTCGAACCCGATTTATGGTACAATTGTTGGTAGATATCATAGGGAGTAAGGTTTTCACATATGTATTATGAGGGAGGCACAAATATATGAAAAGAAAGAGTATCACAGCAATTCTTCTGACAACCGCTATGACTATTGGCATTCTGGCGGGATGCGGAGATGAGGGCGCCAATAAGCCCGATGCAACGACGCAGACCACAGGAAGTGAGACCCAGGGTTCCGCAGAGGCCAACGGTCAGTCTGAAGATGGGATATCTTCAAAGGATGACTCCAAGGAGGCTGCAGGGGACGATGCAGGAACAGGTGAGGGGCAGTCAGGTGCCGGCACCTCTGTAAAGGCCGGCTCTCCGGATTCAGTGCTGGGTGAGTGGAAGTACATGTGCACTATCTACCACTCTGAGGATGGTGAGTACGACCCTTATGAATATGTCACCATGTGCACTGATGAGATGGCACCTGAGGGCACAGTCATAATCCGCAAGGACGGGGACAAATATCTTGCCGATTACAAGTTCCAGGAATATGAATACTACTGCATGATATATGGGGCGGAGCTGTCCTACAAGGAAGAGGCACCCTACGACGAGGCCGTGGACAGGCCATGGTGCTTTGAAATGGACCAACCCTTTGAAGATGGTGATAACAGCAATTACAAATACTCTGTAAACTCAGATGATGAGCTTGAAGTTGCAATTGAATACACCAGCGCCCCCGAGGATGAGTATCAGTACCATTCGCTGACAAGGCATCTTTATCTGCGCTCGGACTCCCCAAGGTTTGATAAGCCTGAGGACCTGAGATACTTCGACACCGTAACGGTATCCAATGAAGTGGATCTGTTAAACAGCATGCAGAACAACCGCAAGATCATTGTTGAATCCGGTAAATACAACTTCTCAACTATGGACAGGAGCAAAGTGACAAATACCAGGATATCCGAGAACTATGGCACACTTCAGGTAAACGGAGTATCTAATCTCGGGATTGAGGCAGCTCCCGGGGCAAAGGTGGAGTTCCTCATCGATGAACCCTATGACCCCGTTATGTCTTTTAACAACGGTGGAAATATCACGGTAAGGGGTCTTACCTGCGGTCATAATGTTGAACCCGGATACTGCAGCGGAAGTGTTCTGTATTTTGAAAGTATAAGCGGAGTGACTGTAGATAAGTGCAACCTCTATGGCAGCGGAACCTACGGTATCGAGACCATGTACACCAGCAATATCAATGTGACCGATACAGACATTTATGAGTGCACCTACGGACTCGTCTCAATGACAAACGGATCGTCAGCAACCTTCAAAAACTGCACCATGAGGGACAGCAGTGAGCTCTCCATGATCTATATCAGCAGCGTATATGATGTTCTGTTTGAAGACTGTACCTTCAGTGGGAACAGGGCTGATGCCTATGACACATGCTACTTTGTACAGCTGGACGAGTACGACAAGGCCACCTTCAGGAACTGCAAGTTTATTGACAACAAGTTCTACACCTTCTCCAACAGGGAGGTGACCCTGGAGAACTGCACCTCGGACAACAATCAGGCAGGCTTTGCAGATCTTTTGAAGGCCTCCAGTACCGGCGGCGTTCCGGATAAAGAGACAATTCTTTCTTCCTACGATGCTACAAAGAAAAGGCAGGAGGAGATAGATAACAGGTTTGCCAACGGTTCTCTTATGGATCAGCAGACCATGAACCAGCTGGCCTACGAGGAGTACAGTAACTGGGACGGACTCCTCAATTCAATATGGACTTATCTCAAGGAGAACCTTGATGAGGAAAAGATGACTTCCCTTACAGAGGAGCAGCAGAAGTGGATCCGTGAAAAAGAGGCATCCATGAAGGAGGCCGGCTCCGACTTCGAGGGAGGATCCATGCAGCCCATGATCGAGTACGGCACAGGGGCATCCCTTACGGAGAAAAGGGTAGAAGAACTAATGAATCAGTATATTAAAAACTGACATGCCAACACCATGAATGCACTTAAAATTCTTTGCATGAATACGTTACTGATGGTAAGATGATTCAAGGGTCAAAGAATCCTGCAAATTTTAACAATTCAGACTAAATGGCAGGGCTTTTTGGCCCTGCAGCATATTTGACACAAGGAGGAGTTTTATGAGTACTGACCGTTATTCAAGCCCGCTGTCTGAGCGATATGCAAGTGAGGATATGCAGTATATCTTTTCACAGGATATGAAGTTCAGGACCTGGAGGAGACTGTGGATTGCCCTTGCCGAAATAGAGAAGGAACTTGGACTGCCCATAACCCAGGAGCAGATCGATGAGCTCAAGGAGCACAAGGATGACATAAATTATGATGTTGCAAGAAAGCGCGAAAAGGAAGTGCGCCACGACGTCATGAGTCACGTGTATGCTTACGGTGTGCAGTGCCCCAAGGCAAAGGGGATAATCCACCTGGGAGCCACCAGCTGCTATGTGGGTGACAACACCGATATCATAATAATGACTGAGGGCCTTAAGCTGGTGAGGAAAAAGCTCGTCAACGTCATTGCTGAGCTATCCAAATTTGCTGACAAGTACAAGGACCAGCCCACGCTGGGATTTACACATTTTCAGCCGGCACAGCCCACAACTGTCGGGAAAAGAGCCTGTCTCTGGCTTCAGGATTTCTGCATAGACCTTGAGGATCTGGACTTTGTTCTCGACAACATGAAGCTCCTTGGATCCAAGGGTACAACAGGAACCCAGGCCTCTTTCCTGGAGCTCTTTGACGGAGACCTATCCAAGGTTGACAGGCTTGATCCGATGCTGGCGGAGAAGATGGGCTTTAAGGGATGCATGGCTGTCTCAGGCCAGACCTACAGCCGCAAGATAGACATGAAGGTCATCAATGTCCTGGCAGGAATCTGCTCATCAGCCACCAAGATGGCGCAGGATATAAGGCTTCTCCAGCATTTAAAAGAGGTTGAGGAGCCCTTTGAGAAGAGCCAGATCGGTTCTTCAGCCATGGCCTACAAGAGAAACCCCATGAGGAGCGAGAGAATCTGCTCCCTTTCAAGATATGTAATCGTAGACATGCTTAACCCGGCAATCACCGAGGTGTCACAGTGGTTTGAGAGGACCCTGGATGACTCAGCCAACAAGAGGCTCTCTATCCCTGAGGGATTTCTTGCAACAGACGGTGTGCTTGACCTGTGCCTCAATGTGGTTGACGGTCTTGTGGTATACCCCAAGGTTATCGAGAAGCACATGATGGCAGAGCTTCCCTTCATGGCAACTGAGAATATCATGATGGATGCAGTGAAGGCCGGAGGCGACAGACAGGAACTCCACGAGCGCATAAGGGAGCTCTCAATGGAAGCCGGAAAGAATGTAAAGGTGGAGGGCGGAGAAAACAATCTCCTGGAGCTCATTGCTGCGGACCCTGCATTCCACTTAAGTCTTGACGAGCTTAAGGCTGCCATGGATCCTGCGAAGTATGTTGGCTGCAGCGCACATCAGGTAGAGAAGTTCATTGATGAGGTGGTAAGGCCGATCATTGATGCCAACAGCGATATTCTTGGCGTAACAGCAGAGATCAATGTCTGATCATGATTAAAACTGCAACTCAGGAATGCTCAGCATAGAAAGAGGAAATGTATGAAAATAAGCGAGATCTTTAAGAACAAGGAGGTTACCCTGTCCTTTGAGGTGTTCCCGCCCAAGACAGACGACGGCTATGAGGCTGTGGAGAAGGCAGCGGCAGAGATAGCTGCATTAAAGCCCGACTTCATGAGCGTAACCTACGGAGCCGGTGGAGGGACCAGCAAGAATACTACTAATATCGCGGCAGATCTTCAGGACAAATACGGGGTAAATGTGCTTGCCCACCTCACCTGCGTCTCCTCCACCAGGGATGTGGTGAAGTATATGATTTCTGAGTACAGATCAAGGGGAATAGAGAACATCATGGCGCTTCGGGGAGATATTCCAAAGGAGGGCCGCATCTGTTTCGACTATGACCATGCCACTGAACTCATCTATGACATCAAGTCCATGGACGATGGTTTCTGCATCGGCGGAGCCTGCTATCCCGAGGGACATGTGGAGTGCGAGAGGCAGTCAGAGGACATCATTCACCTCAAGGAGAAGGTGGATGCGGGATGTGATTTCCTGACGACCCAGATGTTTTTTGATAACTCAATTCTCTATCAGTTCCTGTACAGGATAAGGGAGAAGGGAATCGAGGTCCCAGTGGTGCCCGGTATCATGCCCATCACCAACAAAAAGCAGGTGGCAAGGAGCGTTGCACTCTCGGGGTCATCCATTCCTCAGAAGATGAAGGTCATGGTGGACAGATTTGCTGATGAACCGGACAAGCTCAAGGAAGCAGGGATAATCTATGCCAGCGACCAGATAATTGACCTTATATCCCACGGCGTAGGGCACATCCATGTTTACTCAATGAACAAGCCGGATATTGCCGAAGGAATAATGCGTAATATCGCATCCATCATCAAGTAATAATATCTACATAATATTGTTTTTCGGAGAAATAAAATGGACGTTAATAATAACAACATTCCCAATTACAATCCCATCACGGAGGAGGATTTTCACTATTCCCAGGATGTTATCAGAAAGCTGTCAAATTACTTTGACGCCAAGGTGGTGGGGCAGCAGAGACTCAAGTTCTCGCTGATAAGCGCTATCCTTGCGGACGGACACATCCTTATCGAGTCGGTGCCTGGCCTGGCCAAGACCACTGCAGCCAAGGCAATATCTGACGCCGTGAACGGTAAATTTGCAAGGATACAGTGTACGCCGGACCTTCTTCCGGGGGATATCATCGGAACCCAGATCTACAATCAGGCCACCGGCAAATTTGAAAATATCTTAGGGCCTGTATTTGCCAATTTTGTGCTTCTGGATGAGGTCAACAGGTCAAGTGCCAAGACCCAGTCGGCGATGCTGGAGGCCATGCAGGAGAAGCAGGTAACCATCGGCGGCAAGAGTTATCACATGCCAGAGGACATCTTTGTCGTTATTGCTACCCAGAACCCCATCGAGCAGGAGGGAACCTATCCCCTCTCAGAGGCCCAGACTGACAGATTTATGATAAAAGAGGTCATCACCTATCCCACTGCAGGTGAGGAGGTGGAGATCCTTAGCCGTATGGAGACCGGGGCAATATCCAGGATTGATCCCCCTGTGCTGGAGATAAAGGACGTGGACAGGGTTCAGGATATTGTGGAGAAAGTCTACATGGACGAGGCCATAAAGTGGTATATATCCAGCATTGTTGTGGCATCCCGCCGCACTGCCCAGATACAGAACCTGGATATCCTCAAGTACGTCCGCATCGGGGCCAGCCCCAGGGCATCCATCGCTTTCCTCAAGATGTCCAAGGCAGCAGCTCTTTTGCAGGGAAGGACTTATGTCACCCCCGAGGATGTCAAGCAGGTCAGCCATCAGGTCCTTCGTCACAGGATAGGCCTCAATTACTCTGCGGTTGCAGACAACGTGCCTGTTGAGGCAGTTATTGATGCTATAGTCAATTCGGTAAAGGCGCCATAATGAAGATCGATTATGAGTATCTGTCAAGGATAAGGCGGGCAGTAGCTCTTTATACAAAAAGAAAGACCTCGAATATCCTGGATGGTGATTTCCACTCCGTCCACAGGGGCAGGAGCATGGAGTTCGATGACCTCAAGGAATATGCCTACGGCGATGATGTCCACGATATAGACTGGAAGTCCTCATCCCGCATGGGCACTATTCTTGTGCGCAGATATATGACTGACAGAAGGCACAATGTCATGTTTATCTGTGACAGGGGGAGCAAGATGATGGGAGACACCACAAAGGGTGCCAACAAGAGCGCTCTTGCAGCCATGACCTTCGGGACAATTGCGTATATTGTTGGAAGGAACGGGGCGGATGTGGCCATCTCTTTTCCCAATGAGAGAAATGCCAGCGTGAGCCTGTTCAAGTCCGGCTCCGACCACCTTGAGAGCCTCATGTACAACTATGAGAGCAGGGCCACCACCGACACCCCCTTTGGGATTACTGATACGGTAAAAGAGGTGCTTAACACCGTTCACAAGAAGATGATCATTTTCCTTGTGACGGATTTTGAGGGATTGTCCCAGCTGGATGAGGGTCTTGTCCGCAGTATCACCAGGGAGCATGATCTCTTTGTGATAAATCTGGAGGACGCTTATCTCACCGGTGACAGTGTCTTTGACAATGAGAGGAGCAGGTATGAGAGGTTCTTCCTGTCCCACTCAAGGGCTCTGCACGATGAGGAGGTAAGGCTAAGGAGTGAGATCCTTGACAGCGCCCATGAAATATTCAAGCGCAACAGGGTGGTATCATGTACCATCGCCTCTGAGGAGGAGATCATCGACAGCACCATAGCGCTTTTTGAGAGGTACAGAAATGGTTACTTCGGTTAAACTACAGAACCCCTTTGAGTACAGCTGGTGGGTGTATCTCGTCTTTGCAGTCCTCCTTCTGGCGGCATTTGTGCTGCTGATCTGTGGGGGAGTCAAGGCGGCACCTTACCTCAAAAAGGAGAAAAAGATTCCGTCGGTTGCAAGAAAAGTTGCAATGACTCCGGGGCTTTTGAGGGCACTTAAGGAGCAGTACGTTTCGAGGGTTCAGGCGATAATAAAGGGATATACAGAGGGCACCGTCAGCAAAAGAGACGGCTACCAGCAGCTCAGCTTCGTCATAAGGAGCTTTGTCCACGAGGTCACGGGCATCAATGTTGAGAACTATACCATCAGTGAGGTGAAGGCAATGGGCATAAGGAAGCTGGATATCCTGATGGAAGAGTATTATGTGCCGGAATTTGCGGAGGATGAGAAGGCCAGGGACAAGGACCTGACTAAATCCTGCAATACGGCTATGGGAGTGATAAAATCATGGAGCTAATGTATAAAGAGGTGCTCTACGCCGGAGCAGGTATTCTGGTGGCAGCTCTTTTGATACTGCTTGTGGTATACAGAAAAACTAAATACAGATTCCTTGAGGGGACCAGGGCTGCCAATACGCTGAGGATCCGCTCCACCAGCCTCTATAAGAGCCTGACGGTAAGGTATCTGACCCTGTCGGTGGTAATGATTGCGTCCCTCATAGGAGCTATCGGCTCGTCCATTGTTCTGGCATCAAGGCCCTATGAGACCTCCGATGTGGTGAGCGGAGTCAGGAAAAGAGATATCATACTGTGTCTTGACGTGTCCTACTCGCTCTACGATCTCAATTCGGAGCTCACGGATTATCTCAAGGATGTGGTTGCAGGACTTGAGGGAGACAGGTTCGGTGTCAGCATCTTCAACACTTCATCGGTGACCTATGTTCCTCTGACTGATGACTACGACTATATAATTGACAGGTTGGATGAGCTTCACGAGTACTTCGTCATGCAGAAGGAGTATTTCGAGAACTACTACACGGTCTATGAGGATGAAAGACTTATCCCGGATGACAGGATCGAGAGATACAGGGAGCTGACGGACAGGCTGGACTACTTTGAGGCCGGGACACTCTATGACAACTGGTACAGAGGATCATCCCTGATCGGAGAGGGCCTTGGAACAGCGCTGTACTCTTTTCCATATCTGAATGATTCGGACAGGACAAGAGTTATCATCATGTCGACGGACAACGAGCTCAATGCCTTTGGGCGGGAAGTGCTGAATCTCCAGGAGGCCTCCGAGTACTGCAAAAAGAACAAGGTCACCGTATTTGGCATATTCCCATCTGAGGAAAAGTTCTACGATCCCGAGAACTACAACTATGCCTCCTGCCTCAACGGCTTCAAGACCGCGGTGGAGACAACAGGCGGCAAGTTCTACATAAGGACCAGATCCCAGTCGGTGGCTGAGATCGTGGGGGATATCCAGAAGCAGGAGGCCATGCTTGTGAAGGTAGTGATGACCAGGCAGACCCAGGACCTTCCCCAGATTCCTTTTATCATCATGATCATATGCCTTGTACTTGGCTGCTCGGCAGGATTGGTATTACAGAAATGACCTTTAAACCTATTTTTTCAATTGGAATAATGCTGGCGGTTTTTGGCCTGTTTTTTGCTGTTACTGCACTTCTTGTCATAAGGAACAGGACAAAGACCTCCGACAAAATATACACGCTGATAAGGATGTCCATCATCTATATTCTTGCGCTGACAATAGGCCTTCGGCCTGTGCTGGTGGAGACCAAATATGAGTTTGCCACCAAGAACCTGGACGTTTTATTTGTGGTTGATAATACCATAAGCATGTGGGCCCAGGATTATGCCGGCAGAAAAGAGAGGATGAAGGGCGTAGTAAGTGACGCGGGGATAATCATTGATGAGCTTGCGGGCAGCAATTTCGGGCTTGTAACCTTTGATGACACATCCCATGTGCTGTCACCCTTTACACAGGACATGCAATATATAAAAGACCTGTTTGATACCTTCAAGTCTCCGGACAGTTACTACGCCAAGGGCAGTGACCTGTCCAAGCCCTATCAGGACATAGAAGCTCTGTTGCTGTCCTCCAGCAGAAAAGAGAACCGAAAGACAATTGTCTTTTACATGAGCGACGGCGAGATAACCAACGGCAAGGAGCTGAGGGATTACTCAGAGCTTGCCCAGTACATCGATGCCGGGGCTGTGCTTGGATACGGGTCTGAAACGGGCGGCAAGATGAGTGACACTTACGGCTATGATTATGTCTACGACTACAACGAGCACCAGGATGCCATCTCCAGGATCGATGAGGCTAACCTTCAGAAGATCGCGGAGGACCTGGGGCTTACCTACATGAACATGAATGGCGGGAACACTGCCCTTCGGGGCGCCGTGGAGGTCATCAAGGAGGCCAGCAAGACCGTCATAGAGACCGGTGAGGGAGCGGAGATACAGACTGACATCTACTATTTCTTTGCGATTCCCCTGGCGCTCATGCTTCTTTTGGAGCTTGTTTTTATCGTCAGAAGAGGGAGGATTTGATCATGAAAAAGATTCCTCTGAGATTATATTTTATGATAATAATGGGCATTTTCATCTTTGCCCTTTCCATGATGCTGTTGTACAGGCTCTTTGTTAACCATGACTTTGTTTCAAAGTACAACGATGGGGTTATCGATGTGACAGGGGAGGAGAAGCTCCTGGAGTTTAACTTTCCGGAGAGTTACCTGCCCTACTACAACCTGGGGAACGCGGCCTACAAAAACGGCGATTACAACTCTGCCATTTCCTACTACAACGAGGCACTCAACATGCACCCCTCAGAGGGGGCTGACTGCCAGATAAGGATCAATCTTGCACTTTCCCTGTGCAATACCATCAACTTCTACAGACTGGATTCCCAGGAGAAGATCGATACGGCTCTTTTCATTCTCTATAAGGCCAGGGACGTGCTGACTGAGAACGGCTGTGCTTCGCCGGAGGGACATGACGGCCACAACCAGGATGCCCAGCAGCTCAAGGAGGATATCGACAGGATGATAGAGATGCTGCAGAACCCGGATCAGGGCGGAAGCAGCAGTGATGACCAGCAGCAGGACGACAGCGGCAACAGCAGCGACGGGTCCTCAGGAAAAGACAACAGGCCCTCCGACAGGGAGAAGAAGATCCAGGGAGAGCTGGAAGGCAATAAAAAGGATGCCCTTGAGGACAGAAAAGAGACCCAGGGCAATCTGGACAAGTGGTCAGACCACCTGGGCGGAGGCGAGGATGGTGATGGTTCAGGCGATGGAGACGGAGACGGCTCCGGAGGCGGCATCACAAGTCCGTGGTAAATTGGATGTGGTACATGGGAAAGTCCCGGCACGGAGCCGGTCAGTCGCATATTGCACAGTCAACTTCGGGTACGCTTGCGCTCAAGTGTGCTTCGTAGCGGTACTAAGCTCGAAAAGACCTCGCTAAGTACCGACGAGCACACATGCCCACTCAGTTGACTGTGCAATATGCATCTGTCGGCTCCGTGCCGGGATTTTTGCCCTGCGCATATAAATCATTCAACTATGAAAAGTCTTCACATCTTGATATTTACACTTGAAAGATTTGAGGTTTGTCTGTATAATTTTAATTTGCGTAACACGACAGTTCATTTGTACCTTCCTGTCGTTAAACAAAACCGGGACTGCATGAGATAAGAATTATTTCTTGAATGATATTTCTGGAATTTGTAGCAAATACTCATTTCAGTGTAGACAATTAAGGATATTTGCTTATTTTTTGTGGCTCTGCGTTCGCGCAGAGCCATTTTTATGCGATTCTACGGATGAAATATTAAGGAGGTCATATGAAAAAGGTAATAATTGACTGTGATCCGGGGATTGATGATTCACTGGCTATAATGCTGGCACTCAACAGTCCGGAAATCGAGGTTGTCGGAATCACGATTGTTGCGGGAAACTCACCTGTAATCATGGGCTTTCAGAATGCCAAGCGGATACTGAAGTTTATGGACAGGCTGGATGTTCCGGTCTATGTGGGAGCTGACAGACCCAGGGTCAGAGAATATGTGAATGCCCTTGATACTCATGGAAGTGACGGCCTTGGAGAGAGCTTTCTTTCGGAGGTGGAGGGACAGAGCATTCCCGAAAAGACTGCGGTTCAGTTTATGAGTGATGAACTACAGTCTGGGGATGTGTCCGTGATTGCCCTGGGGCCACTGACGAACCTGGCGCAGCTGATCGATGAGGACACGGATTCTTTTCTTAAGACTCAGAGGCTTGTCTCCATGGGAGGCAATTTCAGAAGCCATGGCAACTGCTCGCCGGTGGCAGAGTACAACTACTGGGAGGACCCAGACAGTGCCAAGCTGGTTTTTGAGACGTTGTACAACAATCATCGGATGATGGAGATGGTGGGGCTTGATGTTACCAGAGAGATTGTGCTGACGCCTGAGATACTTGATGAGATGAAACGTGTCAATTCCCACGTGGGTGATTATGTTGAGAAGATCACAAAGTTCTATTTCAAGTTCCACTGGGAGTGGGAGCACATAAGAGGATGTGTAATAAACGACCCTCTTGCGGTTTCGCAGTTCATAAATCCGCAGCTGCTTCATGGAATTGAGGCATATACAGATGTTGAGACAGGTGGGATCAGCCTGGGACAGACCGTGGTCGATTCAATGGGGTTCTACCGCAAGGAGAGCAATGCCAGGGTTTTTACCGAGGTTGACAGGACAGCATTCTGGGAGATGTTTCTGACAAGGCTCCTGGGGATTGATGAGGAACTTTGTAAAAAGAGATTTGGGAATCTGATAGTTTTTTAGAAATGGAGTAAAATTATGAAAATCAATGCTAAAAAAATGACTTTTATCGCACTGGCAGTGGCCATCAACATAGTGGGGAGTAAGCTGGCGCTGTTCCTGCATCTGCCGATATTCCTTGACAGCATCGGAACAATGCTTGCAGGAATTGCCATGGGACCTTTTGCAGGCGGACTTACTGCTCTTGTCGGAGGACTTATAAACGGAGCCCTGGGCGATATTTATGCGATTTATTTTTCACTGAGCGGGGTTCTGATGGGAGTGATCGCGGGACTCCTGATGCATGGCAAAAAGAATACGATTCCTTCAATATTCTGGAAATGTCTTGTGATCACACTTCCTGCATCAGCTCTTTCCGCATGTATTGAGACA
>JAEEGL014945268.1_pt1 | contig 31296 bp, 16 predicted proteins | sample 9134231 | NCBI WGS metagenome assembly JAEEGL01 (sample SAMN16246548, study PRJNA631951) | gut metagenome | biome: gut microbiome; feature: rumen; material: fiber-attached | host: Bos | place: Iran: Karaj | collected 2018-10
ATATTTATTAACATATTTATTTATGTGGATAGCATATTTTTTTCTTTCAGAAGATTTTTCTTTTTTAGTATATAATACAAAAACAAAAAAAGAAGAAATAGAAAATTTTTGTTATTCATCAATTCAATGTTGGATGTTTATAACAAATTATGGAGTTAGAAATGGAGGAGGAATTGCAGATCAATTACCAAAAGATTCTTTTAAAATAAATCCAAAAAGATATTTAGTTAGATTTTTTTTTGATATGATTTTTGATATTCTTATTGTTTTAATCATGTTAAATGTTTTCTTTGGTATAATTGTTGATGCTTTTGCTGAATTAAGAAATAAAAATTATGAAAGGGAAAAAGATAGAAATTCTATTTGTTTTATTTGCCAAATTTCTTCTGATGAATGCTTAAGAAGAAATATTGATTTTGAAGAACATGTCTTAAAAATTCATAATTTATGGAATTATGTTTATTTTCTTACTTATTTACATTTAATTGATTCTAATGATTTTAATCGAGTCGAAGGTTATGTTTGGGAAAAATTAGGTAATCAAGATTACAGTTGGTTACCTTTGGAAAGTTAAATTTTTTATATTATTTTTTGATTTTGAAATATTTCTTTGTTTTATTTTCAAAAAAAAAGAATATTTCAGTTGTAAATAATAATTATGATATTTTGTTAATTTTAAATTTTAAAAAATATTATATTTTAAATTGAGATAATTATTAAAAATATATATTTATTTTTACATTAAATAATTTTATTATTAGAATTAAGAATAAAAAACACTAAATTTAATATTATATTGTATGTTAATAAAAAAAGAATAAATTTCAATTGAATTAAAAACTATTATTTAATATTAATAAATAATATAATTAATCATTAATAAATTATTTCTTTTTTGAAGTTCCAGCTTTTCTTCCTTTTTTTTTCGTAGTTTCAGGTTCTGGTAGTTTTTTTCCTAATTTAATTGAACTAGAAATATTAGCTTTAACTTGGAAAAAACTCTCTAATCTAGATTGATTAGATTTATTTTTAGCATTATCTAATCTTTTCATAGCATTATCAATTCTACTTTCACTGAAATTTTTTTCTTTAACTAAAAATTGTTTTAAACCTTCATAATCAGGTTTTTTAAATTCTAATTTAATATCTTTAGTATTGACAACTTCAGGTTCTTTAAATAATTTTCTAGCTAATTGATAATCGAAAGTATTTAAATCATAAATCATTTTTTTTTTATGAGTATTATCTTTATTATATTTCTCAGCATATTTAAGGACATTTTCAATATTTTTATTATCCTTAATTAATTTATAAGCAGTAATAGCACCAATACCTTCAATTCTAGAACAATAATCACATCCACATAAAATACATAAATCAATAAATTCATCCATATTTAAATTTAATCCTTTTAAAACATCACTTAATTGAATTTGAATAACATTATCATCTTTAGTACTTAAATCTCGAATTAAATAAGGACATCCAAAACATAAAGTATCCATATCTTCAGTACAAGCACAAAAACAAATTTTATCTTTTGCTAAAATAGAACATGAAGCTTCAGCTTCACTTGGTGCTTCAATAAGTGGAATACCTAATAATGTAATTAATTTTTTAGCATCATCAGTCATTTTTTTATCAATTTTAATAGTTTGATTAGCAAATTTTAATGCTTTTTCCATATCTCCTTCATCTTTAGCTTCATTTTTTTCTTTTTCTGCATTTTCCTTTATTTCTTTTCTTTTCATTAATACATTTCTCTTTGCTTCTGGAGGCTTTCCATCAAATACCCATATTGGCCTTATCCCATTCTCCATTAACATTATCGAACGGTTAAATAATCCTAGTAAGTGACCTGTCAAATTACCTTCTGAATCACGCAAATCTGATATTGAAAATCCACTCTTTATTTGCTGTGTTGATATTAGGAATTGATACATTGATAGAGAAGCATCTAATGCAAATATTTGACCTGTAAATGATTTTAAAGGTAATGATTTTATACATTCCGGACACTTTTCTTTTAATAATGTCATTAGGCGGAATATTCCCATTTTTTTTTTGAATTTATTTTTTTTATATTATATATATTTTTTTTATTATTATTTTTTTGGTTAATTTTATTTTTAATTTTGTTTCTTTAAATTTGGTATTATGACTGATAAAGGTAATAAAGATTATTTGGAATTAAGACCTTTTTGTACTCATACTTCAAGATTGATAGAAATGTTTTTAATATTTGGATATGAAGAAGATTTTATTTTGGAAATCACAAGTGAATATATTCAATCTAATATAAATAATATAAAAGAAAATGAATTAAATGAATTTAAAGTAAATGACTGTCCCAAAATTATTAATATTATATCTTCTGAACTGAATCGAGATATGATGCCTTTAGATTCAGCAATTATTTTTTGTTTTCCTCTTCCATATATTATTTATATTAAGAAAGAAACAAATAATAATTTATATGAACCTAAAAGCAAAAATAGTTTTTTTCAAAACAGAAGTGTTACTAATATTTATAATATTTATTCATTAATGTTTTATGAAAGTATTTTAATTTTAAATAATCAATATAGAATTTTCATTCCAAAAATATTCATGATTATATCTCAATTTTGTTTATTTAATTTATTTAGAAAAATATTAAATGAAATTTATAATTTATTTATTGCATCTTCAATTGAAATTCCAATTGAAATTCAAATATATAATATTGTCAATTTTATTCCTTCTCCAATTCATTCTCCAATAAATTACATTTTATTTCCAAAAGATAATTTAAATGAATATATAAATATTAATGAAACAGAATTTTTAAATTTACCGAATCAAAAAATAATAAATATAGAACAATTAAGAATGTATCCTTATTTTGATTATAATTTATGTGAAATTTTTAGAATATTACCTTATCAAGTTTTATCAGAATTATTTTTACATATATTTATAGAAAATCAAATTTATGTTTTTAGTGAAGATTTAGAAAAATTAGATATAGTTATAACAGAAATAATATGTTTTATAAATCAATTTGATTCAAATTATAATTGGTCAACTTATTCAATTGGAGAAAAAGAAATAAATGATGTTGATAATTCTAAAATTGTTGGAAGACCAAATTCTTGTATTATAGGTATTGCTGATTCTTATTCTGAAAAACATATTAAATCTTTACAAAGTTTAAATGATAATTCTTTTATTGCTTTTGATTTAGATAATAAAATTTTTCATTGTATTGTTAAACAAAAAAATGTTAATTTAACATTAAAAAATGAACAAGAAAAATTTCAAAATTTTTTTAAATTCATTCATGATTGTATTTATAACGAAAAAAGTTCTGGAAATATTGAAAAAATTATTTATAATTTAGTTATGAACTTAAAAGAAATTTATAATAATTTAGGATATAATAAAGAAAGCGAAAATATTGATTTTTATTCTGATAATATTTTGAACAATAAAAAATTGTTAAATATTTTTTATGATTTTTTAATTAATATTCTTGCAGAAACAAATATTTTGTTTTCTTTTCAACAATTTAATGAACCTTTAAATGGGAAATATTATGAAATAAAATCTGAAAATATAAAAAATGTTCAATTAAATAAATATTTAGAAGAAGAGAAAATTTTTCTTGAATATTTTTCAGTTTGTTTAAAACAAGACTCATTTAGTCACTATATGACAGGAAATATAGATGATGTTTCTATAGAATTATTAGTTAATTGTTATATTAGTGAATATTTCATGGTAATTAAAAAAATGTTTGAAACTTCAGATTTTTATCCTATTAATTATTTTGATATTATTGATAAATTCTATCCAAATAGTAAAACTTTTAATGTTCATTTTCAAGAATTTTATAAATATTATATCAGAAATTATCAGAAATTTTTTTTTTATTTTATTAGTTCTGATAATATTTTAAAAAGAATTGACTTAAATAAAGTGATTTATAAATATAAAAAGATTGAATTAGATAATTCAATTATTTTAAAATATATTCAATTTTTAAATCAATTAAAAAAAGAAGAAATTAAAATAATTTTCCCTTCTTTAATAAAAGTAGAAGAACCTCCTTTTATTGAAATTAAAGAAGAAAATTTATTAAATAGTATTGAAGATTATTTCTTTGAAGAAAAAATTATAAAACCAAAAGAATTAATAATAATTTGCTTTTTGATATTCTTATCTTTCAATTTAGAAAAAATAGATCTAGTGCTTTTAAAAACAACAATTTTAGGAAATTTATGGTCAATAACATTTTTTCTTAGAAAATATATTTATAGACTTTTATATGTTTATTATACTTTATGTGTTTCTGAAGTTAAAATTGGAAAATTCAACTTTTTATCTAAAAAAAATGTATATATGGAAATTTATAATATATTAAAACCAAAAGGAATTCTTCCAAATATGAAATTAATTGATTTAATAAATAAAATAACTATTCTTTATGAAGAAAATAAAGAAAAAATTCAAAACTTTACAGAAGAAGAATCTAAATTAAATCAATTGTTTTTTTCAATTAAAGAAAAGGATAATATTTTTACTTGTGATTTAGAAGAAAATGGAAAAATAATTGATAATAAGGATGAAATAATAGAATCATCTGAAAAATTAGAAAATTCATATTATAATGGATTTATTAAAGAAAATATTAAACTTCATTTTAAAACAAAAGAACCTATTGTTAATAATGATATTACATGTGGAATATATTCAATATATAAGTTATTTCAAATTTGTAATGATTTATACAACAAATACATTAATTCATTTGATTTGAAAAGTATAGAATCTGATATATTAAAAGAAGTAATTGTAAATTTAATGTTCTATTTAGGAAATAATACATTAAATAAATTACTATTAAAATCATTATTTCTATGTTTATATAATGAAAATGAAACTGAGCAAACAAATAAATAATTTCTCAAACTAAATTAAATAAATAATTTAATATTATTTAAAATTATTAAAATACCTTTAAAAAATTATAAAAAAAGAAAAAAAGACCAAATTGTAAATCCTTATTAAAAAATAATACAATCAATAAAATATATTTTAATTTGGATTTTTTTGTTTTTCCTTATTTTATATTTATTTTATGATTTATATACTTTTTTAGAATTTTAATTTTCAATTACAAAAATAAAAAAAAATAAAAAAAAATAAAATTTAATAAAAAAAAACAGAATCAAAATGTCAAAAATAATTCAACTTGTTCAAAAATTATATGAAAACAATGGATATTCACCTCAAATTTGGAGATCAATATTAGAAATATTATTAACAAGAGGAGATGAGGTATTAAATTTTTGTTCAATAATAAAAAGTAAACTTAATGATAAAGATTTAAAAATCCAAATTTTAACTTTAGATTTATTAGATTATACTGTAGATAATGGAAATATGACTCTTTGGTCTCAAGTATCATCAAAAGATTTTTTATCTTCATTAATGAATATTCTTAAAAATAGAGATATTGTAATTGATGTTCAATTAAAAATTTTATTCTTAATTGAAAAATGGGGAAAAAATTTTAAAAAGTATCAAACTCAAATACCTAATTTTTTTTCCGTTTATAAATCTTTAAAAGATAATGATGTTAATTTTCCACAAAATTGTTCTAGTACTTATGAAAAATATTTAAAAGAAAATAATAATAATAATAAAAGTCATCATCCTAAAAATTATCATAGTCATAATTATCCATCAAATAATAATAATATGAATAATAATATTCCTTCAAATAATTATGTTGAATCAATTAATTTAGATTTAAATCAATCATCTTATGAAAAAAAATATAAAAAATTAGTAAAAAAATTAAGTGAATTAACAAATATTATTGGTATTTCAAATGATATGATTGATAGAGTAAAATATGGAAAAATCAATAATGAATTAATTGAATATATTGAAATTTTAAAAAAAGGAAATTCTCAGTTAGTAGAAACTATTCAAAGTGATAAATTAAAAGATCAAATTTTAATGGAAATTTCTTTAGGAGTTATTGAAGATATTAGGAGAACAATGGAAAGATGGATTGATGTTAAAAAAGGAAAAAAAACTGAACCTTTTCTTTCTTTTTTTATTCAAAAAATGGCTGAACAACCTTCATATAGGAATAATAATGATAACAGAAATAGTGGAAATCAAAAAAAAAATAATAACGTCAATAATAATAATAATAATGGGAATGTAAATGATTTATTTGACATTTTTTCAAATATTCAACCTCAAAATAATATGAATAATGACTTTGGAATGTATCCTATTTTAAATAATAATATGAATATGATGAATAATATGAATAATATGAGGATGATGAATAATAATAATATTGGGAATATGAATAGTAATATGAATAACACAGGAAATATAAATAATAATGTAAATAATATGGGGAATATGAACAATAATACGAATAATATGGGATTGATGGGAAATATGAATAATAATATGGGAAATATTAATAATAATATAAAAAATTATTCTAATAATATGAATAATATGATGAATGATAATGTAAACAACAATATGAATAATAATATGAATATTAATCTATTTAATAATAATTTAAACCAACAAAATTCTAACAACATAAATCAAAAACAAAATAATAATATTTTAGATTTATTTGAAACTAATAATAATCAAAATATAGGAAATAATAATATATTAATGGGAAATAATAACATGAGTAATAACCAAAACATAAATATGGGAAATAATAACATTCAAAATTACAATTTAATGAATAATAACCAAAATATGAATATAATGAATAATAGTAATATGAATAACATAAATAAAGACAATATGAATTTAATGAATAGAAATATGAATTTAATGAATAATAATAATGGAAATATTTATAATATAAATAATAATCAAAACTCAAATGGAATGAATTTCAATTTTGATATGAACTTCCAAAATCAAAATTCCAATCAAAATAACAATACAATGGGATTTAATACTAATAATAATAATATGATTAATAATAATAATAATAATAATAATATGAATAATGGAATGATAAATAATGGGTTTAATATGGAAATGAATAATGGAAATAATAATGAAGTAAATTATGATTATGATGAAAATAATGGAATGACAAATACTCAAAGAAGAATTTTAGATTCTCTTTTTTAAAAGGTATATCATTCATATACATTTACTTTTATAATTGCTTAAATGCTTTTTTTAAAATTACATTTTTCAATAATCCTTTTTACAAATTTTTAACATTTAAAAAACAGAGATAAAAAACAAATATACATTTACTTAAAATATAAATAATATTAAATTTTAACTAAAAATTATACAAATAAATATTAATAGTATATTTTTATACCTAATTAACACTTTTATTATTGTCAAACATTCATTTGATATTTGATTTGTATTTTTTTTATTATTATTAAAATATTATTGAATTAAAATAAGTTTAAATGAAAGAAATGAAAGTACAAAAAATGATATTAAAATAATTATTTAATTATAATTATTGGAATAATAGAATTATTTATTAATGTTTTAAATATTAATTTAATTATTTAATTTAAATTATTCGATTAAAATTTATTTTTAAAATTTAGATAATTATAAAAATATGCAAGACATAAAACTAAATCAAAGATTAAAACAATATAATAATGGTAAAGTTTTTTTTAATATTTTTATAGAAACTTCTGAGAAAACATTGAATGATTCAAGATTAAATTATTCTTTAAGTTTAAGAAAAAATAATTTATTAAATAAATTAATGAAAAAACGTCATAATACAAGTTTAAAATTTTTAAAAACTTCAGAATTAAAAATTAATCTAAATTCATTAAATTTAGATAGATATAAAACAGAAATAAATAATTATGAAAATTTAAATTTCACATATCAGAAATGCCAATTTTTAATTAATGAACTAACACAAAATATTAATTATATAGATATTTTAAAGGTTTATTATAATATATTTTCTGAAGATAAATCTTTATTTCATAATACAAAAGATTATATAAAATATTGTTTAAAAAAATTAGATAATATTTTAAATAATTATAAAGAAGAAGAATTAAATTTTCAAATGAATGAAGATTTTTTAAAAAAAATATTTAGTGAATTAATAACTTCTAATGATTTATCGGTTAAATTTACAATATTAGAAATTTTTGTTACTTTTTCATCAAAATCAAAATATTTTAATGAATTTATTAGTCAAAATAGATGTATAGGTTATTTATTTCAATTTACATATATGAAAAATAATGATATTATTTTCAACATTTTATATATTCTCTTTAATGTATTATCAGATTTTCCATCAAATGCAGAAATAATAATTATAAATTATCCTTATCATATTAGAATAAAAGAATTAATTTATGAAGAATTAGATAATGAAAATAATGTAAATAATATAATTGAATACATTGAAATATTAACTAAAATAATATCATCAATTGAAGAAGATTCATATGAAAAATTTAAAGATTTAATAATAATGATATATGAATTATTTCAAAAAATAGCAAATCAAAAATTAAGGAAAACAATTCTTGAACTTCTTATTCAGTTATCAAAAGATGATGAAATTTCAAAAGAAATAATATCATGTGGTTTTGGTTCAACATTACAAAATATATTATCAGAAAAATATTGTGAAAGAGAATATTTAAATAATCTTTTAGAAATAATGATAAATATAGTATATAATAATGATATAGCTCAATTTTTACTTAATTCAAATATATTAAATAATTATATTAAAATTTTAAATACTTATAGAAATACTGCAAATAAAGATGATGATGAGATAATATATTTATGTATTTTTTTCTTATCTAATGTTGCTGGAGGAACTGCTACACATATTCATTTTTTAATCGTTAATAATTTACCTTCTTTAATTTTAGATATTTTAAAAACAAGAAATGGAAATAAAATTTATTTTGAAACTTGTAATTTTTTTTATAATATTCTTCAAAATTGCTCTTCTGAAGATTTTTGTGTTATTGTTAAATTAAAAGTAATGAAACTTTTCTGTGAAGGTTTAAATAAAACTTTCGTTCAAGATGATATTTTAATTTGCTTAAAAGGTATTTTAAGTTTAATTGAAAGAAATTTTGAAATATATAAAACTAAACAAAATTTAAAAAATGAATTTTTCGGTTATGCGGCAAAAAAATATTTAGAAAAATTATCTGAACATCAAGATAAACAAATTTCTTCATTATCAAGTCAATTATTAAATATAATGGGAGAACAATATGATGAAGAATTAATTTAAAATAATAAACTTTTTAATTAATAAATAATTTTCTAAAACAAAATTTAAGTTTTACTAATTACAGAGAGATAAATATATAAACCTTAATTTTAGTATTTTTATTGTTACATAAATAGAATTAATTTTTTTCATCATATTTATCTTTTTTTCTATTTTTATTAAATCATTTAATAATATCCAAATAAAAATAATGAAAAATATTATATAATATTAGAAATTTAAATTATAAAAAAATAATAGAAATATATGATTAGTAAAATTAAAATAAAAATAAATGAGAAATACAATAAATTACTTATTTCAAATGATAAGTAATGATCAGAAAAATCTTATTTGGTTTTAAATGAAGAATATTCTTCTGAAAAAAAAGATGTAAAGATTAGGATTTGAAATAGTATTAAATTAAGATTCTATAATACTTAATAATTAAATATTATAAAAAAATGCAGATAATAATTAATCAGGAAAAAAAAATTGAATTTTTAAATATAATTTTAGAGTAATGATACAATAACATCAATATATTAATATTGGCTTAGGAAATTTATTATCACTATCAACAGAAAAATCAATGAAAATATGGGAAAACACTTTTGTAGCATATTCAAAAGATTTAAACATTAAAATATGATATATAAAGAAAATAATTTAAATTAATAGAATAAAACAATGCTAATTATCATATAACAAATAAAATAAGAGTTTTTACAAATGTTAATAATATCTCTCATTCAAAAAGAAAAATCAGTAAAATTATGGCATGGAAAAAATTATCATCAATGAATAACAATGTGAACTCATTCTAAAAATATAAATTCAATAAAAATATTTTAATTTCTTTTGATTTTGAATGAATTTAAATAATTTATCAATGTAATGTTTTATTGAAGATATTATTTCTTATTTAAATGGAGATACTTGAACAAGATCAGTTAAAATAATCTTTCAATGGAGTAAATAAAATTTATGTTTTTTCTGTTCTGAAAAAAAATATTATTAAAATAATTGATATTCAATTTTATTATTATCCAATTTTTTAAAGATAAAGGAATTTTTACTATTTGTGGTTCTTGTAAAGATAAAATGTGATATTATGAAAATATTTATATTAAAAAATCATATTCATGATTATAATATTACTGAATTATATAGATTTAAAGATATTTAATTGGTTCTTATTCTATTGATATTACTATAAAAACTATGTATTTAAATATTATTTACTTTTATTTATTTTTATATTTATATATTTATTAGTCATATGAAAAAAAAAATTAAAAATATTTCTAATATTTATTATGTTTGATTATTTAATGATTGATATGAATGTAAAATCATTGGAATAAAAATATCTATACTTAACATTTTCTGAAAAATATTTTTATAAAGTATATAAGTTTTAAACCTTTTAAAATTAAATAAACATGCTAAAGGAATAAAATAATAAAAAATATAAAAAGATAATTTTTTTTTTTTTTTTCCAAAAGTTTGCATCATTTTTTGTTCATCATCATTAATATTAAATAAATTTAGTATATTATTATTTTTTACATTTACATTAAACAAAGTACAAATATTTACAGTTTCGATTTTCATTCTTTTAGTTAAAGCAAAAGTAGTACCACTAAATTTATGATGAACTTTTAACATATTATGATTACTATTATCAGAATCATTTTTAGCACATAAATTAATTGTTTTAACATTACTTGAAATCAAAGAACCTCCAATTGTTGTTATAAAACATTTTCTAATAAAATTATGAGAAATAAAATGAAAAACAGTAGAAATGATATCAAATATTCCTCCTAAATAACTTAAAACATCTTGTATTTTAATATAAGTTCTTTTGTGTTCAGTTTTTAATTCTAAACAAGTTAAATTGATTTCTATTAAAGTTTCCTTAGAATAAAACAATTGTTTTTCTTCTTCTAAAAAATCAAATTGAGTATGATGATATGTAAATAAATCATATTTTTTATTTGAATTCAAAATAAGTCCATTATCACTAATATAAGTTTCAATAGAAAAAAAATAATAATATCTTTTAACATGATTTAAAGTAACTGCGAAACTATCTGCTCTTAAAATATCATAAATTGGATTTGATACATTATAATGATCAATATTTTTAGAAACATAAACTAAAATAACATATAAATTTTCTAAATACTTATCAATTTCTTCTTTACTTTTACAATGATTATTATTATTTGTTGAATTTTCACATCTTATTAAATGAATTTCTAATGTTATACTTTCATTTATTTGGTCTCCATGATGACCTTTAATTTTTAAATTTTGATTTGGTTTCACACATAAAAATTTTGAATATTCTATAGATTTATCATATAAATTTAAATATGAACCTATTGAATTTAATGTACATTTTTCTAAATTTATTGAATGTGATGTTCTGTTTATTGTAAAAATACCATTTTCATCTTTATATGGTATATGAATATTTCTATCTACTCTTAATGTTACATATTCTGGGTTAAACTCATAAATGTCTTTATATGATGCTAATCCAAACATTATTGGATATGAGGATAAATCTATTTCATTTAAATTATTTGAATATATATAATTTGTTACTAAGGAAAAATGAGTTCCTTCTATCATTTTTTTTGTATATGATATTGATATTATTATCATTAAAGTCATTGAGCATATACTAAATATTATTCCACAAAATGTTGAATATTCTGTTTCTTGTCTATAATGAAGGTTAAAATTATATCCATATATATCAAAATTTTTTAAAATGTTGTAAATTTTATAACCTATACTCATTTTATTATTTATAAATTCTATTATAATATTAGCTTAATATTGTAGGATTGTGTTTAATTAAATTAATTATTCCAAGATTTATAATTAAAAATATGGAAAAAATAATTAAAAAAAATAAATGCTTAAAAATTATTTGAAAAAATTCATGAAAAAATATTATATAAAAAAAAGAAGAATTTAATATTTATTAATTAATAAAAATATATGAAACATATAACAATTATTATTCAATTATAATATGATTTTGTAATAGAATATTAATAAAATTGTTTTAATTAAATCATAATTTATTTAAATTATTTTTAATCAATATACAAATGCACTATTTGTACTTTTATTTGGTATAAAAACACTTAAATTTCTACCATATTTATTTAACATTATACTTTTATTTTTATGATTATTATTATTATTATAATTTGTGTTATTATTACTTCCATAATTATTATTATTTGTAATATTTATATGATTTATTTGTGAAATTTTTCTTTTTTTCTTTTGCTTTTGTTCTTTATTTTTTGATAATTTTCTTAATTTATTCATTGTTAATTCTTCTATTATATCTATTTTTCTTTTATTTAATTTTTTGTTGTCATTTATAATATTATCATTGTAATTATTCTTTAATACTAAATTTAAATAAATGTTTTGTCTTAAAAATTTAAGAGAAGCATTGGATTTATTCTCTTTTTTTTGAATTAGATTATTTTTATTATTACAATTATTATTTCTTTGTAATAAACTTTTATTTTTTATTATTTTTTCTTCTTGATTTAAAGATTTCTGTTTGAATTGATTGAATTATTCATTTCATTTTTATTTTTAAGATTTTTATTTAATATTGTTCTATAATCATCAATTTTCATTTTTTTAAGGTTATAAACTTCAGTATTTGTTCTATAAGATAAATTAAAAGAAGAATCTCTTTTATCTAAAGATTGACTATAATAAATATTTAAATTTTTTTTTAAATAAGATTTTTTATTTTTATTCTTACTATTTCCTTTTATTGAATTAGTTCTATTTGAATTAATACTTTTAATATTAATATTACTTAAAGTATTTTTATTATTAACTAAACTATTATTATGTTTTTTATTACTTGAATATCCTCTTAAAGAATAAAAATTATTTGTTTCTCTTGTCATATCCATTGATTGACTCATTAATCTTTTATAATTATTAAATAATTTTTGATTTTGTATATATTTATTATTAGAATAATTGTTATTGTTAATTTTATTATTAAGATATTTTTTATCTTTACTATTAATGCTATAAAAAAATGAATTTCCAATATTATTATTTTTCAAATTTATTTTTCCTAATGATGAATTATAACTTATATTTCTTTTAGAATTTGAATTTACTAATTGAGTTTTATTTATATATAAATTCTCCACAAAAATAAATTGTTCTTCAAATTCTTCAAATTTAATTTTATATAATTCCATTAATATTTCAGGCCAAATATTTTTATATTTACATAATTTTCTAGCAAAAGATATTACCGCACAAGCCAATTCAAATTGATTAAAATGACAATAATTAATATCATTTTCAATTATAATATCACAAATTTGAAGAACTAAAAAATAAACATTAAAATTGATTTTTTTGTTAATATTATTATTTAAATCAGAATTAAATAATATTCCATTAATAAGAAAAAAATGAATTATTTCATAAAATGAAATTTTTTGTAAGTGATAATTTAATTTTAATAAAGAATTAATTTCAAATGTTTTTAATTGTTCTCTTGAAAAAGAAGAAGCACCTTCATATAAATATTGTAAATGTTTTAAATTGCAAATATAATTTATGTTTTCTATAAATTTTATTCCTAAAATCATACATCCAATTGCAATTTGTTCTATTTTATGAATTAAATTTATTCTTTCATTTAATATTATATAATCAAAAAAAAATACTGATAAAAAAAGACATGAATTTGAATATTTTGATTTTTTTATATAATTTTTCATTTTATTTACTGTTTTCTTTCTTATATTTATTAAACTTTGAGTAAGTTTGAAATTACTGTTTATTATAAAATTATTTTTTTCTATATCACATAAATTTCTTAAATTTGATATTATTTTCAAAATTGAAATTTCACTTTTGTAAAATAAATAATTTGGTTTTATTGAAGAAAACATTTTTGATGATAAGCTTTCATATTTATAAATTGAACCACAAATTAAACAAAAAGGAGATGATAAAGAAATTTTATGAATATGATTTTTTGTGTTTTTATGTGAATTATTATCATTTTGTTTTTTATAAATATATATATTATTTGAATTTATTTTATTATTATATATTGAACTTTTTCTTATTAAAAGATTATTCAAATTATTTTTTACACTTCTAGATTTATTAATTATATTATTTGAAATAGACATTTGAACTTTATAATAAATATGCTAAAATATATAAAAATAAAAAATTAAAAAAAAAATACAGATAAAATAATTTCTTTATAATTAATAAAGATAAAAATAAAAATAGCTTTTGATTTGGAAATTTATTCAAAATTATCTTTTAAATTACTAATAAAATTAATAGCCATTTCTATCTGCATCAAAGCAAAACCATAATTATTAAATGCATTATTAGGATTAATCAAAGATTTAATATAATAAAAATTTGAAATAAATTTAATAGGTTTACATTTAATTATAATATATACAAATATAGGAAAAATATCATCAAAACCAGCATTTTCATTTTCATTTCCACAAAAATTTATACAATTATTTAAAATTTTATAAGCATTCATAACACAATTTAATTTATTAGATGGAGTTTTTTCAATAGAAATTCTATTAATATAACAAATTGCAATTGACCATAATCTTTCATTTATATATTCTTTTTTTACTCCTATTTTTGTAGAATTTATATTTTTTAATTCTTTACATTTATTAAAAAATTGAATGTCTAATTGAGTTGGTTCATTTGTAAATAAATTATCATATACTTGTTCTAAAATATTATTTTCTATTATATCTATTATATCATTTATTTCTTCTTCTGAATTGTTACTATTTATATATTCTTTAAATAACGATATTACTTCTTTATTTATTGAAATTTCATTTCTTAATATTTGTAAATAAATTTCTAAAATTTGATGAGTATTATTTATTGAGTTTGGAGAGGATATATCTTCTTTTAATAATTGAAGTGATTTAAAATTATATATAAAATCTTTTATTTTTATACAATTTGCATTTTTTATTTTTTCTTTTTGACATTTAATTGTTTTCCCTTTAATTGCTATTAATAATACAGGAATATCTATTTCATTACAAAATTTATTTATTTTAATAAATTTTGTTATTTTTTTAATTGATAAATAATCTTTATTTAATAAAAATATTGTTTTATCCATTGAAGAAATTTTCATTTCTAAAAAACCTAAATTATTTATATTATGAATATTTTGAATTGATTTTTCTGATTCATTATTTATTTCATTATATAAATTTTCATAATCATTTTCTTTATAAATATTATTTAATAAAGTTAAATTATATTGAATAAATACTATATACCATCCTAAAGGAATTAAATTTTCAAAAAATCTTTCAGAATAATCTTCCATATGAACATATTGAATTAATTCTTCAAAAAAATTTAAAGTATTTTTTGATTGCTTTAAATTTTGAAATATATCTAAATTTATATCTTTTAAATTTATTAATATTGTCTTTATACATAATTTTATTTTTTGAAGAAGTGATTTTTCTTCTATAGATAAATTTTCTTCATTTAAATTTGAAAATTCTGTTTTATTTGAATTAAAAAAATTATCTATTGATACATTAATATTTTTAATGATAATAAAAAATTTGTGATTGATATTTTTTAAATTAGTAAAAGTTTTTATTATTGTTTTTTCACAATTTTTTAAAGTATTATATATAGAAATTATATTATTATCTTTAATTTCTTTAAAAAAATCATTTTCATTTTTTTTTAAAGTTTGATATATATTTAAAAAATCAATATAAGTAAAAGCTAAAGATTCAATATTTAAATCATGATTAATTATTTCATTTTCTATTTCATTTAAATTAATATTATTTGGTAATTCAATATTTGTTAATTTTGAAAATAAATTATTTATATAAGGTAATATTTCAATTATATAATTATTGAAAATAGTATAATTAAATTCCATTTGTGATTCAAAGAAATTATATCTAAAAATTTTTTTTAAAATTTTGGTTAAGTTCATCATATTTTTTCTTGTTTTTTCAGAAATTATTGATGATGTTATGATTCCATTATAATCAGGATTTGTTAATATTGGAATTATTATTTTTCCTATAAAAAATTCACTTATAAATCCATTTTTATTTGTTAATGATATATTATTAAATTTTTTTGTTATTAATATATCAATAATTTTGCATATTACTTTAATTGAATAAGGAATAATTGTTTCATTATCTAAAATATTCTTTAATAATTTATCAATCAAAAATTTGATTTTTTCAACATTTTTTTTATAATAAATTAAAACAATTTTCCATTCATCTTTTAATTTATAAATTTCATTAATAAATTTTTGATCAGAAAAATCTAAATTATTTTTATTTAATAGATTAATTTGTTTTTCATAAAAATCTTTCATAAATTTATCATCACATTCTTGATATAATTTGTTAAGATAATCTTTATTTAAAGAGTTATAATAATTATAATTAATTTCAATATTTTCATCTTTTAAAAATTTATCTAAATTAATAATTTCAGGAGGTAATAAAATTTTAGAAAATTTTTCAGCGTCATTATTAATAACAGAAAAAAAACTTGTAGTTCTTTTAATTTGATTATCTGGATTTAATCTTGAAATTTTTAAATTTTCATATAAAAATTCTTTAATATTTTCTTCATCAAAAGGAGTTTTTTCAATTATTTTATTTTTAGATAAAATATATTCTCTTATTTTTTGTAAATCAAAAGAAATAAATTTATCACTCATATTTTCCATATCTAAAATAATATCTTTTAAAATCATTGAAATATAATTTTTTATATCTGTTCTTCTACATAAATTTTTTAATAAAACACCAATAAAATTATCATCTAAAAATTGAATTATATTACTTTCATCTTTTAAATTCTTTACTTGTTTATCAATAATATTATATATTATTCCTAATAATTGATTTTGATTAAAATTTGGATTAAATGGATTTTCAAAATTAAAATTTATTAAAAAATTTATTAGTTGTTCATAATTTTCTTTTTTATAATGATTAATTATAAAAAGTAATGTTTTTTTATTTTTGTTTAAAATCGTAAAAAAATTTTCTATTAATATATATTCATTTCCTAATTCTAATTTTGTTTGTTCACTTGTTATAATTTCATAAGGAATAAAATTTGATTCTTTCATTAAATTAAAATAAATATTATAATCATAACTTTCTTTTGTTTTAATTTTTAGTTCATAGAACTTATTTATATTTTCATTTATTATTTTTTTACTATTTTCTTTTTGAGAATTTAATAACTTCAAAATTGAAATTTCATTCTTTAATTTTTTTTGTAATTGAATCCATTTATTAAAACAATTTTCCATATTTAAAAAAAATTAATAAAAAAAAAGAAATAAAAACCTTATTTTTGATATTTTAAATTAATTAAAGCTTTAGTATAACAAGAATTAAATCTATCAAAAATTAAAGCATCATAAACCCCATTATCATTATTATTAGAAGCACTTTGATTTATTTTTATTTGATTAGATTTATCATTTTCATTGATATCAGTAATAACATAAGAATTAAAAACATGTTCATATAAATTTCTATTGAATAATCCTTCTCTATATTTATTATATTGTATATTTCTCATATTTTTTTTTGGAGAGAAAATATTTCCAAAAGATAAATTTTTATTTCCTTTAATTGAAGGTAAAACTACTTGATTTGATTTATATAAATGAAATTTACTATTTTTATTTAATTTTTTTTTATCATTTTCTAAAATTTTTCTTTTTATTTCTTTTTCTTTTTCTTTTTGTTCAATAAAATGTTTCATTTCATTACCTTCAAAAATTTGATTAGCTTCTAATGTATGTAATCTATTTTTTTGTTTTAAATGAATATTATGTAATCTTATTTTATTAGCAAAATCAGAATATTCTTTTTCTTTTTTAGTAATTAAATTATAAATTCTTTTTTTATGCATTTGTAATCTTTGAATAAGCATTTTAATTTTATTTATTTCATATTCAATTGTCATATTTTCAACTCCATCTTCAAATTCAGAAATAAAATAAAATTGACTTATTTCAAGTTCATATACTTCACAATCTGAATTTAAAGTTTTACAATTAATAAGTCCTTTCGATTTTTTTTTATTTATTGGACTCATTAAATTTCTGATTCCTAAAATATCTTTATCTTGAAGAATAGTTAATTTAATAAATCTTTTTTCAAATAATATTTCATTTTGTTCTTTACTTTTATATCTTTTATTTAAAGTTAAATCATCATTTTCTCTTTCTTCTTCTATTGGATTATATAATTTATAATCTAATTTATTACTATATTTCCTTATATAATTTTTATAATATATTATTAAATCATTTACTTCTTTAATATTTCTATTTGTTGATATTTCAAATTCACCATTTACTATAAAATATATATATTCAATTTCTTTATTTTGTTCAATTAAATTTATTCCTTTATCATATTTTCGTAAATTAAATAATTTATAATATTTTTTATCAAGAGCATAAGGAGAAACTTCATTAAAAATATTATAGTAATCAATTACTGAGAAGAATTTTTTTTTTGCTTTTTCAACAGCATTTTTTAATAAATTATTATATTCATTTCTATAAATAATTGCAAAATCAGTTGGTTCATTTGTAATAACACTTGCTTGTCTTTTTCCTGCATTTTGTTCTAATGCTAATTCACCAAATGTTTCTCCTTTTTCACATTTACTAATAATAATATAATTTGGAATTTTTACACTTTTTTTTTCTTTTTTCTTATGATTCTCAAAAGTAAAATAATTATCTTTTTGAAAATCTTCAACTTTATTTCTTTCTATATATCTTTCAATTGAAATATTTGTTGTTTTTATTTTTGAATCATTTGATTTTATATATTCATATAATTCAATTGCTTTATCAGTTATGAATTTATTTTCTAAAAATTCATTGGAAACTTTATTTGCTATATTTTTTATATATAAATCAAAACTTTCATCAACAGGAAAAATTGTATGATTTAATTGAATACATTGTCTTAAAAGTTCATGTGAATTATTTCTTCTTAATTTAAATAAATGATATAAATATTCATCTTTTGTCATTTCATATGTTGTTGGTCTACTTACTAAAAATGATACTGAACCTTTTAAAAGAAGAAAAAATGAATCTCCTTTATCTCCTTGTTCTACTATAATATCATTTTTTTTTCTTTGACTATATTTTAATATTTTTGCACATTCATTTAAATAAAAATTATAATCTTCATTTGCATCTTTTAATATATTCATAAAACCTTGTAAGGTTTGAATGTATTTTACTATTATTTGTAAATTTCTTTCCGATTCTGGTTTCTTTAATTCTAAAATACATTTATCTAAATCATCTTGCATATTTTTTTTTAATAATTTATTTTAAAACTGAATTATTAAATTAAACAATAATAAAAATTTATTTTTTTTAATTTATAAATATATAATATACTAAAAGAAAATAAGAAATATTTTTAATTTCTATTATTTTAAATTATCATCATATTTTATTTTTTTTGATTAATTAAATTTTGATTTTTTTTGGATTATTTTTATAAATTAATATTAATAGTTATATTATTTTTTGTTTATTAATTATATTAAATATATATTATTTAGTTTTTAAATAATAAATGAAGAATTAAATGATATTAATATTAATCTAAAAAAACCAAAAAAAAAAGGATAATAATGAAATATTTTGAAGATGAGAAAAAAGAAAAAACAATGTAATAAATGAAATGCCTCAAATTAAAATAGAAATTTAATTGATCAATTATTGAATAAAGACTTATATATAAAGGTTCATAAAAACTTTCAAAAAAATTTATTTGACCCTATAGTTGACTATCAAATTATACATTCCAAATTTTAGAAACAATTGAATTTTTCTCAAATATATGGATAAAATTTCAATTAAGAAAAATAAGAAAAAAAAAATCAAAATTTCCTTTCTAAAAATTAATAATAATAAATTAAGTTAATATTATATGAAAATAAATATACAATAATATGGGAGCTGCTGGTGGAAATCGTGGAATGACTGACAATTCTTTAAGTGATATAGAAAATTTTAGAGAACCGGATAATTATATACCTAAACATAAAATTTATGAAAATAATCTTAAAGTACAAAAAAATTTAAACCCTAAAAATAGTGAAATAAAAAAGAAAAAAAAGAAAAAAAAAAATAAAAAAAAAAAAAAATAATAATTATAATGATGATAATTATGATGATGATTATGATGATTATGATTATGATGATGATGAAGAAGAAGAAGAATATAGTGATAATGATTATTATTCAGATAATGATAATAATAAATCATTAAATAAAAAAAATCCATATAAAAATAATAGTCAAGTTAAAACATTTAAAAAACAATATTCAAGACCATTTGATTCAAAAGACGTTGATAATTTTAATAATAATTATCCAAATAATATGAATTATAATTATCCTAATTATCAACCAATAATTTATTATCCAAATCAAGATTATAATAATCCTAACTTTGATTATATTAACCCTAATTATTCTTATAATAATGATAATAACCCTAATAATCTGAATTATCCTATCAATAATAATCTGAATTATCCTAATAATAATAATCCTAATTATCCTAGTTATAATAATTATCCTATTTATCATTCTAATATCCCCAATTATCCTAATCATAATATTAATTATTATCCTAATAATTTTAATAATCCTAATTATCCTAATAATAATTCTAATTATTTTTATAAAAAAGATAATAATCCAAATTATTATAATAATACAAATAACAATAATATCAATGATAATAATCCAAATTATAAATATAATTATAATCCTTATAATTCTTTTTATTATAAATATAATACTAATAATCCAAATTTTAATCTAGATTATAATGATAATCTTAATTATTATAAATTGAAATATAATAATAATAATAATAATAATTTTAATGGTAGTCTAGAAATAATATCAGATTTAGAAAATTCTTTTTCTGAAGAAAACATAGAAGATGTAAATTATATACCTGAAAAAAAAGTAATTAAACCAATAATAAATAAAACATTAAATTATAATTGTAGTCAAACAATAGAAAAAGCACATAATGAAGAAATAACATGTATAATTTATTTATCAGAAAAAAAAGAAATAGTATCTTCATCATTAGAACCAGAAATAAAAGTTTGGTCATTAAAAAAAAATATGGGTTTAATTTCATTAAAATCAAAATTAAAAGGACATAAAAATAGTGTGTTTTACTTAAATGAATTTAAAGAAATGAAAATATTTTGTTCATGTTCAGCAGATAAAACTTTAAAATTATGGGATATAGAAACATTAAATTGTGTATCAACATTAAATGAGCATTTAAAAAGTGTATTAACATGTTCATTTAAATATTTAAAAAACAATAATTTAATATTTAGTGGAAGTGATGATAAAAGAATATTAATATGGGAAGAAAAAATGGATAAAAATAATAATAAAAAGAAAGAAAAAAAAAATTATGAAGTAAAACAAATTTTAAAAGGTCATTTAAAAAGTATAATAACAATAATATATATAGAAAAATTATATTACTTATGTTCAGGAAGTGATGATAAAACAATAAGAATTTGGGATGAACAAAATGAATTTAATTGTATAAAAATAATAAAAACATTAAATTCTGCAATTGATAATTTAAGATATTCAAAAAATAGAATTTTAGCTTCTTGTGAAAATGGAAATATTTATTTTATTCATATGAGTTTATTAAAACAAGTTAGAAGTGTTCAATTATCAAGAAGTGCTGTTTATGATTTTAATATTATGGATAATGAAAAATATTTAATTGTTGCAAGTTGTGATAATTTTGGAAGAATATGGAAAATTGGAAGTAATCATTTAACCATTTTAAAAGGACATAAATTACCTTTAGTTAGTATTTGTCAAATTGATAATTTTGATATTGCTACTGCAAGTTTAGATAAATCTATTAAAATTTGGGTTAAAGAATAATTTAATATATATGATATAGTATTTTTTTTATTCTATTTTTTTAAATTTAAATATGGAAATTATTAGTCTTAGAAAACAAAAATCATATAGTTTTGTTAATTTATTTGGGAATAAATTAGAAGAAAAAAATTATAATCAAAAAGTAAACATAAATTATAATAATAATATTAAACGGTTAAAAGATTTTGATGATAAAAAGTTTTTAAAAAAAGAAAATGAAAATGAACATGTAATATATGAAAAAATAATAAAATTACATAAAATTAAAAATAAAAATTTTTTATCATTAAATAAAAGAAATTCAACACCAAATCTTTTAAAGAACAGCATTTATCATAAAAAGATAATAAAAAATTCATTAAATGTAAATGTTAATAAATCTATGATAGAAAATAATAATAATTTATTAAGTACAAATATAACAAATAATATTTTTATACTTGAAAAAAAACAAAATAATAAAAAAGAAGATTTTAATAGTCAAAGGTTAAATAATAATAAAAATAATTATATTCAAACTTTTAAATTAGATTATTCACTGAGTGATAAAAAAACAAATAAAAAAGAAAAAATTCCAAATTTAAAAAATTATTGTAATTTTAATTATCAAAGAAAAAAATCGAATTTAAATAATATTGAAAAAATAAATGATACATTTAAATTAAATTATTCAATAACTTTAAATAAAAAACAAAGAGATTTTAATTTTATTCCAATTAAAAGTAAATATTTAGAATATAATATAAATTAATTTTTTGTATTATTTTTTATAAAAAATATGAAAAAATATTTAAAAAATAATGGAAACAGATATAGTTTTTCCAATTCTTTCATTTTTCACTTTTTTAACTTTATTAATATTATTATTTATGTTAATTAAATTTGGAGAACAAAATGAAGAAAAATTTTTTTTTGTTACAATTTCAATTTCAGAAATGTTAAATTGTTTACCAAAATTTTTACAAATGATAAGATATAATAAAAATGATATTTTTTGTTATTTTCAAATTTTTTTTTCTATTACTTCAGATATTTGTACTTTATCAACAACAACTTTAATGTCATTAAAATCATATTATCAATTAGCTAAAGATAATAATTGTTTTAGAAAAGAAATTAATCAAAAAATAATAAAAGTTATATGTATAATATTTCCTTTATTTATTTCAGTTTTTTTCACTTTATTTGATTTATTTGAGAAAAATGAAGATAATCCACATAATACAAAAGAAATATGTTGGATAAATAATAAAATATGTAATAGAATAATTTATTTGATTTTTTGGATTTTAATAATTACAAATTTTATTTTTATTATCATTAGTATTTGTTCTTTAAGAATAATAAAAAATAAATTTAAATCATTTGAAAATGACTTATTAGAAGGAGAAACAGTTTCAGAAGAAAAAAAGAAAAATTTACCATCAAATAAAGTTGAAAATGCTTTATGTGAAAGTTATATTTATTCAATTATTATTCCTATTATTTGGGTTTATTTTACTTTTAGTAGACTTTTTACATCTAATTCAGAAAAATGGATGTATGTTCATAGAGTTATTTCATGCTTAAGAGGATTGATTTATGTTTCAATATATTTTTTTTTTAATATTAATAGATGGTGTGGTTCAAAACAAGAAGATTCTATTTATGAATCTGATACAAATGAAAATTCAATTCGTTCTTAAAAAATAATTAATAAAAAATTATTATTATTATTTATATTTTTGATTATATATAAAAAATACCTTATTTTTTTTCTACATATATTAATATAATTAATTAATAGAAGGAGTAACTTTAATTATATCTTCTCCAATTTTAATATAAATATAATTATTAATAGATATTTTCTGATCAAGAACACTCCATAATTTTTTTCCTTTAATAGACCAAATTTCTTTTTCTTTATCAAAATTTAAAATGCATTCATCATCATCTCCTCCATTTCCTTTTAAAGAAATATAATTATTTATAGAATATCCTATTGAAATTGTTTTATCTTTTGATATATTATTTACATTAAATTCATTACATTTTCCTGTATTATTATCATATACTCTTATTTGTAAATTATATATTTTATTATTTGAAGATGGAATTATTTGAATTAAATTTTTATTTAATAAAAAAAATTTTGTATTTATAAAAATATAAACAAAATTTGGTATTCCAATATAAATTAATCTTCCTTGTTTTTCTTTATCTAAAATTGGTTGAATAAAATATTTTTCATTATTTATATCATAAGAAATTGCAAATAAAGTTTTTGAGAAAGTTTTATTATTATATATAAAAGAAGTATTATTTAAAACATAATCATTAAAATTTTTTTGTTCAGAATAACCAAAAAATGTTAAAGTATCTTTTTGATTTCTTCTATTATTTTCTAATAAACCTAAAGGAGTAATAATTATTTTTTCTAATAATAATTTTCCAACAATATTTTCTAAATATAAATTTATTTTTCCTTGTCCTTCTTTATTTAAATGACAAGATTCAATTAAATTTAATCTTTTATTTTTAAGATAAGTATTTTTAATTAATTTTATTCTTGAAAGAAAATTATGATTTTTTGAAAGTGTTTCTATCATTTTAAATTCATTTAAACCTGTTTTTTTTTCATATAATTGCATTATTGAATTTCTTTTTAAACTCTTTTTTTCATTCTCATTTTTTCCAAAAGACATTAAACTTGACCTTCTATTTGAAAATACATTAAATTTTTTTATATTTCCACTACTAAAATTTTTACCATCATCATTTTTATTTATTTTCTCAAAATTTTCACTCTTTTTAAATTGTATCATTCTTTTATTACTATTATTTTGATTTGAATTTTTTATTTCTAAATTTTTAGTTGATTTATTTTTTTTATTATTAATATTATTATTATTATTATTAGTATTAGTATTATTATTAGTATTAGTATTATTAGTATAATTAAAATAAATTTGATTATTATTATTTGTTAAACTTACAATTGATTCATTGTCTTGTTCTGAAAAAAAAGAAGATGAATCTATGTTTTTAAAATTTTCTTCTAACTTTTTGGTTGATATTAAATTTTGTTCTTTTTTTTTTGAAGATAATGAATTTACATTTTTTATATTTATATTATTTTTTTGATTTGAAATATTTCTATCATTTAATTTATCTTCATTATCATCATAATAACTAAATTTTAAATTTTCAACGATTGAATGATTAATTTCAATTTTATTTTTACTGATATTTGAAGAATTTTTATTTCCTATATTTAAATATGAATTTTGATTTATCTGTCTAATTGATTTATATGTTGAATTCTTATCATTTATTTTTGATAATTTAAATGGAAAAGTTTTTTTTGTACTTAATTTACTTATTCCTTTATTTTCCTTAAATTCTTGTTTTATTTCAGAAAATGTATATAAAGGTTCTGATAATTTATTCAAAGTTAAATTATTATTATCTTTATTAAATAAACAACAACATCTCATATTTAATTTTCTATTAAATAATAATATTATTAAAATAAATAATATTTATTTAATTAAAAACTAAATTTTTTTTTATTATTTTTTAAAGAAAGAATAATTATTATGATTTAAATTTAGCATTATATAATTCTTTGATATAATGTTCATCTTGGAATTTGTTTAAAAAATATTGAAGATATTTTTTCTTTTTAGCTAAATGAATATTTTCATTGAACAATAATTTTTTAAATTGATTTTTTTCTGTTTCATAAGAATCAACAGATATTATATTCTTTTTTTTTAAATATAAATTACTTGGATTATTTAAATTTATTAATGATTTCACTCTTATTAATTTTTTCCCCAAATTTATTTCCCTTTCTTTTTTTACTTTCAGTTTTTTAGAACATAAAATAAAATTATTCAATCTATTATTTAAACTATTTATTTTTGAAGGAATTGAATTAATATTAGTTTGACTTAAATTATTTTGATAATAACTTAAATTAATACCATTGAATTCTTTTATTCTTTTATTATTTATATTATTTTTTCCTGTCTTTAAAAGAACACTATTATTTTTATCATTAGAACAACTTTTATTTCTAGAATTTAATGAGAAAAATTTTAAAAAAATATTTTGTTTAGAAACAGATGAACTTCTTCTTTTATAATTAGAATTATTTTTATGAATATTATATGAATGAAAAACTTCCTTTAATAATTTACTCATAATCAATGAAAATTATAATTATATATTATTAAATTTAAAAAATGTACCAAAAAGAAACATTAATAGATAAAATAAAAACTTTTGACATTTATCAAAAATTACCAAAAGAATATTTAAAACCAACAATAATAGGAGCAATATTAACAATATTATCAATAATAATATCATATTATTTATTTATATTTGAATTTAAAAAATATTTTAAAACTCAATTAATAAGTGATTTAAATATTGATTTATCACCAAATTCAAATATGATACATGTTAATATTGATATTTCCTTGTTTAAAATACCATGTTCAATCATAGATTTAGATATAAGTGATTTATTAGGAAATATAGATGAAATAAAATTATCAAAGCAGAAAATAGGAAAAAATGGAATTGATATAAGTGGAATAATAAAAGACAATTTTACAGAAGATATTTTAGAAAATAAAAATATAACTACAAAACATAATGAAGAAATATATAATTTTACAAAAAATGAATTTTTAAATGAAAATGGTTGTAGAATGTTTGGTTCTTTTGATATGAGAAGAATTCCAGGAAATTTTTATTTTACTGTTAGACATCATATGCAAACAATGGAAAAATTAGATGAAAATATGGATTTTAATTTTAATTTTAGTCATAAAGTCAATTATTTATCTTTTGGTTATGAAAATGATTTAAAATATGTAAAAAATAAATATAAAATTGGGAAATTAAATCCTTTAGATAATAATTTAAAAATTGATGATAAACAAGCATTAACACATAATTATTATTTAAATATTGTACCAAGTGAATATTATGGTGAAAATGATAAGATATATAAAGTTTTTCAATTAACTGCAAATTATTTATTAAAAAGTGATAGTGATGAATTACCTGAAATTGCTTTTTATTATAATTTAAGTCCTATTAAAATTGTTTATAAAATTATAAATCCTAATAATTTTGATGGTATTGTTAATATATGTGCTATTATTGGAGGAATTTTTACTATTGCAGGAATTTTAAATAGTTTTCTTTTAAGAATTACTAAAGTTAAAGAGGATAAAAGATTTTAAAATTTTGTTTATTTATACTAAATTTATTTTAATTTTAACTAAATTTTTTATTTCAAATTGAATGTCAAATTTAAATAATCAGATTATAGAAAGTTCTTTTCCTTATGAAAATAATGATAAAAAAAAAATAAATTTTGATAATTTTGAAACTAAAGAAGATTTTGAAAATGATAATGATCAAATTACATTAAATAATATTAATTATAATAATATTAAAAATGAAAATGATGAGAATGAAAAATCAAATACTTCTTTTTCTTCTTTTTTTCCATTAAATGAAATAAATCTTTTATTTAATTTAGATTTTAATGATGTGAATGATGAATTCAAAAATAATTCAAGATTAACTTTTGAAATGAAAATGAATAAAAAAGATTTTTATTTTGAAAAAAAAAACTTAAATTTCTCTTTTGAAAAAAAATATAATAATGAATCATTTTTAAATAAATCTTTTTTAAATGATAAACAATCTATTTCAAATTTAAAATTTGATGATGATGATTTATCTAATTTTGATCCAAAAGAAAATTTAAATCAAATTATTAATTGTTTTAATATGATTAATAAAAAGGAATTTTCAATTAATTCAAATGAAATTGGTAATAACAAAAAATATGGTTTTTTTAAAAATTATAATAAAAAATTAGATGATAATAATGAAAAAAGAAATATAGAAAAATTTATTAATGAAGAAAACATTTATGAATTTAATAAAAGAAAAAATAAATTTTTTTCTAATAATTTTTTTGAATATAAATTTACGAAAAATAAAATAAATAAATTACACTTTATTCATATTAAAAAAAGAAAATTTCCAGAAAATTTATTACCAGAAGTAGAAAATTATATAAACAATTGTCCAAAAAATAAATATACAATAATAGAATCAAAAATAAAAAAAATTGGTGATATTGAAGATATATCTTCTATTTTATATAAATATCAATTATATAATAATAATGAACAAATCATTTTAAAAATTATTTCTAGTTTTTTAACTTATAGATTTGTTTTTAATGATGGTTATTCTTTTTTTCGAGTTTTTGCATTTTCATTATTAGAATATTATATATTTAATGAAAGTAATGAAACGTTATTTCTTTTAAATGACTTTTTTAATTTAATTTATAAAGAAATTTCCAATTTTGAAAATATAATTAATTTTTTTAGAGAAATTCATTCTTCAATTGATGATTTAAAAAAAGCTTTTAATGATGAAAAATTAGGAATCGATAAAGCATTTATATTATATTTAAGAAAAATTATAAGTTTTAATATTAATATAGATATAAATGATTATTATGAAATTGATAAAAATATTCTTCAAATAATATGTGATATATTTGGAGTAAATTTATTTATAATTTATTTAGATGGAAATAAAGAACATATGACATTTAATAATATAAAAATTAAATCTAAAAATAATGAAAATATAACTTTTATAATAGGATATTTTTTTCATAGTTATCATTTAATATATTCAAATGAAGATTTTTGTATTCCTACAGAATTTCTTGATAAAAATATTAAAAAAGAAAGTTATATAATTAAAAATATAAAAAATATTCAATGTCCTTTATGTAATGAAAAAAATATTGAATTAGTTTTATTAACTTTATATAATAAAGTATTTTGCTATAATTGTTTAAATGAATATTGTTTAAATATATTAACAAATAGAGCAATTAATTTTTTTAATAATAATTTTACCAATTTAGAATATTACCTTCGAAATATTATAATAAAAAATGAAATTCAAATATCTTCAATTGAATATAATTTAATATATAATAAAAGTTTTATTGAAGAAATAATTTCTTATATGAAAAAAATGTGTTTTATTTGTAAAAAAAAATTTAATAAAGTAATAAAACTAAAATGTAAATGTCATTTTTGTCAAAAATGTTTAGAAAATTATATAAACAACGCAACAAATAATAAATTTTTAAATGAATATGAAATAAAATTATTACCAAAAATAAATTGTGTATGTAAATTACCTTTTAATATTATAGAAGCTTTACAATATTCAAAAAATATAAAATATAATGAAAAAGAAGAAAAAAAAGAAAAGAAAGAAGGAATTATAAAAATGATTTGTTGTATATGTGGTGAAAAAAATGATGATTTATTAATTTTGGAAGTTAAAGATGATATAGAACATAAAATATGTAAAGGATGCTTAATTCTTAAAAAAAATAAAATTGAAGATATTGGAAAATTTAATGATAATGAATATAAATTTTTATGTGTTATATGTGGTGATGAACATATTGTTAATTTAGAAAATAATATTACTAATGTTTCAAGGGAAACTCATCAATCAAATATTAATGAAAATAATTATGATTTGAAAAAAAAGAGAAAAGAAGAAGTTTCTTGTTCTGATAAATGTAATATAATGTAAAATTAAATTAATAAATCAATAAATAAATATGTAATTAAAATAATGTCTGAAAAAAATTAAAGTATAAAAAATGGGGAAAAAAATACCAAAAAAATGGCTTCCAAAAAAGAGATGATTAGTAAAATACATTTATTGAAATGAAAGATACTGTTATTAATTTTAATTTAAAAGATAGATATGATTTTTTTAAATGGAATAAAAATTTTTTTTAAAAATTAAGATTCAATTATCAAACTTAATATTGCTAAAAAAATGGAACCAATACCTTATAAAAAAGATGTTATTATTATTAAAAAAGGAGATAAAAAAAATAAATCTTAATATTTAATTAAAAAAGGTTTTGTAAGTTGTTATTTAAATGGAAAAGATATAAGAATATTAAAAGAAAATCCAACTTTTGAAATGTTAGCTTTAATTTTAGAACAAGAAAGAACTTTAGATGTTATTATTGAATAAGATGATACTTTATTTTTTAAATTGCTAAAGAATTATTATTGATTATATTTGAGATAATTATATTGATGTTATTTTATTTTCTATTTATAAAAATGTTGTTGGTCATAATTTATTATTACATGATATTATCAATGATAATATATTTATAATGATTTATTTAATTTTTTTAAAATTATTCAATATAAAAATAAAGAAAAAAATCAGACTGAAATTCCAAAAAATTTAATTGCATTTCTAGATATAACAATTAGGTGAAGAATATAGAAAAATATAAATAATTTAAAAAAATCAGTGAAAAAATTAAAAAAAATTCCTTCATTAAACAATTCATCAGAAAATGAATTATTAATAATTTCAAATTATATAAAAATTGAAAAATATATTCAAGGATAAGAAATAAAAAAAGAAAATATAGAAGCAGAATATTTTTATATATTATTTAAAAAAAGTGTTACAATATCGAGAGAAGGAAAAAGATTAAGTTATAATAGAAAATAAAAAAATAACTATAACTGTTGTTACTATTTCAAATACAACTTGTGATTTAATTCTTAAACAATATTTTAATATTTTAATAAATAATGAAATTACTTTTAATTTAATTAAAAAAGAAAAGGTTTAAACAAATAAATTTTTTTTATTCATTAAATTAAACTAATATCTTTTTTATATTTATATGTTATAATAAAAGTAAAAGATATTAAAATATCAAAATTACAAAATATTTGGGGATTGGGGATTGGGGATTGGGGATTGGGGATTGGGGATTGGGCCCAATCCCCAATCCCCAATC
>JAEEGL013692502.1_pt1 | contig 31292 bp, 27 predicted proteins | sample 9134231 | NCBI WGS metagenome assembly JAEEGL01 (sample SAMN16246548, study PRJNA631951) | gut metagenome | biome: gut microbiome; feature: rumen; material: fiber-attached | host: Bos | place: Iran: Karaj | collected 2018-10
AAAGAAGTATATTTATGATCAAAATTAAAGACATTGCTGAAAAGTGTGGTGTTTCAATTGCATCAGTAAGTAAAGCACTACATGGTAATTCAGACTTAAATGAAAAGACAGCTGAATATATAAGAAAAGTAGCAAAAGAAATGGGATATATTCCTAATTCATCTGCTCAACTTCTTAAGACTAATAGAAGCTATAACATTGGCGTGCTTTTTGTTGACGAAACAAGTTCTGGTCTAGAACATGAATATTTCTCTTCTATGTTAAATGCAATTAAGAATGAAGCAGAAGCATATGGATATGATATTACATTTATATCTCACCATTTAAAACAAAATGATTTAACTTTCTATGAACATGCTAAATATAGAAATGTTGATGGTGTAATCATTGCTTCTGTAAATTTTAAAGATCCAGAAGTAATTAATCTTGTAGATAGTGAAATACCTACTGTAACTATAGATTATTCCTTTGATGGAAAGTCATGTGTATCGTCTGATAATATTCAAGGTGAGATGGATATTGTTAACTATTTGGCTAAAATGGGCCACAAAAAGATTGCTTTTATTAAAGGTGATGAAACATCAGTTACTCAAAAGCGTGTATCAAGCTTCTATCGTGCATGTGAAGAAAATGGTATTCAAGTAAAAGAAGAATATGTTAAAGAAGGTCGTTATCACTTACCAAAAGTTAGTGCAATAGCTACAAGAGAATTACTAGCACTTAAAGATAGACCTACTGTAATAATCTATCCTGATGACTATTCACTGCTTGGTGGAATCACTATTATAGAAAAGAATGGTTTAAGAATTCCTGATGATATTTCAATTGTTGGATATGATGGAATTAAACTATCTAGATTAATAAGACCTATAATAACAACTTACGTTCAAGACTCAGTAGAGATTGGTCGTCAATCAGCAAGAAAGTTAATTGAGATCATAGAGAATCCTAAATCATCTATCCCAGAACAAATGATTATTAAGGGATGGCTACAAGAAGGTCAAACTGTAAAAGATATAAATTAGACAATGGTTAGCCGTTGTCTTTTTTATTGCCTAAATAGCATAAGAAGAAGCTTAATTTGAATTAATTAAAAAATATTTTTGTTAATTTTTATCGTGTATAAATTTATGAAAAAGTACGATTTATAATAAAAATTATAAAAGAAATTGCATTAAATTGTTAATTTTTTACGTAAAACACTAAAACGTTTAAGAAGTTGAAAAAAAACGTTTACATTTTATTTAACATTTGATAGAATAATGGTGTCTAGAAAGCTAGTGGTTTGATAATTTATACCAAAACATACACAATTTTAACCATTTTGGTATCAGAAATTTGAACTGTTGGCTTATAATTTTTTGAGTTTACTTAAACGTTTAAGTGAACAAAACCAAATAAGATTGTAAACAAAATATAATTTTTTTAATATAATAAACGGAGGAAAAATGAAAAAATTATTTTTAGGTTTGTTTGCTGCAATCGCAGCACTAACATTAGTAGGTTGTAGAAAAGCTCCTGCTAAATCAGATTCTAAAGTTTTCCATATCATGGCATGGAACGAAGAATTCAAAGGCTTCTTTGAAAAATACGTTTGTGATGAAAGAGCAAAATTCGTTGAAGCTGCTGAAAAGAAAGATGATTCTTTAAAACCAAAAGAGTATCATTATGATGGCAAATTAGTTAAATGGACTATCGTACCATCTGAAGGTGGACAATATCAAAAGGCATTAGACACACATCTTAAAGCTAATGAAACAGCTAGTGATGATGAAAAAGTTGATATGTTCTTAGCTGAAGCTGACTACATCTTAAAGTACTCTAACAGTAAATACACTACTCCTATTAAAGATCTTGGTGTTTTCAACTTAAGTAACACTTATAAATACACTAGCCAAGTTGCTTCTGATTCTAAAGGTGTTGTTAAGGGTGTATCATTCCAATGCTGCCCAGCTGGCGTTATCTATAGAAGATCAATTGCTAAGGCTGTATTCGGAACTGACGATCCAGCTAAAGTTCAAGAAAAGATCTCTAACTGGGATAAATTCAATGCTGTAGCTGCTGATATGAAGGCTAAAGGTTATTATATGACTTCTTCATTCGCTGAAACTTACCGTGCATTCTCTAACAATGTTACTCAACCTTGGGTTAATGATGATCTCAAGTTACAATTCGATCCACAAATCGAAGCTTGGATGGCTCAAGCTGAAAACTTCATTAAGAACGGTTATACATTAACAGCTGGTATTTGGGATGATGAATGTACAAACGAAATGTTCGCAACTGGTAAGACATTCTGTTGGTTTGGTCCAGCTTGGTACTACAACTTCTGTATGGGTAATGCTCAAGATCCAGAAAAAGGTTGTAAAGGTGACTGGGCAGTTTGTGAAGGTCCAGCTTACTACTACTGGGGCGGAACTTGGCTAATGGGCGCTGCAGGCGGAAATGATGACTATCTAGTTGGTAAATGCATGAACTCATTCATCAATGATAAAGATGTATGTAAAGCATTAGTTAAGAATGAAGGTCAATTCTCTAACAACCAAAAGGCTAACAAAGAAGTAGCTGCTGAATACGAGAAAGAAGGAACTGGAAACGCATTCTTAGGCGGCCAAAATGATACTAAGTTCTACTTAGATTTAGCTAAGAGAATCCAAATCAAAGGTATGACTATCTATGATCAATATTGTAATGAAGGATTACAAACTGCATACGGAGAATTCTTAAAGAAAGCCGTTGCTACAAAAGAAGAAGCTATCGCTAACTTCAAAACTCAATTACATATTGATTGTCCAGAAATCGTTTTTGAGTAATAATACTTAATAGATAGAATGTGGCGGCTATCGGATAATACCATATCCCGCCACATTTTTTACTATCATTATCATAGGGAGGATTTAACTGTGGACAATATAAAGAGCATTCGTAAAGTTGAATCTAACGATACAGAACCTAAAAAGAGAATACAAAAAGGTGTAAGCTATGCAAAATGGGGTTACATCTTTATCATTCCTTTCTTCCTTGTATATCTAGCATTTACTTTATATCCACAAATTAAAACGTTTATATTTAGCTTCCAAAAGTATTTTGAGTCTGGATTAAATGTATTTGGTCCTAAATGGAATAATTTTGGAAACTACGTAGCACTATTCACTAAAGCTGAAAATGGCGTAGTCATGATAGTAAAGGCATTTACTAACACTATGATTATGTGGCTTATGGGTGCTGTTTTTCAGTTTTTAATATCACTCGTACTAGCAGTATTCTTTACTAGCTCAAGACTAAGACTTAAAGCAACAGGATTCTTTAAAGCAGTATTCTATATGCCTAACTTAATTATGGCATCTGCCTTTGCATTCTTGTTCTATGCTTTATTTAATACAGTAGGTCCAGTTAACCAACTTGCACAAATGATGGGTTGGGCAGATAAACCTATTGATTTTATTACAACATATCCATGGTCAACAAGAACACTTGTTGCCACAATGAACTTTATATTATGGTTTGGTAATACTACAATCTTACTTATGGCTGGTATCATGGGCATTGATGAAAGCTTATTTGAATCAGCTAGAATGGATGGTGCATCATCAAATAGAGTATTCTTTGATATCACATTACCATTATTAAAACCAATATTAGTTTATGTATTAATTACATCTTTGATTGGTGGACTTCAAATGTATGATGTTCCATATCTTCTAACAAACGGAAAAGGACAACCTAACTTTAGTACTATGACAATTGTAATGCTTCTAAATAAGTATTTGTCAGCTAATAACTATGGTATGGCTGGTGCTGTCGCAGTTGTATTATTTATAATCACGGGCGGTTTAAGTTTCCTAGTATTTAGAATGATTAGAAGGAAAGATGATTAGGAGGCATTATGGAAAGCAATAATTATCAACTTATTGATAGAAAGGCAGATCAAGCCGCTAAAGTTAAACTTACAATTGAAAGAACTTTAGTTTATATATTCTTAATCTTCCTTACAATTATCTGTTTATTCTTTTTCTATCTACTATTTGTAAACGCAACAAGAAGTCATGCTGAAATCCAATCAGGTTTCACTCTAATTCCTTCAAAACATTTCTTTGAGAATTTCCAAAAGATGTGGAATTTAAGTGGTATGGCTCCTGTAAGAAAAGGTCTTTGGAACTCATTCATTATTGCATCACTCTCATCAGTTTTAACTACTTATTTTTCAGCTTTAACTGCATATGGAGTATATGCATATAATTTTAAAGGTAAAAAGTTCGTAGAAACATTCATCCTTTTAATCATGATGATTCCATCTCAAGTATCATCAGTAGGTTTCCTTGAAATGTGTAATGAAATGCACTGGACAAACCAATATTGGGTATTAATTGTTCCTGGAATTGCTGCACCTGCAACATTCTTCTATATGATTCAACATTTAAGAGCAACACTTCCACTAGATTTAGTAGAAGCATCAAGAATGGATGGATCAAGTGAATTTATGACATTCAATAGAATTGTTCTTCCAATTATGAAACCTGCACTAGCAGTTCAATTAATATTCTCATTTGTAGCATCATGGAATAACTTATATCTTCCAACTCTATTAATCACAAAGACAGAAATGAAGACTCTTCCAACAATGCTTGCATTATTAAGAAGTGCTGACTTTGCAAATATGGATAACGGATTAATTTATATGGTTATTTTCATTTCAATATTCCCAGTAATGCTTGTATACTTATTCCTTTCAAGAGCAATTATTAAGGGTGTAACAAGTGGATCAGTAAAAGGATAGGAGACATAAATATGGCTGAAGTAATTTTAAAAAATATAAAAAAGATATATCCATACGTGGAGAAAAAACATAAAAACAATAAGAAAGGTGAACCTGAAAAGAAGCATAACCTTCAAATCACTGATAAAGGTGTTGTAGCTGTTCAAAATTTCAACCTCGATATTAAAGATGGTGAATTCATCGTTCTTGTAGGACCATCTGGTTGTGGTAAATCTACAACTTTAAGAATGGTTGCTGGACTTGAGGATATCACTGAGGGTGAACTCATTATTGATGGTAAAGTTGTTAACTCAATTGAACCAAAAGATAGAGATATCGCAATGGTATTCCAAAGTTACGCTCTTTATCCTCATATGACTGTATATCAAAATATGGCCTACTCTTTAAAGATTAAACACACTCCTAAAGATGTGATTGATCAAAAAGTAAGAGAAGCAGCAAGAATCTTAAATATTGAAGAATACTTAGATAGAAAACCAAGAAGCTTATCAGGTGGTCAACGCCAAAGAGTTGCAATTGGTCGTGCAATCGTACGTAATCCTAAAGTATTATTAATGGATGAACCACTATCTAACCTTGATGCAAAACTCAGAAACCAAATGAGAGCTGAAATCATCAAGTTAAGAAAGAAGATTAATACTACATTTATCTATGTAACACATGACCAAATTGAAGCTATGACACTTGGCGATAGAATCGTTATTATGAGAGATGGCTTTATCCAACAAATTGGTACACCACAAGATGTATTCGATTATCCAAGAAATAAATTTGTTTCAGGATTTATTGGTTCTCCACAAATGAACTACTTCGATGGAAAATTATTAATTGAAGATGGTAAATATGTGGTAGATATTGATGGATATAAAGTTACTCTATCTGAAGCAAAACAAGAACGTCTTACAGCTAATAAAATTGAACCACAAGATGTATGTGTAGGTATTAGACCTGACCATATGGTTATCGGAAAAGATGGCCTTGAAGGCATGGTTGATGTATCAGAACTTATGGGTACTAACGCTCACCTTCATATGACAGTTCAAAATAAAGATACTATAGTCATCGTTCCTATCATTGGTGGTTATAATGATTATGTAGGTAAGACAGTTAAGTTAGAATTTACCGGAAACCTTGTTCATTTATTCTCATTAGAAAATGACAAAAACCTAGAATTTATTAACGAAAACGTATATAGCGAAGTTGAAGAATAGATTCTAGGAGGTTATAAAGAATGATTAAACTTGAAGGATATCAAAAAGGGATAAACTTAGGTGGCTGGTTAAGCCAAGGAAGTTTAGAAAGAAGTCACATTGAAAACTTCATCACTGAAGATGATATTAAGAGAATTAAAGAGATTGGTTGTGACCATTTAAGACTACCAGTTGATTTTGAAAATATCTATGATGAAAAGGCACAAAAACCAGTAGAGATTGGTTATGAATTTATCGATAAATGTATCGAGATGTGCAAAAAATGTGAATTAAATGTAGTCCTTGATTTACACAAAGCTCCAGGCTATACATTTGATGATCAGGAGTACTCAGCTAACTTCTTTAAGGACACAAAACTTCAAAATGTATTTTTAGATATTTGGGATAATTTATCAAAAAGATATGCCAAGTATTCAGACATGATGATGTTTGAAATGCTTAATGAAGTCACAAGCTTTGATGTCATAGATGAGTGGAATGACTTAGCTTTAAGATGCATCAAAGTTATAAGAAAGAATGCACCTAAAGTAAAGATTTTATATGGTGGTGTTGGATACTCATCAGTAACCGCTGTAAAATATATCCCAGCTCCATATGATGAGAATATTGTGTTTAACGTTCACTGCTATGAACCAATGGTATTTAGTCATCAAGGTGCCTACTGGATGGAAAAAATGGATTTATGTTTAGGTATGCCTTATCCAGTTGATGAAAAGAAATACCATTATGCATATGAAAATGTACCATCAATTAAATATAGTTTACTTGGCGATGCAGACAATGCATTAAAGCTTCTTAAGAAGGATTTCTTTATTAATCTATTTAAAGAAGCCGTTGAATGTGCTGAAAAATACAATGTTCCTCTATATTGTGGAGAATATGGTGTAATTGACCAAGCTGATCCAGCTTCTACACTTAATTGGATTAAAGACATTAATAATGCATTCCGTCATTATGGAATAGGTAGAGCTCTTTGGAGCTATAAAAAGATGGATTTCGGTCTAATTGATGAACACTATAAACCTATCTATAGTGAGATGATTAAATATCTATAATTTAAAATAAACGAGAGTTATTTTAATTCTCGTTTTTTAATTATGATATACTTTAATAGGAGAGGTCATACATGAATCAAGTATATGAGATGTTACTAAAAGTAAAAGATGATAATTATAAGGAATTTCAGTCTAAACTAGTTCCTAATATTTCTAAAGAATCAATACTAGGAGTTAGAACTCCAGAAATGAGAGAAATAGCCAAAGAAGTATTTAATAGTTCTTTTAAAGATGAATTCTTAAATGATATCCCCCATAAGTATTACGAAGAAAACATTATTCATATGTTTGTGGTTTCATTAATCAAAGATTTTGATGAATGTATTAATGAATTAGATAAGTTTTTAAAGTATGTCGACTGTTGGCCTGTATCTGATCAAGCATCTCCTAAGTGTTTTAAGAAAAATCATGATAAATTGCTACCTGTAGTAAAGAGATGGATTTCATCTTCCCATATTTATACATCTAGATTTGGAATGAGAACATTAATGAATGAATATTTAGATAAGGATTTTAAAGAAGAATACTTAGAACTGGTATCTAATGTTAAGGGTGATGATTATTACCTTAAGATGATGCAGGCATGGTACTTCGCCACTGCCCTTGCTAAACAATATGATTCAACTATTAAATATATAGAAAACCATAAGCTAGATGATTGGGTTCATAAGAAATCAATTCAAAAAGCCATTGAAAGTTTTAGAGTATCAGATGAACACAAAGAATACCTTAAAACTTTAAGATAGGAGGAATATGTCTAGAATTATTCAAGGATTAATGCGTTCATTATCACTTTCTGATGATGAATTATATGAATTAATAAAGTTTGATTTAGAAAGCGGAATCAATACCTTTGATCTCGCTGATATATACTCAAAAGGAGAAGTTGAAAAACAGTTTGGCCGAATTCTATCATCTCATAAAGAGTTAAGAGAGAAAATGTTTATTCAAACTAAGTGTTCAATAGTACTAGGTGATACCTATTATGATTTAAGCTATGACCACATAATGTCATCAGTTAAAGAATCACTAGAAAGAATGAATATAAAATATATTGATTCACTTCTACTTCATAGACCTGACATCTTAATGGATAAAGATGAAGTTAAAAAAGCTTTTATTGAGTTAAAAGAAAAAGGCTTAGTAAAACACTTTGGTGTATCTAACTTTAGTAAAGAAGCGATTGAATACTTAAACTTACCTGAATATATTGAATATAATCAGGTTCAATTAGGTCTTGGCCAAATGAGATTAATTGATGAAGTATTAAACTTCAATATGAATAACGATGAAGGCGTAAGCCATACAAACGACACATTATTCTATCTCAAAAGAAAGAATATAAAGATTCAAGTATGGTCGCCACTTTTAGTGGGATATTTTGAAGGTTCTATTTTTGATGAATCAAAATACCCAACATTAAATCGAAAACTTGAAGAACTATCAAGTAAGTATAAAGTATCAAAGGCATCTATCGCCATTAATTTCTTATTAATGCTTGATAAGGACTTAAATGTAGTAATAGGTTCAATGAATAAAGATCATATTAAAGAAGCTTTAGATGGAGAAGAGTTCACAATGTCTAAAGAAGACTGGTACTCTCTATACAAGAGTACTGGACATATGCTTCCATAATAAGGAGATACTAATGAATAAAGATTTATATGAAATGATATTTAAACGTAAATCATTTCACTTATTTAGAAACGTAGGAAATGAAATAATCACAGAAGATGAACTAAAAGATATTGAGAATGCATTTAATACCTTTGAACCCTTAGATCCATCTATTAAAGTAAGAATTAAAATAACTAAGGATGATACAACTTGTAAAAGAGGTCAAGAATACTGTATTCTTATGTATTCTGAAACTAAAGAAAACTATCTTCAAAATATTGGTTACCTTGGTGAACAGTTAGACTTATATTTAGTATCTAAAGGAATCGGTACACTCTGGTTTGGAATAGGCAAACCTAAAAAAGAAAAGACTATAGACAATCTAACTTATGTAATCATGATTGCGATTAAGAAAATAGATTCACCTGATAAGTTTAGACAAGATATGTTTAAGAGTAAAAGAAAAGACTTAAAAGATATCTGGGAAGGTGAAAACTATACCGATATCGCTAATATAGTTAGATTTACTCCAAGCGCATGTAACTCTCAACCATGGTTTGTTGAATCATCTAAAGAAGAACTTCGAATATATAGAAGAAGAAAACCGGGTAGAGTTGGTATAATGCCATTAAACGCAGTAAGATATTATAACCAAATAGATATAGGTATATTCTTATGTTTCCTTGAATTATGTCTATTAAAGAATAATATAGAATATACAAAGGAAGTGCTTGAAGAAACTGATCACGACGCACTAAATAACTTAACTGCAGTATACAAGCTTAAATAAACTACTAATAATGAATTATAAAGAGAACTCGAAAGAGCTCTCTTTTTAATATAGCTAACTATATTACATAATTATTATTAAACTAATAGTTCAAAAAATAATAAACTAATTATACCAATAATACCTTTTTTATATCTAAACTTTTGGTATAATTGAATTAGAATGGAGGTTCAATATGAAACTATCACTAGCAAGTAATATTCAAAAATTTAGAAAGGAATCAAAACTAACTCAAGAACAGTTAGCTGAAGCATTAGGTGTAACATTTGCTGCTGTATCTAAGTGGGAAAGAGGTGTTGCGACACCAGACCTAGAATTAATTGCAACTATGGCTAATCTATTTGGAATATCTGTAGATAAGTTAATTGGATTTAACATGGAAGATAATAGTATAGCTGAACTTGGTAAAAAATTCGATAAATTAGTTCTTGAACAAAAGTTTGAAGAAGCTTTAGAACTCGCTGAAGAAGGACTATTTAGATATCCTAATAACTATGATGTGATTCATAATGCTGCTTACTCATATTTCTATATTGCAACTAAAACTGATAATAAAGACTATTATAAAAAGACAATTGAACTTCTTGAACGTGCAAGATTATTAATTCCTCCTAAATCAGAGGACGCAACTAAAAATGAAATAGTGATTCAAGGTGAAATTGCTCAATGCTATTTAGTATTAAAAGACATCGATAAAGCGGTTGATATTTTAAAGAAAAATAATGTTAATGGAACATATAATTCATTAATCGCTTATTCGATGACTCAAAAAAAGAGCTTTAATACAGAAGAAGCTAAACCATTTATTAGAGCGGCGATTAGTACTTCAGTAAATGAATTCTTAAATTCAATGATGAGTATGGCTAACTACTACAAACAAAAGAAAGAATATTCAAAAGGAATTGAGAGTATGCTTTGGCTTAAGGAGTTTTTAAATAGTTTAAAAATAGAACCAAATAAAACGACTTTCTTTGATAAACTCGTTAGCACTATTTATGTAATGATTGCTAACTTTTATATTAAAAAGAATGAAAAAGAAAGCGCAAGAAAATATATTGAATTAGCCTTAGCTTTAGCGAAAAAGTTTGATGCAAATCCAACTTATAAAACGAATAATATCAGATACATTATTGAAGATGATGATGATCTATATGTTGATGCACTTGGAAGTACTGCGGTTAGCGCAGTTGAAAAACAGATTAAGTCTAGTCCAGAACTAAATAAGTTATGGGAGGAAATGAGAAAATGAAAAGAAAAGAAGATATCGCAAAACCATATGTTAGGCAAATATTTAAAGGGAATATATTAAATTTCATATTAGCTTTTGTTGGTGTGTTAATGATCACAGCTGCTGCACTAACTGTTTCATTTATAATCCAACAGATAGTTGATGCAATTGGTGGTACTGGTACATTAAGTCTTAAACAGATTATATTCTTAACTTTAGGTTTAATGGGATTCTTAGTTATTGCCTATTTATTTGAATTAAGATTTAAACCTAAGTTTACTGTTAAGGGAATTTCACAATATAAGAATTATATATTTGAAGAAATAACTAAAAAGAATATTTCAGCTTTCTTAGGTGAAGATTCATCAGTTTATATCTCAGCTTTAACCAATGATATTCAAGCTATAGAAAAAGGATATCTTCAAGATATATTCTTACTCGTTAATAATATCTTATTATTCGTTGGCGCATTTGCGATTATGTTAGTGTATAGTCCACTTTTAACCGCAATCGCAGTAGGATTCTCACTCCTTCCTGTTATCGCAACTATTATTACTGGAAATCATTTAGCTAAGGCTGAAGAAGCTGTATCAAATCAAAACATTAAATATACTTCAACTTTGAAAGATGCTTTAAGTGGTTTCTCAGTAATTAAATCTTTTAAAGTAGAAGCTCAAATGATTAAATTATTCTTTGAAGATGTTAAGAAACTTGGACATTGTCAATCAAAGAAGATGAGAATATCTATTTTAATAGAATTATTAGGTAATGCTGCTGGATTTACTGCTCAACTTGGTGTATTTATCTTTGGTGCATATTTAGCTTTATCAGGAAAAGGCGTTACTGCAGGTACAACAATGCTCTTTGTACAACTCATGAATTATGTAGTAAACCCTATTGGAATCATTCCACAATGTATTGCAGAAATGAAATCTGCTAAAGGATTAATTAGAAAGATTGCCACATCATTAAATAAAAATGTTAGAGAAGTTAAAACTTCAAATATTGATGAAATCAAAGAAGGAATTACTATCAGCAATCTATCATTTGGATATGATGAAGATAAAGAAATTCTTCATGATATTAACTATAACTTTGAACTTGGTAAAAAGTATGCAATTGTTGGTACATCTGGATCTGGTAAATCAACTCTTTTAAATTTATTAATGGCTTCTAATTCAAAATATAGTGGTGAAATCAATTACGATAATGAAGAATTAAGAAATATAAGTAGTGACAATCTTTATGAGATTGAATCAATTATCCAACAAAATGTCTTTATCTTTAACGCAACTATTAGAGACAACATCACCATGTTCCAATCATTTAGTGATGAAGAAATAGATAGAGCTATTAAATTATCTGGTTTAAGTACTTTAATCAATGAAAAGGGACAAGATTATCTCTGTGGTGAAAATGGTTCAGGACTATCGGGTGGTGAGAAACAAAGAATCTCTATCGCAAGAAGTCTACTTAGAAAATCTCAAGTACTGTTAGTAGATGAAGCTACAGCGGCACTTGATAAAGAAACAGCTTTCCAAGTATCTAGTGCAATTCTAAATCTTGAAGGTGTCACAAGTATTGTTGTAACACACGCACTAGATGAAGCACTTCTTAAAGAGTATGATTCAATTATTACACTTAAAAATGGCTCAATAGTTGAATCTGGTTCATTCGAATCATTATTGAATAAAAAAGGATATTTTTACTCTTTATTCACAGTTTCACAATAAAATGGCTTAATTTTTTAAGTCATTTTTTTATTTTTAAATAATTGTGTTATAGTGAGGGTAGAAAAATACTTTTATGTTATAAAGGAGCTATTTATGGTAAAAATATTAGTACTCGAAGAATCCATGCTTGGACAAAAACTACTTGAAAGATATGATAATGATGATATTGTTCATTACACATTATCACGATTTAAAGATGGTGAAATATTTATTCAACTAGAAGAACCAGTAAGAGATGATGATGTAATGGTAATTGGTTCAATTAGTGCACCAGTAAATGAAAACTTAGTTAAGTTTTTAGTATGCATTGATGCTTTGAGAAGAGCTTCAGCTAAATCAATTAACTTAATCATTCCATATCTTGGTTATTCAAGACAAGACAGAAAGGTTAAGCCATGGCAACCAATTTCCGCAAAACTTGTCGCAAACCTTCTTGAAGCCGCAGGCGCAACTAGACTCACAACTTGTGACCTACATGCTAAACAGATTGAAGGATTCTATAATATCCCGATTGATAATATTCCAATTCAATTAATCCTAGGTAATAGATGGTGCAAGATGAAGAAAGAACATGGTACCCTTAATACTGAAGACTTCGTTGTTGTATCACCTGATGCAGGTGGCGTTGCTAGAGCTAGAGAATTTATGCTTCAAGCGGGAATTGATAACCTTGTTATGATTAATAAACTTAGAGAAAAAGCTAATCAAGTAGCTTCTATGCAAATCCTTGGTGACGTTAAAGGTAAAATTGCTTTAATTGTTGATGATATGGTTGATACTGGAGGCACTTTAATGAGAGCCGCAGAAGAACTCAAAAAAGCTGGTGCTGAGATGGTATATGTATACTGCACTCACGGAGTACTCTCAGGTGATGCAATAGAACGCCTTTCAAATGATGAAGCTATTGATGGTCTTTATATCACTGATACTATTGATAAATCTAGAGAACTTATCAACGATAAGATTAACTATGTAGATATCTCAGATATTATCGCAGGTATCATTAATGCTTTTAGAAAGAGTAAAGATATCTATAACTACATTAATGAGGAATTACTCCCATAATTAACTATTTAATATATAAATACTCATCTTTTCTAAGATGGGTATTTTTTATTTATCTTTTATGATATACTCAATTAATTACTATAAAGGAGGTATTAAAAATGATTAAAGAATATCATGATTCAAATGAGTTTATAAATGAGAATAAATCTTTATTGGATTTAAATTTATATATGTCATCATTCTTTTATTTAGACGCCCCTTTATACGATCCTACATCTCTTTACGATTATATGATTAAAGTAAGTAGTAATGATAAATGGCTCCTCGCAATTAAGGTTAGTCATTATAACTTAATTCTTTATGGAGATGAATCATTGGTAAAAGAATTATTTAATTATCTCGATTCTAAGAATTATAAATATGAAGGTGTCTTATCGTCAGATGCAATCGGTAATGAAATACTTAAGAGTAGACCTGACTATATTGAAGAAATTGGGATGGACTTTATGGAAGCTAAAGACTATACTGAAGAATCTTCTAAAGATATAGTTGTTTTAAATGAAAATGATGTAGATGAACTATATGAACTCTTAGTTAAATTCATTAAAGATTGTGGACTAAATGATGAAATCCATAAAGAAAAGATATACCCTCGTATTCATTTATATAGAGCTATAAAAGAGAATGGTCATATTATAAGTTTTGCCCAACTAAGTAAATACACTGACGCATCTTATAAGATTGCCTTTGTCTATACTAAAGATGAATATAGAGGAAAAGGTTACGCTAGGAAAGTCGTAAATAGTGTTAAAAATGAAATACTTGATATGGGATTTACCGCAACCTTAAATGTAGATAAGAAGAATCCTGTATCTAATCACCTATATGAATCGCTCGGATTCAAAAAGGTATTTAGTCAGGGAGTATATATCCCTAAAATTAAGGAGGTATAAAAATGAGTATTATTGATTCATTTGATAAGAGTAAACCAATTATTACTCCAGATAAGTTCTATAAAAAGATAGATAAAATAACTGACATATGTATAGTCACATTCTCTCATCATGTAAGAGATAAAGTATTAAGTGAATATAAGAATAAAGAAATTACTTATGTCGCAACTTGTAATGGTCATATACCTATTTATTATTTAGAAGAATTAGATGTATTGTTCTTCATGACTATGATGGGCGCAGCGAATGCTGGGGCTATTCTAGAAGAAGCGGCCTATATGACTGGAGTAACTAAATTCATATATTTTGGTTCTTGTGGAATCTTAGATAAGAAATATAAGAATAAATACATAGTACCTACTGAATCATATAGAGATGAAGGTTTATCATATCACTACGCTAAACCAAGTGATTATATAACTATAAAGAATTCACCTTTATTAGTTAAACTATTTGAAGAGAATAATATAGATTACATAAGTGGTAGAAACTGGACCACTGATGGAATCTATAGAGAAACCATTAATAAGTTTAATAAAAGAAAAGAAGATGGTTGTGTATCTGTGGAAATGGAATCATCTGCCCTACAGGCAGTAGCTAATTCTATAGGAGTAGAATACTACACATTCTTTTTCGCAGGAGACTTATTAGGTAGTGAGTATGATGCAGGAAACCTAGTAGGTGATGCACATAAGTTTAGTCAATTAAACTCATTCGAAGTCGCAATCATAATAGCTAAGAACATATAAGCAATCATAAATGCAAAACAAAATAAAAACCCTTATGCTTAAATTGATAAACATAAGGGTTTTTATTATTTTTCTAATGCCTTAGATATTAAACCTAAGAATAGTGGATGCGGTTTGGTTGGTCTTGATTTAAATTCTGGATGGAATTGTGAACCAATATAATACCTATGACTTGGGCATTCTATAATTTCAACTAAACTCTTATTTGGTGAAAGACCACTTAACTTCATTCCGCTATTAATAAAATCTTTTGAATATATACTATTAAACTCATATCTATGACGATGACGTTCATCTATTTGATCCTTCTTGTAAAGTGCCTTAGCTAAACTATTATCTTCTAAGATGCATGGATAACTTCCAAGACGCATAGTTGCACCTTTAGCAACTATTTTTACTTGTTCAGGCATTAAGTCTATTACTGGATGGGTTGTTGATTCATCAAATTCTTTAGAGTTAGCATCTTTATATCCTAAAACATTTCTAGCATATTCAATTGCCATTACTTGCATACCAAGACAAATTCCAAGACAAGGGATATTGTTTTCTCTTGCATACTTTGCAGCACTAACCATTCCCTCAATTCCTCTAACTCCAAAACCTCCAGGAATGATAATACCATCTGCATCTTTTAATATATCTTTTGCGTTAGCTGAATTAATAGTTTCTGAACTGATCCACAAGATATCAGCTTTAGCATCTAGAGCTGATGCGGCATGAAATACTGATTCTTCAACACTTAAATATGCATCATGAAGTTCTGTATATTTACCAACTATCGCAATCTTAGTATTTTTATGTGCTTTCTTAATTTTATCAACCATCTCTATCCATTTATTTAGATTAGGTTCTCTTTTTGGAAGATTTAGTTTTTCACAAACTATATCACAGATTCCCTCTTTTTCAAGAAGAAGAGGTACTTCGTAAATACTAGATGCGGTTAAGTTTGGTATAATAGCTTTCTTATCTATATTACATAATAATGAGATTTTATCTCTGATACTTTCACTTAATTCTTGAGTACTTCTACATACTAAGATATCTGGTTGAATACCTAAAGATTGAAGCTCTTTAACAGAGTGTTGAACTGGCTTACTTTTAAGTTCACCACTTCCAGGTATTTCAACAAGTAGAGGAACATGAATGTAAATAACGTTTTCTTTGCCTTTTTCTTGACCAACTTGTCTTATGGCTTCCAGGAATGGCAAAGACTCAATATCACCAACAGTACCACCGATTTCACAAATAGCGATATCAACATCCCCACCTTCAGAAATATATATCCACCTTTTAATCTCATTTGTTACATCAGGAATGATTTGAACGGTTCTTCCAAGATATCCCCCAGATCTTTCTTTATTAATTACATTCCAATAAATCTTACCTGAAGATATTGAACTAGATGCGTTAAGACTAACATTTGTAAATCTTTCATAATGTCCTAAATCAAGATCAGTTTCAGCTCCATCATCAGTAACGAACACTTCACCATGTTGGAAAGGATTCATAGTGCCTGGGTCGACATTTAAATAAGGGTCAAACTTTTGGTTTTTAACACTAAAACCTCTTTGCTTTAAAAGTCTAGCCAAAGATGCGGCACATATACCTTTTCCAAGGCCAGAAACTACACCTCCTGTTACAAATATATATTTCATATACTCCTCCAAATATTAAATAAAAACAACATAGGTATTATATCACTAAATTAGGACTCATTCATCCTATCTTTTATAAATAATGTTACAAATTATCAACTTATAGTCTAAATAAGTAATTATCACTTATTGTATATATTTAAATAATTGTTATACTATTAGTATAATGTTCAAAACTAGAAGTTATGATTTAAAACACCCTAATCCAATATTCTATAGATCTACTTATGAAATCCTAAATGGCCTTTGGGATTTTTGTTTTGACTATAAAAATATCGGAGAGAAAAATGAGTATTATAAAGGTTTTAATAGTGAACTAAAGATTAATGTTCCATTCTCATATTTAACCGAGGCATCTTTAATCAATAATACTAAACGTTGTGACAATGTTTGGTATAAAAGAAATATTAACATAGATGATATTACTAAGACTTATCTCCTTCATTTAGAAGGATCTGACTATAAGACTAAAGTATGGGTAAATAATCAATTTATTGGAGAAGATTCTGGGGCTTATCACAGAATTACCTTTGATATCACTAATTACCTCATTTTAGGCGAAAATAAACTTGTTATAAAGTGTGAAGACTCTATGTCAGTAAATATTCCTCGTGGTAAACAAAGATTCCTTAAAAAGAATTTTATGTGCTGGTATGAAGAGACTACTGGAATTTATAAAGATGTATGGCTTGAAAAGGTTGAAAGAGATTATATTGAATCAGTTAAGATTACTCCATCAAGACTAAATAAAACTATTGATTTCTCTTTAACTCTAAAAGGAGATTTATCTCCTATTGGAGTAAATATCTACTTCAAAGATGAACCCATTTCATCTAATACATTTGATTCATTAGATTTCACAGTTAAACTTGATAGTATTGAAGAATGGAATGTCTTAGACCCTAAACTATACGATATAGAACTCACTTATAAGAATGATAAAGCATTAACTTATTGTGCATTTAGAGATTTGTCTATTAAAGATAAGAGAATATATCTAAATGATAAAGAGTTATACCAAAAACTAGTTCTAGACCAAGGCTACTTTGATAAAGGTGACCTTACACCTTTATCTCCATTAGATCTTGAAAAAGATATTATTAATTCTATATCTTTAGGATTTAATGGTGCAAGAAAACACCAAAAAAGAGAAGATGATAGATATTATTATCTAGCTGACATTTATGGATTTATTCTATGGGCTGAGATGCCTTCAGCATATAAATCATCTAAAAAAACAAGAGAGAATATCTATAGAGAATATACTCTCCTCGTTAAAGAATTATATAATCACCCAAGCATTATTCTTTGGACTCCTATTAATGAATCGTGGGGTGTATATCTTTTAAGATTTAGAAAAATAGAAAGAGATTTTATCTCAAGTCTTTATGATTTAACTAAGACAATAGACAATACTAGGTTTATTCTTACAAATGATGGATGGGAACATACTAAGTCAGATATACTCACAATTCACCTTTATGATCAAGATTCAAATAAGTTTAACGATAAGATTAATTACGCAATAAATAAAGGTGTAGTTAAATCTATGCTTCCATATAAATACTATACTTTTGTGAAGGGGTATGAATATAATGATCAACCAATAATTATTAGTGAATTTGGTGGAACATCGTTTATCTCTTTAGAATCAAAAGATTGGGGTTATGGTAAGGCAGTTAACACAGAAAATGAATATTTAGATAGATTATCTAAATTATTTGCTATAATTAAAAATAATAAAAATATTTGTGGATATTGTTTTACTCAGTTAACCGATGTGAAACAAGAAATAAATGGATTATATACACTTGAAAGAAAACTTAAGGTTTCATCTAGTGAATTAATAAAAAAGATTCAAGAAAAGGAGGATTAATTAAATGGCTGATTTAATCAATCCAAGAGATTATTACTTCCATCATTTAAAAGATGAAGTATATAATAACGCAATTGAATATTTTGAAGAGTTAGTTAATAAAAGCGGTGTGAATAGAGATGAAAATATTCAAACCGTTAAAGAGATTAATGCTAAGAAAGCTGAACTAGAAGTAGTTAATAATATTATTAAAAAATATAGAACTATTAAAGGCTTCTTAATCTTCCTTGCAGTAGTATTCTTACTTGCTGGTCTCTCACTAATTATTTATGGAGCTTCAGGATCTGCGCAAAGTCCTACAGGATTTATCCTTGGTGGACTTGGAGCACTAGCTTTAGGTATTGTATTTATTGTAATTATCTGCACATCAATAAATAAAAAGATTAAGGAACAATTTGACCCTAAATCTAAACTTGAATCAGAAATAGCCAAACTCACTCAAGAAGCTTGGGCTCAAATGTCTAGTTTAAATAATCTATACGATTATGACCTCGCAATTGAAGTATTTAATATGAGTATCGATTCTATTATCAAGATGGATAAAAGATTTGATACAAAGAAATATAGATATGTTAATGAAAAATTTGGCTTTAGAGATGCATGTCCAGATAAAGATAATGAATCTACAGTTCTTGTAAGAAGTGGTTCAATACTTGGCAACCCATTCATGTTATATAAGAACTTTGTATGTACCGAAGGAACTAAGACTTATGAAGGAACTCTAACTATTCACTGGACAACTACTCGCCATACAGAAAATGGTACAGTTACTGAACATCATACAGAAACACTACACGCTTACGTTGATGCGATGTGTCCTTATTATTCATATATCACTCATCTTGTATATGGTAATGAAGCTGCGCCTAACCTAATCTTTTCAAGAGGTCCATCTAGGGCCACTGGAAAAGATGAAAAACAAATAGATAGAATGGTTAATAAAGAAACCAAGAGACTTGATAAGTTAGCTAAAAAAGAGCTTATGGATGATGATCCAACAACTAACTATACAAGATTCGTAAACGATGAGTTTGAAGCTCTGTTTGGCGGAACCGATAGAAATAATGAAGTAGAGTATAGATTACTCTTTACTCCTATAGCTATTCAAAATGAGCTATCACTCATTAAAAATAGAGAACCTTATGGTGATGATTTCTTCTTTGAAAAACATAAGATGATTAATATCATCACTTCTAAACACTCACAAACTTTTGATTATTCATCTAATCCAGATCACTTTATTTCTTATTCATATGAATTATCAAAAGAAGCATTTGTTAATTATGTATGTGAGTTCGCTAAATCAGTATACTTTGATTTAGCTCCACTAATCTCAATCCCTCTATATCAGATGCATGAATCAAAAGAATCGATATATGGAAGAGATGATTATGATTCAAACTATTCTCAATTTGAACATGAATCTATTATCAATGAATTCCCTAATGCGCTCCTCGTTGAACCAACTACCACTACTGATGCAATATTTAAAGCTAGGTTTAGTGAAAAGGATGGTCAATCAGATAGAGTTTATGTAGATTCATATTCATATAGAGGTGAACCAAGATTAACCTATGTATCTAAACTTGGTGGTGATGGACATATGCACTCGGTTCCAGTACATTGGGTAGAATATATTCCAGTGGAAAATAGAAGTTATGTCGGAGTATCTGGAGCTGATACATCAAGAAAAGAATACAGAGAAGTAGCTGTATCAACTCCATTTAGAGAATTCTTAAGTAAATACTCTAACAATGATGCTGTATATAAAAGAGGTATTATTGCGGCTATCTTAGATAATCCACAAGTTCAAAAACATTTTGATTCTATATCAAATTATTTCAAAGGAATATATAATAATAGTGGAATTAAGAATAATTCCAATAGTAACATTAATAACAATAGTAACAATAGCCAAAACAATAACAATAATTAAAAATATATTAAGGAGGATTAATATTTATGGCAAATCAATTAGACGAAATGAATGGTCCAATCTTAGAAGAAGGAAAAGATGTTAATGTCATTGCGAAACAAATTCCTGTTAAAGTAGGTGTAGGATCAACAATCTTCCAAGTATTACTTTGGATACTTGGAATCATTCCAGGCTTAATCTTCTTATTCAGAAAGATTAAAGCTAAATCTTATTTAAGACAACTTGAACAAAAGATTCAAAGTGATGCATCAACAGTAGATAACTATCTAGAACAAAGAGTAGTTATCCTCTCTAACTTAGCTAAGTTAGTTAACAAAGCAGTAGAACTTGATAAAGAAACTTTCACAGCTATCGCTGCCGCTAGATCAGGTGCTAGAATGACTGATGCTGAAAGAAATGAAATTGGATCAACTGTTGAAAACGTTGATAGAAAGATTAATATCGCTCTTGAAAACTATCCAGATCTTAAATCTCATCAAGAAATCAGAGACGCTATTCAACAAAACTCTTATCTCCAAAAAGAAATCACAGCTGCTCGTCAACTCTATAATGATTCAGTAGCTACATGGAATAAGACTATTCAAAAATGGCCTCTCCCTATGATTGCTGCGGCTGAAGAAGGATACACTACAAGAATCCCATTCATCGCATCTAAAGAAATCAAAGAAAAAGCTAGAGAAGTATTCTTCTAGTCTTAAATAACAAAACAATCCCGTGATTAGGTTCACGGGATTTTTAATTAGGTGGATGTATATCTTGATGTAATTAAAAAGACGTATCTTTATGTTATATAGAATAAGAAATCGTGATAAGCAATTATTCTTATTTCTTTAATAGAAAATAAAAATATGATAAAATCATATACAAATGATGTTTATTTAAAATGAAATACAAAAGAGGTAATTATGAGAAACTTAAATCCAGAAAAAAAAGACTGCTCAATTGTTTTAATTGGTAAATTTAATCCAGAAATGTTTAGCCCTGATTGGTTTTTGTATCACAAAATAATTAGAGAAGAAGATGCTATTTTTGCTAAAAATCAAAAAGAGAATTATCCGAATTATCCTTTTATTGTTTCAAATCAAATAACAATGTTTATGACAAATAATATGTCAATTAAAATTGAAAATAATAGATTTACAGTTAGTGCAAATAAAGAACCTTTTATTGAAATAAAAGACTTTATTGTCAATACTTTTAATAATTTAGGTTCTTTTCAGATTGATGCATATGGTTTTAATTTTAGTGCTCATTACCATATTGATTCTTTGCATGAGTATCAAATGATTGGTGATAAGTTAGCGCCAAAAAAATATTGGAAAGATCTTTTAGGAAATGAAGTAGTTGGTGATGAAAGAAAAAGTGGATTAACATCAATTCGAATTTCAAAAGTATTCGATGAGAATCATTCGCTTATGATTGAACTACAACCTTCAGTATATGTTAAAAATGGTGTATTCATAAGTGCAAACGACCATCATGTTTCAGACAATAACAATAACGATGCAGAAGTTGTAATGCGTGAAATTGATAAATTATTTATAGACAGAATTAAATTAATGAGTAGTTTACAAGAAAACATTTTAAATGAGGTTTTGGACGATGAATCTGAATAACGAAGACTTAGTTTCTGGTATTAGTGAAATATGTTCTGATAAAACATATGAATCTAATGTTATTTTAAATAAATTAAATGATAGTTATTCATCTATTTTGAACAATTTTAATGAAGATCCACTTTTTGATGGCTTTAAATTTGATGCTGACGAATTTTGCATCGACTATGATAAGTATTTAATTGAGTTTAATCTTGATAAATATTTTAAAAACAATAATATTGGCACGAGTAAATTGCCAATCGATACTCTTAATATTTATAATGAACAAAGTTTAGATGAAAATGAAAATAATGTTATTTTAGACACAATTTTGCACCGCAAGAATAAAGACAAGAAGAATTATTTGAACTCATATTTATATCGAATTAAAGAGTATTATGGTGTTGTTTTGCAAATTAATGATTCTAGCAATGAACAAAGTTTTGAATGCATATTGACGGATGTTTTAAATGGTAAAGAAATAATAACTAGTTTTAGCTATGATGATATTACTTTTGAATCTGATAGAGAAATGGTTTCGGAAGGTGCACATTTTACTCTATTAGTTGGAATGAAAAGAGATATTATAAAAACTGAAAATGGTCCTAAAATGAATGGGCATCAAAAATATCTGGGTTTATTTTTTAGAAGAAATAAAAAACTAAACAAAAAGGAGCTTGAATCCGCTTATGAATTGCAGAAGAGTTGGGCAGAATTGTTCAATAGCTGATTCTATACTCAGCAGTCCTTTAAATAATTGTGCTGAAGTCATATTGTTTGGCAAAGGAATAGGGGAAAGTATTTTAATTAAATCAAAAAAAGGTGACTATATTGTCGTTGATTCGTTTATAAATGGTGAAACTGGTCGTCCTGTTGTTCTTGATTATTTGGATAAGTTTGGAATATCTTATTCTCAAATTAAATGTGTTCTAATTAGCCATTGGCATAATGACCACATTATGGGAATGCATGAAATTATAAAATCAGCAGGTCGAGGTGTTGCTGTGGTTATTAATCCTATTATCAATACAAAAAAGTACCAAGACTATATCTCTAGACTTGCTGTTAAAAATGACTCTGAAGCATCTGAGTTTGATAAGGTGCTGTCCTATATAAAAACAAATAATATTAAAATAATATTACCTTTAGTGGATAGATGTGTATATTTTGAGAATAGAGATGATATTAAAATAACGGCTCTATCACCACAGGACACTATGCTTGGTGACTATATAGAAGGGTTGCTTAATAAGTTGTTAGAACGTGATTACAGCAACGTTGCTTATGATGATAATTTATTAAGTATAGTATTATTGTTAGAGATTGGTGATAGATCATTTTTATTGTCTAGTGACATGGAAAACAGGGTGAAAGGCGGATGGAACGAGATAATTAGAAATTATAAAAATACTTATAATAAATCAAGCTATTACAAGGTTCCTCATCATGGTAGTTTAAATGGCGAAAATGAGGAAATTTGGAATAAATTGTTGTCTTCAAAACCGTTGTCTTTTGCAACATTATTTAATAGATCAAATTTACCTAGAGAAGAAGATATTGAAAGAATTGTTTCAAAATCAAAAGAGTTGTATTTAGTTGGCGAACGATCAAAAAGATATAAAGAATTGGAAAGAGAACTTAAAGATTTAAATTTAGATGAAGAAGCAAACTGCTATTTACTTTCAAATACTGTTGGTGTTGTTAGAGTTATGTTCGATGAAAACGGTTATGAATCGATTGAAAAAATAGGTGCAGTTACGGAATATTTTGAATAAACTTCGCTATAATTTATAAATGAATAGGGCGCTTAAACTGGCGCTCTATTTTATTTTAATAATTTATGTAAACCTTTTCAGAAAATTTCTAATGCAAAATTCTTGCAATATTTTCTAAATCATTTATAATATTGACATAAAAGATTGAATAGAGGAGCGAACTAAAATAGTAACGTTATGAAGGGGCACCTTGTGATTAACGTGAAAGGGAGAGTTCGCCGAAACAGTATTAAAGGCATTTATTACTGTTGGGCTATAGGGAAATACCTTATAGACTCCTATATAGAAATATATAGAGGCGCTATTAATGTATAATTATCCAGATTGCATTAATAGATTGATGCAATCTTTTAATTTATTAAAAAAAAGGAGATTATACATTTTATGAGAAAAACATTTATTTTAGCTTTAATGCTTTCACTTTGCTTATTCCTTACTGGATGTAATAAAAGGAATAATAATGGACTAGCTCGTGAAGGAGTGATAGTCGTAGGTATGGAGTGTGACTACCAACCTTTTAACTGGACTGAAACTAAGAAGTCTGACACTAACGTTGAAATATCTAATATAAAGAACGCTTACGCTGAAGGTTATGATGTAATGATCGCAAAGAAAATTGCTGAATCATTAAATCTTAAACTTGAAATTAAGGCATTATCTTGGGAAGGATTAATCCCAGCCTTAAATGCTGGTGAAATTGATTTAATTATCGCTGGTATGAGTCCGACTGATGAGAGAAAACAAACTATCGCATTTAGCTCAAGTTATTATACATCTACACATGTACTCTTAATGAGAAAAGATTCTAGTTATAGAAGCGCCACAACTTTATCTGGATTTAGTGGTGCTAAAGTAATTGGCCAATCTGGAACTATCTATGCTGATCTTGTTCCGCAAGTAGTTGAAAAAGGTGCTATCGCTGGTACTAACTTAGACACAGTACCACAAATTGTTAATGCTATTATTAGAGGTACTGTAGATATTACTATCTTAGAAGAACCTGTTGCTATTGGTATTGTATCTAACTATCCTGAACTCACATATGTTACTCCAACTGATGGATTTAACGTATCTGAAGAAGATGTAGTAGTATCAATTGGTGTAAGACAAAACTTTAGTTTATTAAATGATATTAATAATGCATTAAATAATATTAGTGAAGATACTAGAAAAGAATTAATGCTAAAAGCGATTGAGATCGCCCCATCAGGAGAATAATATAATATGATTACTGCCTTAAATTGGATAGTAGATCATACTTTTGGATATCTAGTTAAATTAATATTCTGGTTAATAGATTTAATCTTACCTGATACATACACAAGAGTAATAACTAAATACTCATTAATGTTTTATGAAGGCATCAAATATACACTCTTAATATCTTTGGTAGGTACTATAATTGGATTTCTAATTGCGTGTATATTTGGTACTTTAAGAAGTATTGATACTTCTAAAAGAGATACATTATTTAAGAAAATAGTATTTAAAGTAGTAGACTTCATTATTAGAATATATGTGACTGTCTTTAGAGGTACTCCAATGATGGTTCAAGCTATGATTATTTATTATGGTCTTGTTGGAATTGTACACTGGAGCGCAGTAGAGGCATCACTCTTCATTGTATCTATTAATACTGGTGCTTATTTAACTGAGGTAATTCATAACGGTATTAAATCTATTGATAGAGGACAACTAGAAGCCGCAAGAAGTTTAGGTTTCTCATATCCAAAAAGTATGTTTTATATTATCTTCCCACAAGCACTTAAAAACTCAATGGCCTCAATTGGTAATGAGTTTGTCATTAATATAAAAGATACTTCAGTATTAAACGTAATAGGTTGCGCTGAAATGTATTATATCTTAAAGATATCATCAGGAGAAGATTATAGATATATGGAGACTATGATAGTCGGCGCTATAATCTATCTCATTCTTACACTTACTACTACTAAGCTTTTAGGCTTAATAGAAAAAAAGATGGGAGTTAAAGCCCAAGAGATAAGGAGTAGTAACTAATTATGGAAAATAATATTATTTTAAGAATAAATAATCTAAGTAAGAAATTTAATGATCTTGAAGTATTAAAAGATATCTCTATCGAAGTTAAAGAAAATGAAGTAATATCTATTATTGGTTCATCTGGTTCAGGAAAATCTACACTCCTTAGATGCATTAATTTACTAGAAGACGCAGATGGTGGTGAAATCATCTATAATGACGTGAATATCTTAGATAGAAAGGTAAATATTAATAAAATAAGAGAAGAAATTGGAATGTGTTTTCAATCATTCAATCTCTTCAATAATTATAATGTGCTAGATAACTGTACACTCGCTTTAAGAAAGATTAAGAAAATGAAAAGAAAAGAGGCAGAAGAAATTGCCTTAAATAATCTTAAGAAAGTAGGAATGGATACATTCTCACACGCTAAAGTTGAAACTTTATCAGGTGGACAGAAACAAAGAGTAGCTATCGCAAGAAGTCTATCTATGTCACCAAAGATTCTCCTCTTCGATGAACCAACCTCAGCCTTAGATCCTGAGATGGTAGGAGAAGTACTTGAAGTAATTAAATCTTTAAGAGGGGAAAATATGACTATGATTATAGTTACTCATGAAATGTCTTTCGCTAAAGATGTATCTGATAGAGTAATATTTATGGATCAAGGTCTAATCTGTGAAGAAGGTACTCCTAAAGAAGTATTTGATTCACCAAAGAACGAAAGAACCAAAGAGTTCTTAAAAAGATTTAATAATAACTAAAATAAATGAACTGAGAAATGAAAACTCAGTTCATTTTTTAAATTTGTTTTGACTAAAAACTATAGTCTTCTGAGTACCATTTAATAGAGAGTTATATCATTTATCTCTAATTAAATAATATAAAAGGAGAATCAAATGTCTAATGTATTAGAAAAGATTGATTATATTTTTGATGCGGAATATAAGAAATGGCTTACAGAATTAAAACAGAGATTTAGACAATCTCAAATTAAAGCATCTGTAAAAGTGAATCAGGAACTAATGAGATTTTATTGGTTACTAGGGCGAGATATAGTAAGAATGAAATCTGAATCAAAATGGGGAAGTAAGTTCTATGAAACTCTATCAAGAGATTTGAAAGAGATGTTTTCAGAGTCTAAAGGTTTTTCACCAAGAAATCTATATTATATGAAACAATTTTATCTATTATTTCCTGAGAAAGAAATTACGCCCCAAGTTGGGGCGCAATTAGAAAATGAAAATCTGCTACAGGATGCAGTAAAATTAAAAGACCAAGAAATTTCTCCTAAAAATAGCCAAGAAATCAACAACAAGCAAATTATGCCGCAAGTTGCGGCAAAATTAGATAATAAAATTACGCTACAACCTGTAGCACAATTTAATAGTGAAGTTCATCCAGAAGTTATGGAAGAATTTGATAAACAAGAAAATTCCTCTAAAATTAGACAAGAAATAGGCAATGGTGAAATTATGCCCCAAGATGGGGCAAAATTAGATAACCAAATTACGCAACAGGTTGTTGCACAATTAGAAAATGAAATTGTTCCCCAAGTTGGAGAAGAAATTTTTAATATTCCATGGGTTCATATGAGAATAATTATTGATAAGGCAAAGATGAATACTGATAAAGCCATATTCTTTATTAAAGAAATCATTAAGAATAATTGGTCTAGAAACGTACTTAGAAACTTTCTAGATACTAATTTATACGAAAGGCAAGGAAGAGCTATTACGAACTTTGAATATCGTTTGCCTAAAGAAAATAGTGGCCTTGCTCAAGAAATTACTAAAGATCCATATAACTTTGATTTTCTTTCTATTAGTAAAGATTATAATGAAAAAGAATTAAAAGATGCACTGATAAATAATATACAAAGATTTTTATTAGAATTAGGCACTGGTTTTGCCTATATGGGAGAAGAAGTAAGAATAAAGATAGATGATAATAAAGAAGAATTTATGGATATGCTGTTTTATAATGTTAAAGTTCATGCATATGTAGTTGTAGAAGTAAAAGTCGACGAATTTAAACCACACGATATAGGTCAACTAGGAACTTATGTAGTTGCAGTTGATCATATTCTTAAATCTGATAAAGATGAGAAAACTATAGGAATACTAATATGTAGAAATAAAAATGAAATACTCGCAAGGTATGCACTAGAATCATCTAGTGAACCTTTGGGTATTTCTACATATGAATTATCAAAATTACTTCCTGAAGAATATAAAAGTAGTCTTCCATCTATAGAAGAACTAGAAGATAAATTAAATAATAAGTAACAAAAAACTTGGCAATTTAGCCAAGTTTTATATTTCTATAGGTTGTTCTAAGTTTAATAATCCAACTACACCAAGTGTAATTATAAATGCGATTGATAATGCTAAAGTTACCGCAGATATAATAATGTATGCTTTCTTATCTTTTAGTTTAGAATAAACCATAATATTGAAAGCTAAAGCTAAAGAAGATACTACAGTTCCAATGATTGGAATAAATAATGTTCCAATTGATATTAGCGCAATCAATCTCCAAATATTAGGTGCGTTTACTGTAGATGGGTTAGATACGAAATCTACTTTATTTAAATCATAATTTGGTTCTAAATTTACATTGTTATTTTGGATATTTTCTTTGGGTTCAATTCTTTCCCCAAAGATATCAAATTCTTCATGTGGAGCTTCTGCGTATTCACTGGTAACTAACTTAGTTCCGCAATATATACAATAGTTATCTGAGTCTTTAAACTCTTTTAGACAGTTAGGACATTTCTTCATTTTTAATACCTCTATGTATAAGTATAATACAATTTTATGAAAATTTGGTTATACATATCTTTTATTTTTATTAAAAATAATGATATAATTTTTTTAAGGGTAAAATATATATGCCAAATTACCATAAAATTATTTATAGTTATAATTTAGATGAACTTGAAAAAAGAAACAGAGGAAGATATATCCTTATCTTTTATTTGGCATTAATGACTAAAGAAGATATCGATAGAAAAGATACACTAAGTATGCCTGATTTTCTAGCTAAACTTAAAGTTTCAAGAAGAAAAACTGATGCGGCATTTAGTTCATATAACTTAGTTCAATCACTCCCTAATAACCAAGACTATCTTTATGAATTCTATAAGACTATTATTTTATTTAATGAAGAAGCTTTAAAAGAAAACATTAAAGAGATGATTAGAGATTATATGTCTTCTAAAGGACTTTTTAATGAAGATATCGAAAAGTTATCTAGAGAATTCTATAAAGAAAAAAGAGATAACTTACTTTATTTATCTCCATATGTAGAAGATATGCTATTTAATGGAGAGGTCAAGAATATTATTTATAACTTCTTTGATGATTTAAATAATGCACTTATGTCTATTTATTTTGAATTAAGTGGAATAAGTAATAAGAGATTTAATTTAAACTCTAAAACTCAAGACATTGAAAAAGAATCAATTGATCTCTGTATTGTATTTGTACCATATAGAAATAGTGCACTTATTAATAGATTATCTGCGGGTCTTGATAATGTATCTCAATCATTTGAGTGGTCTGCGATAAATCTACTCTCCCAATTTATTAAAGAAGATGGCACAATTGTATCATTTATGTCATCTGGTATCTTAAATAAAGTTAGTGATTCTAAGAGAAGAAGACAATTTGTCGAAAGAGATTTAATTGATACAATTATTGAACTTCCTCGTCTTCAACTTATGAGCACAGTCTTATCACTCATAGTATTTGATAAGAATAATAAAGAAATCACTTTAATTGATGCCTCTAAATTCGCTCAAAACTTAAGAAGAGGAATTAACCTTGATAGTGATATGATTATTAAAGCTAAAAGAGGTGAAATACCTGGAGTATCTACTTTGATTAATAAAGAAATGCTTGAAGATACTGATTATGATTTAACTCCTCACCATTTCTTAGATGAAATCATGCTTAACTTTAGTAATCCAGTTAACTTAAAAGATTTAACTAATACTATTATGAGAGGATTCCAAATTCCATCAGAGATGATTGATGAGTTCATCTCAGATGAAGATACTAAGATTAAACTCTTAACTTTATCATCTATTGTTGATGGTGAAATTATGAGAAGTGAACTTCAATCGCTTAAAGAGGTTGATAAACGTATGGAACATTATAAACTTGAATCAGGTGATTTAGTTATTAGCTGTAAGGGTAAAACATTTAAAACCGCAGTAGTAGAAGTTCCATATGGAGAAACATATATTTCAACTGGATCTTTCATCATTATTAGATGCAATCCTGAAATACTTGATCCAATGTATCTTAAGATTTTCCTTGATAGTGATCTTGGAAAATCACAATTAAAACGTATTCAAACTGGTACTACAGTCTTAAGTTTGAACCCATCTAAACTTGAAACTATCAAAGTACCTCTACCACATCTATCTAAACAGCTTCTAATTGCTTCATCTTATAAGTATCGTAAAAAGAACTTAAAAGAAGTTGAAGATGTACTTAAAAATATGAAGGAAGAAATAGATAAGAAGTTTAATAAGAACTTCTTGTCTCAAGTAGAATAATGACAACTATTATCAAATATTTAACTAAATCACTTAATATTTCAAAAGTTGAAGCTTTAGAACTATTAAGCGATGGAGACGTAGAAATCAATAATAATATCGTCCTAGATCCTAATACTATGGTTAAGGATTTAGATAAGGTTACTATTACTGGACAAAGAATCGAAACTAAAGAAGATATCGTTTATCTAATAGTTAATAAACCTAGTGGAATGAAAGATCCGCGTGAAGTAATCGATAGAGGTTATAAAAACTTAAAAGTTATAGGTGAACTTGACCCATATGAAAGAGGACTAGTGATTCTTTCAAATGACCCTAAGTTCATTGAACTTATTAAAGGTTCTTATGACAATATTGAAAAAGAATATTCGGTAATCGTAAAAGGACTTTTAAGAAGAGAAGAATCAAAGACTATAAAGTCTATGAGAATCTTAAATGTTAAATACAACGATAATAAGACATCAACTTCAATGAGTATAATAACTAAAAAAGAAATCCCTTATCAAATTAAGGATTCTATGAGAGATATTAATCATGAAGTTTCAAGAGTAGAAAGAGAGAGAATTGGTAATGTGATACTTGATATAAAGAGTGGTACATATAGATTTATGAAGCCATTTGAAATGAAAAGTATTAAATTATTAGCTCTTGGTAAAATAAGTAATACTAATAAAAAGAAAAAGACTAAGACCACCTCAAATAATAAAAATATAAAATCTCAAGATAAAAATATCAATTAATTAGTAATTAATATGATATAATT
>JAEEGL016712636.1_pt1 | contig 31290 bp, 28 predicted proteins | sample 9134231 | NCBI WGS metagenome assembly JAEEGL01 (sample SAMN16246548, study PRJNA631951) | gut metagenome | biome: gut microbiome; feature: rumen; material: fiber-attached | host: Bos | place: Iran: Karaj | collected 2018-10
CGACGGTGTGGAGATTGAAAAATCCAACATCATAATGGTCGGACCTACTGGTACAGGCAAAACATTGCTTGCCCGCACTATAGCTAGGTTGCTCAATGTGCCGTTCACCATCGTAGACGCGACAGTGTTCACAGAAGCTGGTTATGTAGGTGAAGATATAGAAAGCATACTGACACGTCTGCTTCAAGTATCTGACTATGATGTGGAGTCGGCCCAGCGGGGCATCGTCTTCATCGACGAAATTGACAAGATTGCAAGAAAAGGAGACAACCCGTCAATCACACGTGATGTGAGCGGAGAAGGTGTACAGCAGGGATTGCTTAAGTTGTTGGAAGGGTCTATTGTAAACGTACCGCCTCAGGGAGGAAGAAAACATCCAGACCAGAAGATGATCCAGGTTGACACTAAGAATATCCTGTTCATTTGTGGAGGAGCATTCGACGGCATTGAAAGAAAGATTGCCATGAGAATGAACACAAAGGCAGTAGGATATAGTGTGGCAAGAGGAAAGAACGCCCAGATCTCGTTAGATGACATCATCCAATACGTTTCACCGCACGATCTGAAGTCGTTCGGACTGATTCCTGAGATCATCGGTCGTCTTCCGTTGCTCACACACCTCGACAAACTGGATTCAACAGCATTACGAAGAATACTTGTTGAGCCAAAGAATTCCATCATCAAACAGTATGTCAAATTGATGGAGATGGATGGAGTGGAACTCACATTCACCGACGACACACTAGACTTGATTGTTGAGAAGACAGTGGAATGCAAACTTGGAGCAAGAGGTTTGAGATCAATCGTCGAAATGATCATGACCGATGTGATGTTTGAGACTCCGTCAAACAAAGTCAAGAGTGTAGAAATCACAAAAGATTTCGCGCTTAAAAAGCTTGAGAATCTAAGTTTAAGAGCAGAATCCTAAATATCATTTGAAAATACGAAAATGATAATGAAAGATTTTGCGTTTGTGTAATTTAGCATTAAATTTGGAGATATGATGACAAAGGAAGAATTACATAAGGAGCTAAAGTATCATTTTGGTTTCGACTCTTTCAAGGGCAACCAAGAGGATATCATAATGAACGTGCTTGCCGGTAACGACACATTCGTGTTGATGCCTACAGGTGGCGGCAAATCGTTGTGTTACCAATTGCCATCACTAATAATGGATGGCACAGCCATAGTTATATCTCCATTGATCGCACTGATGAAGAACCAGGTCGATGCGATGCGAAATTTCAGTGAAGAACGCGGAATCGCCCATTTTCTGAATTCGTCATTGTCGAAAGCAGAAGTCGACAGTGTCAAGACTGATATATTAGAAAAAAGAACCAAACTACTATATGTTGCGCCAGAGTCGCTGACAAAAGATGAGTATATCGAGTTTTTGCAGAATGTTAAAATCTCATTCTATGCCGTCGACGAAGCACACTGTATTTCCGAGTGGGGTCACGACTTTCGTCAGGAGTACCGCAACATCCGCCCTATCATCGACCGTATCGGTCAGAAAGTGGGTGTGATCGCGCTTACTGCGACAGCTACACCAAAGGTACAGCACGACATACAGAAAAGTCTTGGAATGAAAGATGCGAAAGTATTCAAATCTTCATTCAACCGTTCTAACCTTTACTATGAGGTTAAACCTAAGACGAAGGATGTCGACAAAGACCTGATCAAGTTTATCCGTGCCAACCACGGAAAAAGCGGCATCATTTACTGTTTGAGCCGCAAACAGGTGGAAGACCTTGCGGAAACGTTGAATCTCAACGGAATCAAAGCCAGAGCCTACCATGCCGGTATGGATGCGACAGTAAGAAGCGCCAACCAAGATGATTTCCTTTTGGAAAAAGTAGACGTGATTGTAGCGACAATCGCATTCGGAATGGGAATTGACAAACCGGATGTCAGATACGTGATACATTACGACATTCCAAAGAGTCTTGAAGGTTACTATCAAGAAACTGGACGTGCGGGCAGAGACGGAGGAGAAGGCAAATGTATAGCTTACTACTGCGAGGAAGACCTTAAGAAACTAGAGAAATTCACTCAAAGTAAGAACGGTTCTGAAAAAGAAATAGGCAAACAGTTGCTGGCAGAGACACAGATGTACGCCACAACAACAATGTGCCGAAGAAAAGTATTGCTTCACTATTTCGGTGAAGAGTATGTAGAAGATAATTGTGGAAATTGCGATAATTGTTTAAATCCAAAGAAAACAGTGGAGGCAAAAGAGTTACTAAGCACGGTATTGGAAACCGTTGTAGCTTTAGGAGAGCAGGAGAAAATTGATTATGTCATTGACATCATCTTGGGTAGAGAGACTCCTATGATTGTTGAATTGAATCAACACGAAGAGATTGACACTTTTGGTGAAGGAAAATCTGAGCCAGAGTCAACATGGCAGGCCGTAATTCAGGAAGCCATCGTCGTCGGATATCTCAAAAAAGATGTTGAGAGTTATGGCAACTTGAAGATCACTCCGGAAGGAAAGAAATTCTTGTCTAAGCCAAAGAGCTTTAAGGTCAACATCATAGATGAAGATGATGTAGACGATATTGACATAGAGAACATTCCTCAGACAGGTGATGCAGACTCATGTGCAGTAGATCCAGAGTTGTTCTCAATGCTTAAGGATTTGAGAAAGAAGATGGCCAACCAAATGGAGATTCCACCATTTGTAATCTTCCAAGATCCAGCATTGGAAGCTATGGCAACTACTTATCCAATCAACTTGGATGAGTTGGCAAACATCCCTGGTGTAGGACAAGGTAAAGCTAAAAAGTTCGGTAAGGAATTCGTTGACGTTATCCGCAGACATGTGGAGGAGAACGAGATTCAACGTCCAGAAGACTTCAGAATCCGTACAGCTCCAAGCAAATCAAAGATAAAGGTTGAGATTCTGAATGCCATCGACCTAAAGAAGCCTCTCGACGAGTGGGCTGCAGGAAGAGGTATTGAATTCGATGATTTGCTTACTGAAATAGAATCGATTGTCAACTCTGGTCCTGACACACCACCAGACATCAGCTACTTTATTGAGCAAGTGATGGACGAAGACAGAGTTGAAGAGATCTATGATTACTTCAAAGATGACGCCGAGTCTGACGACATCGACTCTGCTATTGAAAATTTGGGAGGCGACTATACTGAAGAAGAAGTTCGTCTTGTTAGAATAAAATTTTTGACAGAATTAGGTAGTTAATTAAGAAAAATGAAACCAACATTATTAGTTTTGGCAGCCGGAATGGGTAGTCGTTACGGCACATTGAAACAGCTCGACGGAGTAGGTCCAAGCGGAGAAACAATCATGGATTATTCAATCTATGATGCAGTAAGAGCAGGATTCGGCAAAGTTGTATTTGTTATCCGTCGTGATTTTGAGAAAGACTTTAACGAGAAGATTCTTTCTAAATACAAAGGTGTAGTAGATGTTGCGACTGTATTCCAATCTTTGGATTGTCTTCCAGCTGGCTACAGCGTCCCAGAAGGACGTGAGAAGCCATGGGGAACAAACCACGCTATCTTGGTAGCAAAGGATGCTGTCAACACTCCATTTGCAGTGATCAATGCAGATGACTTTTACGGTAAGGAAAGCTTTGAGATCCTTGCAAAGGCCTTGATCTCTCTTGAAGGCAAGAAGAACAACTATTGTATGGTAGGTTACCGTCTTGGCAACACTCTTTCTGAGAGCGGCACTGTGTCTAGAGGTGTTTGCCACACAGACAATAACGGTTGCCTTTCAACAGTTGAAGAGCACTATGAGATTCATAGAAAAGATGGCCAGGTCATCTTTAAGAACCAGACAACAGGTGAGTTCAACTCTATCGACGAGAACTTGCCAGTCTCAATGAACATGTGGGGATTCACTCCAGACTACTTCGTTCATTCTGAGTCTGACTTCAAGGTATTCCTTGATGGATGCAATGGTAATTTGAAGGCTGAGTATGGTATTCCTACAATGGTAAACAAACTTATCCAGACTAAGACTGCGACAATCAAAGTTCTTGACACTCCATGCAAATGGTTCGGCGTGACTTATAAAGAAGACCGTCCAATGGTAGTATCAAAGATCGAATCGCTTGTTGCAGCAGGCGTTTATCCAAAGAAACTGTTCTGATCAAACCAATAACTGATCAAAAGGGAGCGCCAACAACGCTCCCTTTTTTATTTTGATATGGACAATCACCCAACGGATCCATCTCTCATTGATAATTACTATAAATTCAAATTTAACCCAGAACTAATAAAACAAACACATGGATATATTAATAAAAAGGACTTTCATAATATTGATGACCGTATTACTCTCATCAATCAATATTACTGCAGCTAACGACACAAAAACAAACACCAAAGCAATTGCAGATACATTCTGCATCACAAACCACGACATTATTAGTCTGCTGACAGAAGATTATATCAGCAAAAAGGGTAATTTGAAACAAAAATACTATGCAGAACTTAAAAACGGAATTATAGACAAAGATATACCAAAGAAAGCACACATAAGCAAAAGCGATCACACCTATGTTGGTGACGCGAACAAAAACAATATCACCGTCGGACTATATCTGATTGTAAAAAAAGGACAAAGCAGAATTGTCAGAGACGTGGATGGCAGAAAAAGTTGCAAGATACTACCGTCGACAACATCATTTGCCGCACTACCACAGAGCAAGGACGTCACTTGTGTGCAGCGGATATTGAAAGTCAAAGATGGAGACACTTTCGACTATCTCGATTGTAATGGAGCGATCCACACCGTACGCATAGCAGGAATCGACACACCGGAGAAAGGACAACCGTTTGCAAATAAAGCCAAAGAAAAACTATCGTCACTACTCCATTCCGGCAAGATAACCCTGCTTCGTACTGGTTCAGGCAACCATAAAAGATTGGCGATGGAAGTTTATGTAGACGGAATTGATGTCAATCTAGAGATGGTGAAGTGCGGGCTTGCCTGGAGGGAACCTCGTTTCGATAGGTCTGGTAAATACATTAAGGCGGAAGAAGATGCTAAAAAAGCGAAACTTGGATTATGGAGTGATCCGACCAGCATAGCTCCGTGGGAATACAGAGCAAACAAAAGAAAATAAAAAATAAGAATTAAAACGCCACAATCTTTTGATGATTGTGGCGTTTTTTGATGAGGCATCACAATTTAGAACCACAACACTGACCACATGCTATATACATATTAATACCGTGGCGTACATAGTCCAACTCTTCTTTGGAAATTTTCATCTCTTCTGGATTGCCATTATCTACATAAAGTATCTTCGCTTCCTTCGCATTATACAAAGCCCAAGCCAAAGAATTATATTTATCAGAATCCAGAGCAACATTATAATTTACGTAATGAAAAAACATATTTTTTTCCTGTCGAGAAAGTTCAGAAGTAATATCAAACTTATGATCATCCACCACAACAAAGATTTTACTTATAACAAAAGGTCCCTCTTTTCTTGTAATGCTTACATGAAGATATAAAGAGGAACAAACGTTTCCATTTTCAACTCCAAATTTTGTGAAGAAAGCGTCATGATCACATCGAACCATTTTTGTACTACAACAAATCGGGGCGGTCTTAGCATAATACCAATCAATACCATTGTTGTTTTCTACCTTAAAATAAGGTGTCAATGTTTTCTTTACAGACGAATCAACACGACCTAAATACGCTTTTGCTAATTTGGATGAATAAACAAATGTATCCAAATTGACACGAGGTTTTACTGTGTCCACCACAAGAGAATCCGCACCTAGAGAATCAGAGACTGTAGCTTTCATATTTGTTGAGTCGACAGCACTAACATTTACGCAGCTTGTATCAGAAAACGTAGAGTCAACAACCTGAGATGAATCTCTTTCCGTCGAAGTACCAGCTGTTTTATACTTATCAATCACATCCGGATTATTATAGATATAAAGCAAAATAACGCCAACTAATACCAAAAGGAATTTAAAAAAGTTCTTCATATTTAGAAATCATATTATTAAAAGAAAAAAGCGAGTCTTTCAACTCGCTTTTTGTATATTAATCACGTCAATATATTACATCTGAGGTTTCTTTCTCTGCTTACCTACAGTCATTGTAGGGAATGTGTAACCAGCACCGATTCTCATACTTCTGTGAGAAATTGTCTGTCCAAGAATAGATGAATCCTGAGTCAAATCTCTCAAACCAAGATCATAATCATAGAATACGAACAATCTCTTGTAATGGAACTCCAAATTAAATGCAACTCCAAGGTCACCATGACTCAAACCTTTCATCGCATTTTTTGAATCTTTAGTACTCCTTATATATTTCATATTTTCAGAGTACTCATGGAATCTAAAATCATATCCAATATATGGACCAGCACCAACATTCAAATGCATATCCTTAACAGGCAACTCGATCTTGCCTCCAAACAGAACTGGCAACTCCACCATATGGAACAAGCAAGGAATCACCGCCTTATTTTTTTCTTCAAACACTACTTCATTCTCCTGTCCTTTTTGTGCATAAATAAGTTCAGGCATAATGAAAAAACGGCTATTGCTGATATAGAACTTACCTCCGAATCCCGCAGCTACGCCCATTCTGTTTTCAGACTCATCTACATTTAATTTACTAATGCTTACACCACCCTTAAGAAAAAGATCGATGTCCGCAGCGAAGGCAGATAGACTTGTCATTAAAGCCACAATGGCTACTAAAATTTTTCTCATTTTTAAATATATAAAAATCCTTAAATTATTTTTTCAATACCATACGAACACTGAAAAACGTCATATTCGCATCAGCACTTATCAACCACAAAAATAATCATAAAAATCTTACATACAAAATATATTCTATTATTTTCCACAAAAACTGAATAAATTCGAAATATTATCTAAGAAAAACGTATATTTGCAGTACAAACGGAATTTTTATGAGCATACAGGATTTTATAGATTTTTGTGACTTGGTGGCAAATTATTTTGCAAACCTCGAACTATCAGAGATAGCAATCGGCATATTGGTGACTCTTGGAATCTGCCTATCAATACAGCTATTTTTCTACCTTTATTACTACGCCTCTGTCGCTCGCAACGGCAAGGCTCTTAAAGATGGAAACGTCAAACATGTCATAAAGCGTCCTCCAGTAAGTATCATTGTCGTTTCTAGATATGACAGTGAGAATCTCGCGAAATGTCTTCCGTCGATACTCGAACAAAGTTATCCAAATTACGAAGTTGTCGTGGTGAATGACGGTACGACAAACGACACCACTATCCTACTCGACAATTTAAAAAAGAAATACTCCCATCTTCGCACAACATATCTTCCTGAAGACGCTAAATATATGAGTCGCAAAAAGATGTGTATGACGGTGGGAATAAAAGCGGCTTTCTACGACTACTTGGTGTTCACTGATTCCGACTGCGTAGCCGACACCAGGGATTGGCTGACTGAAATAATGCGTAATTTCAACGAAGAGACCGACATTGTCCTTGGATTCAACCATAACAGAGCCACTGACAACTGTGAATCTCTATGGCAGAAATTCATCAACTTCGACAATGTTTTCTCTACAATCAAATACATGTCGTATGCAATGAAAGGTCTGGCTTATAGCGGTACTATTAAGAATATGGCATACCGTAAAGAGAAATTCTTTGAGAACAGAGGTTTCGCATCCAACCTTAATATAGAAGGAGGCGAGGATGATATCTTCATCACTGAAGTTTCGAACGGAACCAACATCGCTGTAGAAACAAGTCCAAATGCCAGCACTTCCATCAATAAAGAGGTGACACTCAAGAGTTTCATCGAAAAGAAAGAAACGGATTTGGAAAACAGCGAATATTATCCGAACAATGTCAAATTCAGGATCAACACAGAAGTCACAACCAGATATCTGTTCTTCCTGATATTCATCACCGGCATCATCTACGGAATCGTATCGGAAGAGTATTTCGTGACAAGCGTATGCGGAATAATGGGTCTTATACGCTATGGAGTACAGTGCTACACATTTATAAAAGGAGCTCACGCCCTTGGAATGAAAGGCTCTGCATTCCTGTTCACTATCTTTGAGTTAATAATTCCGTTGGCTACAATGTATGTGTCGACGGTGGGACAAATCGGTAAAAGAAAATTGGAATTATGGAAAGTGTAAACAATAACGAAAAGGTTGTGGTGTTCCGCATCTACGACTCGGTTTTCGAGGCTAACGTAGTGAAGGAACTACTTGCGTCGAACGACATCCCGTCTATGATAAAAAATGAGCATACGACTGTATTGTTGCCTATGTTCAATTCGATGAGCGGAGTCGCTTTGATGGTTTTGGAAAAGGACTTGACCAGAGCTCAAGAAATTGTAGACGCCACAAACGACAGCGATAACAGTTCAACAGAAAAATAACAATTTGATAACATGAACGATAGAAAAGCACAACTTGCAGCATTTGAGCGTCTGCTTGACGTCATGGATGAACTGAGAGCAAAATGTCCGTGGGATAGCAAACAGACTTTCCAAAGTATCCGTCCTAACACGATCGAGGAGACTTACGAACTCTGTGACGCTCTTGCTAAAAACGATCTTCCAAATATCAAGAAAGAGCTTGGAGACGTATTGCTTCACATCGTTTTCTATTCCAAAATCGCATCCGAAACCAATGATTTCGATATCGCAGATGTGTGCAACACATTGTGCGACAAACTGATATTCCGTCATCCACATGTGTTTGGCGACGTGAATGCTGAAAACGCAGGTCAGGTGGAGACCAACTGGGAAAGGATCAAGATGAAGGAGAAAGATGGCAACAAGAGTGTATTGTCTGGTGTGCCGTCTGCCCTCCCGTCGCTAATAAAGGCATACAGAATCCAAGACAAAGCCAGAAATGTAGGCTTCGACTGGGAAGAGCGCGAACAGGTGTGGGAAAAAGTCAAAGAGGAGTTTGAAGAGCTGATGGTTGAGATCAAGAATATGGACCCCAAAAAACAGGAGGAGGAATTCGGAGACCTGCTATTCTCTCTAATCAATGCCGCACGACTCTATAAAATCAACCCAGACAACGCATTGGAAAGCACAAATGCAAAATTCATCCGTCGTTTCAACTATCTTGAAGAAAAGACAATCAAGAAAGGGATCGATCTAAAGTCTATGTCTCTTGACGATATGAGTGCAATCTGGGATGAAGCAAAACAACTTGAAAAAAAGGGAAAACTGAAGTGATCATGCAAAAACTTTTATCGATTATCATTCTAGCATTCTGCATACTGCAATCCACGTATGCAAGGAAAGAGGTTGTTGATGACATAAACGACCTTCCCCTTGACACACTTCTTTCGGTAAAAGTGGATAGTATTGAAATCGACTCTACTACAATTGAAGCACCAGAGGAAGTTTACGACAAATTCTACTACATTCCTCGTACTTCTACAATCCATATCCCAATGTCGATCAACATTCCATTGATTGAGCGTCGTCTGAATGAAACTTTCAATGGACTCATATATAACGACTCCATAATTGAAGACGACGGTTTGAAACTTAAAGCGTGGAAAAACAGAAACATTAAATTAAAATACCAGGCTGATACATTGTTCTATACAATCCCAGTTAAGATTTGGGCAGAAAAACGTTTTGATCTTGGAATCACAACTACAGACAAAGAGTTAAACGCTGAAATAGAGATTGATTTCCAGACCACAATCAATTTTTCAAAAGACTGGAAACTTTTGACTCATACCACTATTCTTGACTACAGATGGCTGTCGAAACCAACAATCAAGATTCTTGGAATGAACATGTCTATCTCTTTCCTTGCCGACCAACTGATAGCCAGCTACAGAAGCGACTTCAACCAAGAGATAGACAAAGCTCTCAACGAACAGATTCCTCTCGCCGACTATATGGCGGAGATATGGACGTCATTGCAAGAGCCAATCTCAACAAATGCTTCCGGCTACCAAATTTGGATTGTAGCGTCGCCTGAAAACATCTATTGCACTCCTCTATTAGGAGATCTCGGCAAATTGTCCACTACTCTTGGAATCAAAACAAAACTTGATTTGTTCGTTGGAAAACAAAATCCTGGTTCCAGACGAAAGACAGGACTGCCACCATTAAAAATGTATTCCAACTGTATAGACACCATTGATATAGGCGTGCTGACAGACCTGCCATACGAACTAATGGACTCTGTGGCAATGGATCTGCTAAAAGGAACAACATTTGGAGAAGGACGCCATTCCATTTCGGTGGATACAATCTTCTTCTACGGAAAAAAAGACAAACTTGTCATTGGCCTTGGTGTTTCTGGATTCATCAACGGAAAAATATATCTTGAAAGTGTGCCATACTTCGACAGAGAGAACGTATCTATAAAAGTCAAAGACGTTGACTATAAACTAGATACTAGGAACGTTTTGGCAAAAATCGTCAATCTGTTCTATAAAAAGAAACTGAAAGAGAAGTTGGAGTCTGAATTTGAGTTGCCTCTTCGAACTGAATTTGAAATGATCAAAGAATTCGGACGAAACTCCATTTTCGACACTGAGATATTCCCAGACGTCAAGATAAACGGAAGGCTTGACGACATCGATGTAGATAGAATCCAAATCACACCAATCGGACTAAAAGTCAGTCTTGACATTAATGGAAAGTTAAGACTTTCAGTGGATTAAAGCAAAGCGAAATAATCGTTATAAGATTTCAATTGTATATTGCGAAGACGCGAGTAATTGCGTCTTTGCTTTTTTTTTCTGCTTTTAATCATAAAAAAGCATTATATTTGCGACGTAAAATAACAGACGTAGAATGAAAATTGTTATTGCAGGTGCAGGTGCAGTGGGTGGTCATTTGGCAAAATTATTGTCAAGAGAGAATCACGACATCACACTTATCGACGACGATCCGACAAGATTAAGAAGTTTGGAAAACTCCTACGACTTGAGTGTGCTTGAAGGTTCGGCAACATCTCTTACAATCCTTCGAAACGCAGGTGTAGGCGAAGCTGACCTATTCGTCGGAGTCACTAAAAATGAGAGTCAAAATCTTAACGCCTGCATCCTAGCCCATGAACTAGGAGCTAAAAAAACTGTCGCCCGTATAGACAGCGAGGACCTGATGGAGCATGAAAACAGAGCTCTACTCGCAAAACTCGGAGTGGAAAAACTAATCTATCCAGAACTGTTGGCCGCGGAAGAAATCGCACAATCAATCCGACAAAGTTGGGTGAGACAGTGGATCGACTTCAACGGAGGCAAACTTCTTGTGCTTGCCGTCAAAGTGAGAGACAACGCGCCAATCGTCAACAAACGATTGATGGATCTGAAAGGCAGTCAGAACTACCGTATTGTAACAATCAAACGTGAAGAGGAGACAATCATCCCAGGCGGTCACACTGAAATACTCGCCGGAGACGTTGTCTATTTCATCACAACACCAGACTATATCGACGACGTCCGCAAACAAGCAGGAAAAAAGCTCTACACTGTAAAAGATATGATCGTCATGGGTGGAGGCAAAATCGCTGTCAAGACTGTTAAGGAGCTTAGCGGCGTCAACATAAAAATGTTTGAAAAAGACGAAAAGAAAGTCAGGAAACTTGTGGAACAAGAGATCGGAAATGCCCTTGTTTTGCAGGGAGACGCTACTGATATCGAGCTACTTAAAGAAGAGAATATCGATGACGCTGATGCTTTCGTTGCTTTGACTGATAATTCAGAAGCCAATATTCTTGCCTGCCTTGCCGCACGCCGACATGGAGTACAGAAAATTGTGGCGGAAGTGGAGAATGTGGACTATATTCCATTGGCAGAACGAATGGATATCGGTGTGATCATCAACAAAATGGAAATCGCCGCCACATATATCTACCGTCTATCTCTAAGTTCAGATATACGTAAGGTAAAACGAATGAGTTACGCCGACGCCGAGATCGTGGAATTGACGGCAAAAGAGGGATCAAAGATCACCAAAGGATTCGTGAAAGATCTTAATCTGCCACAGAATATGTTCATCGGTGGAGTGATCAGAAACGGAGAAAGTTTCATCGTGAATGGTATGTCTGAGATTTTCGCCGGCGACAAAGTGGTAGTATTCTGTTTGAAATCAAGCATCAAACGTTTGAGCGAACTATTCAACTAAAATGAAGAAATCACTGATCGACAAAAAAGCGGTAGCACTGACTCTCGGTTCATTATTGGCATTCGAAGCTTTCTTCCTGCTGATATGTCTGATAGTTTCTATATGCTACGGAGAAAGTGACATCTTTCCTCTTGCTATCACAACGGCAATCACCGCTGCGATCGGTATCTACAGCATCTCCGTCACACGCAAAAAAAGAGGAGAGTCAGATGTCAAATTGGGAAGACGCGAGGGTTACCTTATCGTTTCTCTCGTATGGGTAGTATTCTCACTGTTCGGAGCTCTGCCATACTACATTGGCGGTTATACAGAGTCGTTCACCGACGCATATTTTGAGACAATCTCAGGATTCTCAACCACAGGAGCCACTATTTTCACCAATGTGGAAAAACTGCCACACGGAATAGCACTGTGGCGTTCTGCCACACAGTGGGTAGGTGGAATGGGAATCATCGTATTGTCTCTCGCCATCCTTCCTTTCTTAGGAGTCGGAGGCATGCAGCTTTACATAGCGGAAGTGACAGGTCCGACCAAAGACAAACTGACTCCACGAGTGATGCAGACAGCGCAAATGCTGTATGGAGCATATATCGCCATCACCGTGTCGGAAGTCATACTATTCTGTATAGGAGGCATGGGATTTTTCGATTCAGTCTGCCATGCCATGACCACTATTTCAACAGGAGGATTCTCCACCAAAAACGACGGAATACTATTTTGGCACTCTCCGCTTTTGGAATATTTCGTATGCTTCTATATGGTGTTGGCTGGAGTAAACTTCATGGTGACATTCACACTTTTGAAAGGAGATTTCTCAAGAGCCAGAAACAGTGAAGAGTTCAACATCTATATGATCCTCAACATTGTGATGACGTTATTGGTGTTCGGTGGTCTGCTCTACACAAACCGAAACACAATGATAGATACGGAAGATACATTCCGAACTGCCCTTTTTGAGTCGACGGCATTGGTCTCAGGCACAGGTTTCGTCTACACGGATATCAGCCAATGGCACCCATTCATCTGGGGAATCCTGTTCATCTGTATGATTATCGGAGGTAGCGCAGGTAGTGCCAGTGGAGGCATAAAGATAATGAGAGTCCTATTGTTAGTGAAAAACAGTTACTTGGAATTCAAACGTCTGCTGCATCCACAGGCTATCATACCAGTGAAGCTGAACAAAAGAGTGGTGACAGAAAAAATCATCACCAACATTCTTGCATACGTGGTGATTTTTGCCGGAATATGTATGATAAGCATCATCATATTCATGCTATTTGGCAACGAGTTTACAGAATCCGCAGGTATGGCTATCTCATGTTTGAGCAACGTCGGACCTGGATTGGCTTCACAGACAAATGGAATATTCGCCCTACAGGACGACTTCATAAAATGGTTTATGGGCCTACTTATGCTCATCGGCCGACTTGAAATATTCACCGTGTTGTTCGTCCTTACTCCAGTGTTCTGGAAAAAGAGTTGATTAACAATAAACACACAATCATGGCAATAGCAAAAAAAGATTACATATTTGAAGAGAAGTTCAAGGTACGCGACTACGAATGCGACCTGCAGGGCATCGTCAACAATGCTAATTACCAGCATTATACAGAACATGCATGCCATGAGTTTTTCCTTTCACGCGGTGTCAGTTTCGCCGATCTACACGACAAGGGAATTGATCTCGTGGTATCTAAGATCACCATTGAATACAAGAAATCGCTGAAAAGTGGGGATGATTTCGTTTGCCGTCTATATATGGAAAAAGAGGGCATCAGATACGTGTACTATCAGGATATCTACCGATTGGCAGACAACGCTTTGTGTGCAAAAACAAAAACAGAAACAGTATGCGTTGTCGATGGCAAACTGGCAGCCTCTTGCCAGGAATTAGACGAGCTATTAAAATAAGACGGGATAGGTCAACACCAACATTCCTAAAACAGACTATATAAATTAAAAACATACAGACATGGCAATTGTAAAAAAAGATTACATATTTGAGGAGAAGTTCAAAGTGCGTGATTACGAGTGTGACCTACAGGGCATCGTCAACAACGCTAATTACCAACACTATACAGAACATGCACGTCACGAATTTCTTCTATCACGAGGCATCAGTTTTGCCGACCTGCACAACAGAGGAATAGACGCAGTGGTGACAAAAATCACAATTGAATACAAGAAATCCCTAAAGAGCGGAGATGAATTCGCATGCCGTCTGTACGTGGAAAAAGAGGGCATCAGATACGTATTTTACCAAGACATCTACCGCTTGTCTGACGAAGCTTTGTGTGCAAGGGCAAAAGTTGAATCAGCATGCGTAGTCAATGGCAAATTGGCAGCGTCATGTCCAGAACTTGATGTGCTTTTGGAAAAATAACCCATAGAAACCATTTAACATTGAGACTATATTTCGACCTACTCACCACATTCCTGAAAATTGGAAGTTTCACTCTCGGTGGCGGATACGCAATGCTAGCCCTCGTCGAGCAGGCTGTTGTCAGGCAGAAAAAATGGATTGACGAAAAAGAGTTCTGGAAAATGATCACCATTGTGCAGTCATTGCCCGGAGTGTTTGCCGTCAACACAGCCCTTTATGTAGGCTACAGGATCGCTGGAAAATGTGGAGCTGCAGTTTCATTCCTTGGAGCTGTTCTTCCATCATTGTTGATCATAGGAGCCATAAGCACATGTTTCCAAGAGTTTAGAGAAAACGAAACTGTGATGAAAATATTTAACGGCATACGTCCATGCGTAGTGGCTCTTATTCTAGCTCCGTCAATCAAAATGTTCATCAAATCAGAATTATCATGGAAATTCCTGCCAATCCCTATTTTGGTGGCGGCAGTGGTAGTATTTCTGAAAATATCTCCCGTCTACATCATAATGGCAGCGATCATCTGCACATTATGCTGGGAATATCGGAAATTCAAGGACATAGACAAGAAAAAATCCGACAACAACACAGACAATCATGATGATTCAGAAGAAGATGATGAGAAAAACGTGGAGTTCATTTCAACAAAAAAAGAAAACGACTAAAACCAAGAAACTGAAGAAATGGATATAATAATGTATTTGAAACTATTCTGGAGTTTCTTCAAAATCGGATTGTTCGGTTTTGGTGGTGGATACGGAATGATCTCCATGATCCAATTCGACGTCGTGGACAAAAACGGATGGATGACCAACAGCGAGTTTGCCGACATTCTCGCATTATCCCAAATGACTCCCGGACCGATCTCCATAAACTGTGCCACATATATCGGCTATAATCAAGGAGGCGTTATTGGAGCCATATTCACAACATTCGCATTATGTTTGCCTACTGTGCTCCTGATGGTAGCGGTGATCACCTGGCTGTTCAAAAACAAAGAGAACCACTACGTCAAAGCATTGCTAGCATCGCTCAATCCAATCGTCGTCGGATTGATTTTTTCAGCCGGAGTGCTCATGATGAACAAAGAGAATTTCATCGGTTTTGAAAGCGTGATAATATGCGCGATAGTTTTCATAGCCACATTCTTTTTCAAGGTCAATCCGATATATTTGATTATAATGAGCGGAATCTTCGGATATTTCTATTATTAAATGCAAAATCATTCATAAAAGTTTATTAATTTTGCATCATCACTACTTTGAAGAAAATAAGATACAATGGATACATTTACGTTACAGGGTTCAATTGCAGCATTGGTCACACCGTTTAATAGCGACGGATCAATCGATTACGCATCGTATGACGCACTTTTGGACTTTCATTTGGAGAATGGCACATCAGGTGTCGTAGTGTGTGGAACAACAGGAGAAACGCCTACTTTGAGCGAGAAAGAAGACGCTCAGATGTTCGAACACACAATGAAACGTATCGGTGGCAAGATGACTGTGATCGCCGGAACAGGCAGCAACAGCACAGCCTCATGCATCAGCTACACAAAGAACGCAGCTTCTTCAGGTGTTGATGCCGTCCTAGTGGTTGGCCCATACTACAATAAACCTACAGCAGAGGGAATGTACCTTCACTTTGCGGAGCTAGCAAACAATGTGAATCTTCCTATCATCCTATATAACGTGCCAGGACGTACAGGTTCTTCAATCAAACCTGCGACTGTATTCCGTCTTGCCAACGATTTCGAAAACATCGTCGGAATCAAGGAGGCAAGTGGAAATATCGGCATTATCGAGACTCTTGTAGAGGGAAGAAAGAAAGGATTCAAGATTTATTCTGGCGACGACGCTACATCTATGGTTTCCAACCTGTTAGGTGCAGACGGATGTATTTCAGTGGCTTGCAACATATTCCCTAAAGAATTCGCAAAAATGATGGAGTTGTCTATCGCAGGTAAGGTAGCAGAGGCACGTGAGATCCACTATAAATACCGTCATTTGATGGACCTTCTATTCATTGAGAGCAGTCCAATCCCAGTGAAAGCAGCATTGGCAGCAATGGGTATGATAAAGGAAGAGTACCGTCTTCCTCTTTGCAAGATGACTGACGAGAACAAAGCTTTGCTTCTTGCAGAAATGAAGAAATTGGGTCTAATCAAATAATAATATGAGATTATTTCTGTCGACGGTGCTAGCACTTCTGCTATTAGCATGCAGTGGCAATGAAAATACAAGCGTCGACAGTCAGACAAATAAAATTGATACAGTTGGTGTACTCTGTGAAAGAGTACACCATTGTTCTAAATTGGAGGTCGCTGAATATACAGTGCTTAAAATAGTATCATTTGACGACAAAAGCCAACTTAAGTTTTTCGGATACAGCACACCACTGCCGGGCGAAAAGAAACTGATGATTCCTATAGAAGTGAAAATGAAAGTCACTGTAGATCTCAGTTTTGTGACAAGAAGCGACATCTCAATAAACGATTCCACAATCAACCTCACACTTCCCTCTCCTATCCTTGAAATAACAAGCACAAAAATCGACCATGACAAATCAAGAGAATCAGTATCATGGTACAGGTCGAATTTTACAGAAGAAGAACGTGAGTATGTCATCAAACAAGGCATTGAAGATGTCAAAAAAAGCACGTCATATATAGAAATCAACAATATAGCCAAAAGCAACACTGAAAATGTGCTGCAACCTATTCTTGTAAACACAGGCTTCAAACAACATCTGAATATAACATTCAAAAATCCAGAAATTAAAACTCCAAATTTCAAGGATTAAACGTACATACAACCTTTAACTGACGCAGTAACAAATCATTGCGTCTTCTTTGAACTCAAGTAAAATCGAAAAGGGAAAAATCTAAGCCGAAATAAAAACAATGACGTTGTTTGTTGTTGATTTTTTTCTAATTTTGTAGAACTTATCAAAGAGACTTATTTTAACATGACGAGCAAAAATGAACCTGTAGAAGGAGAAAAGAAAGAAAACTTCTTCTCCAAACTAAAGACACGCATCAAGAACAGTGTGACCAATAGCAACACAAAAATCTGTGTTGGTATCATACTGCTAGTGCTATGCCTATATGTAACTGTGGCATATATCAACTTCTTTTTCACTAGTTCTACAGATGCCAGTCTGATTGAGACAGGAATATCTCCTACCCAAGATGCAGAAGACGGTGCGCTTAACGCATCTGGTTTTTCAGGCGCTGTAATAGCCGACTTCATGGTAAACAAGACATTCGGAGTATCATCGTTCTGCATCATCATCGTACTGTGGTGTATAGGAATGAAGATATTGACATCTTTCAAACTGGAAATCAGAAGAATCGTTGGCAACTGTCTATTCTGGATGCTATGGATATCTCTTTTGCTCGGACTTATCTGCACTCCATTTTCAGACAACAGCTCAATATATTGGGGTGGACTTCACGGACAGAACACAGCCACTACACTGAACACATATATCGGAGCGTTCGGAACCACACTCGTGCTTCTCACAACTCTTATGATATTCGTGATTCTTATGTATCCCAACGTCGTAGAAAAAGTCAAAAACTACTTTGCGAAAAAGGGAAATGAGCCTTCAACCGATGGAGAGAAAAAGAGCGACAACAACACCGCGAATAATCAAAATGGAGAGTCGGCCACCACATCTTCGGACGAGACATCAACTGAATCTGAAAACAAATCAGCTGTAGAAGAGGATGAAGAGGAAAAAGAAGAGAATAAAAACGACATAAAAGAAGAAAAGCAAGAAGAAAAAAACGAGGTCGAGCCAGAGCTGAAAGAAGAGCCAATTGAAAAAGCTGTAGAGAAGCCAGCGGAGAATATAGATGGAGGATTCAAAGTCAAAATAAATGACGACGACGATGATCTTCCATTCGACCACGAACCAAATGCGGTTAAAGACGCAGCGTCTGCAAACGAACAATCCCTTACTCCTGCGGAACAAGAGATGCCGGTTTCGGTATTTGAAGAAGAGAATTCCATACAGCTTGAGCCAATAAATCCAAGAGAGGATTTGCCTCACTATCAGTTCCCTCCAATTGAACTTTTGAAGGAATATCCTAACAATAAGATCGAAGCAAACGAGGAGGAGCTCAAAGACAATCAGCAACGAATCATTTCAGCGCTCGAAACATACGGAGTACAGGTGACAAGCATCGAAGCCCAACTTGGACCTACAGTCACACTATATGAAATCACGTTGGCTCCAGGAATCCGTATTTCCAAAGTGCAGAGTCTGAACAAGGATATCGCAATGAGCCTTAAAGCCGAAGGTGTGCGAATCATCGCCCCTATCCCAGGCAAAGGAACAATAGGTATCGAAGTGCCAAACCAGAAGAAGCTTATCGTGCCTATGCATGATATGGTGGCAAGCAAAAAGTACCAGACCAACACGATGGAGTTGCCAATCATCCTTGGAAAAACCATCACCAACAACAACTACATGATTGACCTTGCGAAGTGTCCGCATGTCATCTGTGCCGGAGCCACAGGACAAGGAAAGTCAGTAGCGTTGAACGCAGTGCTGATGTCACTGTTGTATAAGAAACACCCGTCGGAACTAAAACTCGTGCTAGTCGATCCAAAGACAGTAGAGTTTTCAATGTACGCTCCACTGCTAAAGCACTATCTTGCAAAAATGCCAGGAGAAGACGAAGCGATCATCACCGACGTGACCAAAGTGGTGGCAGCCATGAACAGTCTTTGTGTAGAGATGGAAAACCGCTACGAACTGTTGAAGAAAGCAAAAGTCAGAAACATTATAGAATACAACGACAAATATAAAGAACGCCGTCTGAACCCGGAAAACGGACATCACTTCTTGCCTTATATCGTTGTGATCATTGATGAGTTTGCCGACCTAATCATGCAGGTAGGAAAGGACATAGAGACACCTGTTGCACGACTGGCACAAAAAGCCCGTGCGATTGGAATCCATGTCATACTTGCGACACAGCGTCCGTCAGTCAACGTCATCACAGGTTTGATCAAGTCAAACTTCCCTGTACGTTTCGCATGTAAGACAGCACAGGCCATCGACTCAAAAACCATCCTCGACTGCACTGGAGCAGAAACACTTATCGGACGAGGTGACATGCTTATCCTGTCTAACGGAAACCTTGAACGTGTGCAATGTGCATTTGTAGACACTCCAGAGGTAGAGGCCATCAACGACTTTATCCAAGCACAGGAAGGATATCTCGAGCCATATGAATTGCCAGAATATGTGGATCCAAATGTTGAATCAGCAGAAGATAAAGGCATCGACTTACGAAACAGAGATCCGTTCTTTGAAGAGGCCGCACGTTTGATTGTCGGTTCCGGACAAGGATCAACATCAATGTTGCAGAGAAAATTCAGTTTGGGCTACAACCGTTCCGGACGTTTGATGGACCAGTTGGAAGTTGCTGGAATCGTAGGTCCACAGGTAGGAAGCAAACCAAGAGAAGTATATATCAACGACCTTGACACTCTAGAAATGATTTTGCAGAACATCAACAACAATAATCCGAGATAATGGAGGAAAAAGGTTGGAGCTTAAAGAGAAAAGATCGGAGACGTGGAGATGCCACGTCTCCATTTTTTTTAATGATAAAGGGGTAATATTATTCATATACATATTATATTCACAGACTCGGCATTCCACATCATTATGGCTTGAAAAAGGAAACTTGAAACTTCCCATTCCATCGAAAAAATCAATCTTCAATCAAAATCAATATTTTAATATTTGTAGTTTTTCATTACAAATAATTTTGATATATTTGCAAGTGGTAATAATGCCACTTAGAGAAACAACTATGAAACACAAAGATTTGGTAGCCGCTCTATCCGAGAAAACCGGAATGAAGGCACAACAGATTGAAAGCATGATTGACGATACTGTTGCCACTATGGCAAAAGTGTTGGAAGGCAACGACACAATCATGATCTCTGGTTTCGGTTCATTCGACCTACGCAAGAAAGATGGAAGAATTTCCTACAACCCCACTACTAAACAGCGAATCATGACAGCTCCAAAATTGGTCTGCGGATTCAAGCCGAGTGATATTTTGAAGGATTCAATACAGAAGGACTACAATGAATAAGAAAATCACTATTTCCGAACTTTCCCAGCTATTGAGCACAAACGTAAGCCTGATCAACAAAAAAGGTTGGGAGGACTTCTTACGTATTTTCTTTGCTCAAATCAGCGAAGGTCTTCAAGCAGACGGAAATGTCAAGATTAAAGGACTAGGAACATTCAAAGTTGTAAAAGTTGATGCGAGAAAGAGTAAAGATGTAAATACAGGAGCCAACACAATTATTCCTGCTCACAATAAAATTTCATTCACACCTGACTCTTCTTTAGCGGAGACTTTAAACAAGCCTTACGCACACTTTGAGCCAACCTATGTTCTTGCTCCAGAGGGAGATGTGGATGCTCCAGAGCCAGAAGAAGATGATGATACAGAAGTCAACAATGTAAAGGCAGAAACAACAGAAACCGCCACATCAGTTGAAACTGTAGTCGAAGAGCCTGCCTTCGCAGCAACGATAAGCAATCTGAATACAGAGGTTGTCAACCAAGCGGCAAATGAAATTGAGACTGTTGTATCTGAGACAATCACAACAGCAGAAACTCCGATTGCCGAAACCGTTGTGGAAAGCCAAAACACTGTAGCAGAGCCAGTTGAGACAATCATCCGTGAAGAGCAGAAAGTCGAGACAGAGCAAACTTCTACTATAGGATACACTGCAACGTCTTCAATCAACGAAGAGATCCACACTGAGGAGCCAACTACCACAGTTGAAAATGCAGCGACGTCTTCTATCAACGAAGAGATCCACACTGAGGAGCCAACTGCAATAGTAGAAAACGCAGCAACGTCTTCTATCAACGAAAAGATCCATACAGAAGAGCCAACTGCTACAGTTGAAACAGCAACGTCTTCTAAAGTAGACGATATTGAAGCAGAAGGACCAGAAGAGCCAACTGAGGAAGATACGACAGCAGATGAAGACGAAAATGTAGACACAAACCCTGCTGAAATCGCAGCATACGCCTCTACATTCAAGCGTCATGATCTGCCAAAAGAGGACGATGACGACGAAAACAACGATAAAAATTCCCATGGCAAGAAACTGGGAATCGCAATCATATTGTTCCTATGCATTTTGTTTGTAGTTGGTTTGGTAGCATGGATGTCTGATCCAAACATCGTAAGCAAAATACGTTCAAAACTAACAGGAGAAGAGCCTGTCAAAACAGAGGTCAAGATCGATTCTGTAGATTACGAAGAGACAAAAGACCTTGAGGATCAGATTATTGCTGAAAAAACAGAGGAAAATGCAGAGACAATGGATTCACTTACTGAATCGACAACTCCAATAGAGGAAAAAGAGACAGAGGCAAAGCCAGCCGCCAAGCAGGACGTCCAAAAATACACGAACTTCAAGGATGATTTCATCAACTATATGAAAAAGAAACATCCAGAAATGGACATCACAGACCAAGGAGATCCGATCGAAGAGAAACTTGGCAACGCAAGCCGTCTGACACTCGTATCTCTTCGCCACTATGGAGCAAAAGACTTCTGGGTTTACATTTACTTATATAATAAGGATGTAATCAAAAATCCAAACCACATCAAGGCCGGCACAAAAATCAAAGTACCGATGCTTGACAACACGAAACTTGTGAATCCAGATTCCGAGCATAGTATCCTCACAGCCAAAGAGATACAGCACGAATTCGTAAAATAACCAATTGGAGACGCAGGAACAAGCGTCTCCTTTTTGAAATATAAAAGAGATATTAACGCAAGTATTTTATCATTTTTAGCAAAAGGAGCACAATAATTTTGACGATCTTTCGTTATATGGTATATACGAGCAATGAAATTAACTAGAACAAAAAACAAAAGATACAATGAGTGAAGTAATAGAAAGCGGTAATCCAGATTTCAGCCGTTTGAATGAAAGAATTGAAAGACAGAGTGCTTTCGTAGACAACCTTCTTTCTGGAATGGACACAATCATTGAAGGACAGAAGCATCTAAAGGAAATTTTGATCATAGCACTTTTGGCAGACGGACACGTGTTGCTTGAAGGTGTACCAGGATTGGCTAAGACAGCGTCAATAACTACTCTAGCCCAGCTAATTTCAGCTAAATACAGCAGAATCCAGTTCACACCAGACTTGTTGCCAGCCGACGTGTTGGGTACACAGATCTATAGCCAGAAGAACGAGGAATTCACAATCAAGAAAGGACCTATCTTCGCAAACTTCGTATTGGCAGATGAGATCAACCGTGCTCCAGCAAAAGTGCAGAGTGCATTGCTTGAGGGAATGCAGGAGCGTCAGGTGACAATCGGTGAGACAACATTCAAGTTGCCTTCTCCATTCTTGGTTATGGCTACACAGAACCCAGTTGAGCAGGAAGGAACATACCCATTGCCAGAAGCGCAGATGGACCGTTTCATGTTCAAGGTGATCATCACATATCCAAAGAGAGAAGAAGAGATGCGTATCATCCAGGCACAGCTAAAGCGTGAGCCAAAGACAGTCACAGCGCTTCTTAAGCCAGAGGATATCATCGAAGCAAGAAAAGTTGTGCACGACGTATATATGGATGAGAAGATCCAGAAATATATCACTGAGATTGTGTTTGCGACTCGATTCCCTGAAGAATATGGGCTTAACAATTTGAAGGACATGATCGCATTCGGAGGATCTCCACGTGCATCAATCTCACTTGCAAAGGCATCAAGAGCATACGCATTCGTAAAGCGCAGAGGATATGTTTTGCCAGAAGACGTAAGAGCAGTTGCCCACGACATTCTTCGCCACCGTATCGGTTTGACTTACGAGGCAGAGGCAAACAACATGAACACTGATGACATCATCAACGAGATCATCAATGCAGTAGAGGTGCCTTAATTTACCAATTTACCGATTAAAGATATTTGGTGATGGAAGACAACAAAAAGGTAGACACTAGCGAACTTTTAAAGAAAGTCCGCAAAATAGAGATAAAGACGCGAGGACTCTCCAACAACATCTTTGCTGGAGAGTACCACACTGCGTTCAAAGGTCGTGGTATGCAGTTCGCGGAAGTTCGCGAATACATGCCTGGAGACGATGTGAGAAGCATCGACTGGAATGTCACCGCACGCTATTCAAAGCCATTTATCAAAGTGTTTGAAGAGGAACGAGAAATGACACTGATGCTCCTTGTCGATGTTTCAGGCAGCGACGACTTCGGAACAGCCGAACAGACAAAGAGAGAGTATCTGACTGAGGTGGCGGCAACAATCGCCTTCTCCGCAGCTACAAACAACGATAAAATCGGAGTCATCTTCTTTTCTGACAAAATCGAAAAATATATTCCGCCTCAGAAGGGAAAGAAACATATCCTCTATATTATCAGAGAATTACTAAGTTTCCAACCTACAAGTAGGAAGACAAATATTGATTTTGCACTCAAATACTTCACCAACATGGTAAAGAAGCGTTGTTCGGCATTCTTGATTTCAGACTTTATAGATGATAGCAACTATTCTGATTCACTTCTTATCGCAAGCAAGAAACATGATTTGGCGGCATTGCAGATCTTTGACCCTAGAGAAAAAGAGTTGCCTGATGCCGGACTAATCAAGATGAAGGATGCTGAGACCAATGAAGACATGTGGGTCGACACATCCAGTGCATCTACGCGAAGAGTGTACGAACAGTATGTAAAGGAGAGAGACGAATTGCTCGCACAAGGGTTTGCAAAAAGTGGTGTGGATTATATCTCTATCGCCACAACAGACGACTACGTGAAGTCGCTGATGAAACTCTTCAAGAAGAGAGCATAAAACATTGTAATTCATGAAATTTCACAGTATAGCCATAGTTTTTTTCTTATGCAATAGTCTTGTAGCTAGTGCCGCAAGTCTTACTGCAAAGATGGATTCAGCCCATATCGGAATAGGCCGTCAGACAGCTGTCCACTTGACTTTGACCCAACCAAAGGATCAGGACTTCGAGTTACAGGTGGAAAAAGACACCACTGGTAAGATTGATGTGGTAAAGTTAAAAAAGGCCGACACTACAGAAATGGGAGGCTCGCTTGAAATCAAGCAGGATGTGATCATAACATCGTTTGATTCAGGAAGTTGCGTCGTTCCTCCATTCAAATATGTCAATATCAAAACTAGAGAGACTCTTACTTCCGAGCCATTGGCATTGGAAGTAAACAACGACATTGAAATCAAACTTGATGAAGCCGGACAACCAGACTCAACAAGTGTCAAGGATATCAAAGACATCATGACACTTGGGTTCGATTGGGGCAAATTCTTCACAATCCTTCTTATCATTCTGCTTATAGCAGTGCTTGGATTCTTAGGCTGGAAATACGGATGGCCATATATCCAGAAGAAGTTAGCAAAGAAACAAGGAGAAGGCATTGTATTTGATGAGCCAGAAATCGTTTTGCCAATAGAGGTAGTGGCAATAAACAAGCTTGATGAGATAAAAGCAAAACGCATTTGGAAGGATTCAACTCGAATCAAAGAATATTATACTGACGTTACAGAAACTCTAAGAGAGTATTTCTGCAGGAGATTCAACATCAGTGCGATGGAGATGACATCAGATGAGATTCTTGACGAGTTAAAATACAAAACAGAAGCGATGCCAATTATCCCAGAATTGAAGAGCATCCTCAGCAAAGCCGATATGGCCAAATTCGCAAAAGCAATTCCTACAGAAGAGGATTGCGAAATGAGTCTTGCCAACGCTTACCTTATCGTAAGCAGAACAAAGCCTGTATATACAGAGCCTGCACAAGACAAGAAATCAAAAAAAGAAGAGGCCCCATTGGCAATAAACAGCAATTCAAATAATTTAGCATAACGACTTATGTTTACATTTGAATCACCACAATATTTATATCTGGCACTGATTATCATCCCAATTACGGCTTGGTATATATGGAGACGAAACAAACTGACAGCTAATCTGCAGGTTTCGACAATCAATCCATTCAAAGGAGCGCCTAAAAGTTTGAGATACTACATTCTCCACCTGCCTTTCGCGTTGAGAATGATATCTTTAGCATTATTATGCGTCATTCTTGCTCGACCTCAGAGTTCAGAGACATGGTCCGACCAGAATGTTGAGGGTATAGACATCATGATGGCAATCGATATCTCAGGATCAATGTTGGCGGAAGACTTGAAGCCAAACCGACTTGAGGCAGCAAAGACCATCAGTTCTGAATTCGTCAACAGTCGTCCGAACGACAATATCGGACTTGTTGTATTCTCAGGAGAGAGTTTCACTCAGTGTCCGCTTACAACAGACAAAGCTGCCCTTTCACAACTTTTTGGAGTGATCAACGAACAGATGATCCAGGCAAACGGTACTGCAATCGGACTTGGTTTGGCATCAGCTGTAAACAGATTGAAAGACAGCCAGGCAAAATCAAAAGTCATCATCCTGCTAACCGATGGTTCGAACAACACAGGTGAAATCGACCCGATGATGGCGAGTGATCTAGCCAAGACATTCGGAATCCGCGTCTACACTATTGGAGTGGGAACAAAAGGTATGGCACCCTACCCTTTCCAGACTGCATTCGGAATCCAGCGCCAGATGGTACCAGTTGACATTGATGAAAGCACACTTAAGTCGATTTCCGGCAACACTGACGGAAAATATTTCCGTGCTACGGACAACAAATCTTTGAAAGCAATCTACGAAGAGATTGACCAACTTGAAAAGACAAAGATCAGTGTGCAAGAATACAGCAAAAAGAACGAGGAGTATCTGCCATTCGCAATTGCGCTGCTTGGTGTCATGCTTCTTGAATTTTTAGTGCGCTATTTAGTAGTGCGCCACAACCCATAAGAGTAAGAGTATGTTTAGATTTGCAAATTCAGAATATCTTTATCTGCTTTTCGCATTGATACCGATGGCTGCAATTTTCGGTTATGCGATGTATCGCAGAAGCAGAAATCTGAAGAAATACGGAAACTATCAGATTCTAAAGCAATTTATGCCAGGCTACACAACTTGGAGATACTACTTCAAGTGTGCACTGTTTATGATTGCGCTTGCAGGAGCCATATTCGTTGCAGCACGCCCACAGTTCGGATCCAAACTTGAGATGGTGAAGAGAAAAGGTGTTGAGGTAATGATTGCGATGGACGTATCCAACTCAATGCTTTGTGAGGATATCAAACCAAGCCGTCTGCAGAAATCAAAACAGATGATCTATAAGTTTGTAGACGGAATGGAGAACGACAAACTCGGACTCATTGTGTTTGCAGGCCAGGCATTCACTCAGTTGCCGATGACAAGCGACTACAGTGCAGCTAAAATGTATGCATCCAATATAAGCACCGGTGTGATTCCGACACAGGGTACAGCAATCGGAGCCGCAATAAAAATGGCGGCCAATGGATTCAGCAGCAAGACAAACGTAGGAAAAGCCATTATAGTGATCACAGATGGAGAGAACCACGAAGACGACGCTGTCGAGCAGGCTAAAGCAGCATACGAAAGCGGCATACAGGTGCATGTGATTGGTATCGGTAAACCCGAAGGTGCTCCAATACCAGACGGACACGGAAGCTTCAGAAAAGATATAGACGGACAGACTGTCATCACTAAGCTCAACGAACAGATGGCCGCAGAAATTGCCGCTGCAGGTGGAGGTTTGTACGTCAGAGCGGACAACACGAACAATGCGTTGAAATACATACAGTCGGAGCTAGACAAATCTGCGAAAGGAGATGTGGAGAGCAAAGTCTACACAGATTTCGACGAGCAGTTCCAAACAATCGCATGGATAGTGCTTGTGATTCTTATTCTTGAGATATTCATCAGAGAGAGAAAGAACAAGTTCCTTTCTAAATTCAAACTATTTTAGGACAGTCTAATTAACATTGACCATGAACAAGACTATGACAAATAAATTGTTAGCGACTACAATAGTTACCCTTTTCAGTCTTCCTTCGTTTGCGTCAAACCCAGAGGATGAGTTCATCCGTAAAGGGAACGACAAATATGAAGCCAAAGACTTTAAAGGAGCTGAAGACGAATATAGAAAAGCATTGGACAAGAATGTAGGATCAAAAATCGCAAACTACAATATGGGCAACACCTATTACCGTAGAGACGAATATGATTCCGCATTAGAGAACTACAAGCAGGCGATAAGCGAGAAGAACAGCGACAAAGAAAACGCTGCCATCATGCACAACATAGGCAACACCTACCTCAAAAACAAAAAATATGAGGCAAGTATCGACGCCTATAAGAAAAGCCTTAAGCTTAATCCAGACGACGAAGAGACTCGCTATAATCTTGCGTATGCAAAAAAGATGTTACAGATTCAGCAACAACAGCAACAGAATCAGCAAAACCAACAACAGCAACAGCAGCAAGACCAACAGCAGGAGCCTCCTAAAGATGGAAAAGAGCAAGAGAATCACGATCAGAAAGACGATGCTCGCGAGGGAGAACACCACATGGACGAAAATTCAGCCCGTCAACTGCTAGAAGCCTTAGAGAGAGACGAAAAGGACAAGCAGGATGAAAGGATGAAGGAACAAATAAAGAATGCAAAAAAGAAAAGAATAGAGAAAGACTGGTAATAAAATACCAGAAATTTGATTATTTTTGCATTAATAAGAAAAAGGAAAGATGAAAAAGATATTAGCCATACTACTGACTTTAACTTATTTTAGTGTAATGTCAGTTTTCGCAGCAGGAGATGTTTCGTTCGTAGCGAAAGCAGATAATGTTGTGGCTGTAGGACAAAGGTTCAATTTGACATTCACACTCAACAATGCAGAATCAGACAATGTCCAGTTGCCGCTTGAATCATTATCTGACTTCACAATTCTGTATGGACCCCAGCAGTCAACTAGCCAGAGTTTCCAAAGCATCAACGGTCAGGTGACCAGAAACAGTTCTACAACGTACACATACGTGTTGATGCCAAAGAAAGAGGGTTCATTCACAATATCTTCTGCCAAGGCGACTGTCGGAGACAAAATCATTCGTTCCAACGCTTTGGTAATCAAGGTAATCAAAGGTGAAGCCAACGCTAACCAGAATGCGCAACAAGCACAAAGTTCAAGCAATGGCATGAAAATAAACGACGATGACCTGTTCATTCGCACAGAATTGTCAAAGACAAAGATGTACGAACAGGAGCAGTTTATCGCCACAACAAAGGTATACTACCGAGTCGCTCTACGTGGTTTTGACGATTACAAATTGCCTGAATACAAAGGTTTCATCTCTCAGGAGATCGAAGTGCCAGAAGCAAAACGTCAGAGCAAAGAGAATGTAAACGGAAAAGTTTACAACACATACATTCTAAAACAATGTGTTTTGATTCCACAGAAGAGTGGAAATCAAGAGTTGGAGAAAGGAAATATCACTGCAGTTGTCCAAGTGCGCGTACAAGGTGGCGGCGGCGGATTCTTCGGTGACATGTTCGCCTCTTATAGAGAGTTAAAGAAAAACCTTACTATCCCTGGAGTAAAGATCAATGTACAGGAATTGCCAAAGAATGGCAAGCCAGCTGATTTTAGCGGTGCTGTTGGTTCATTCTCAATGAACACTTCAATCACTCCAGAAGATGGATACAAGACAAATGATGCCATTACTGTCAAAGTGAAAATCAATGGTAGTGGAAACCTCAAGTATGCGAAGGATCCTAAAATCATCTTCCCAACCGACTTCGAGCTTTATGATCCTAAGGTCACATCCAAGATCAAAGCATCAGACGCAGGTCTGAACGGAACTAAAGAGATTGAATATCTAGCAATCGCGCGTTATCCTGGAGAATATGTCATTCCGTCTGCTGAATTCAGCTACTTTGACATAAAGAGCAAGACATATAAGACTCTAAAGACTCCAGAATACAAGATCAATGTTGAGAAGGGAGCTGAGACAGCAGACAACCAGACTGTCGTTTCAAACTTCACCAACAAAGAGAGCATCAAGTATCTCGGAACAAACGACATCCGTTTCATCAACACAAAGGATCTTACAACATATCCTAAGGACGACTACTTGTTCGGCTCGTTGGCATTCTATCTATGGTTTATCATTCCATTGGTGCTATTCGTCATCGCCTACCTATTCCTAAGAAAACTGGCAGAGGAAAACAGCAACATGGTATTGGTTAGAAAGAAGAAAGCTAACAAACAGGCATTGAAGAGATTGGCTAAAGCAAAATCATTCCTTGATCAGGAAGACTTGAAGTCGTTCTACGACGAGACAAGCAAAGCCATCACAGGATTCGTTGGTGATAAATTCAATATTCCACTAGCTCAGCAGAACAAGGAGGCAATGGAAGAGATCTTGAAGGAAAAGGGATTGAAGGAAGAGACTATTGTAAACTTCTCTGCAATGCTAGACACTTGTCAGTTTGCAAGATTCGCGCCAACAGCAGTGAAGGAATCTCCTTCTGATATCTACAACAACGCAATCGCACTAATCAACAGCATTGAAGAGGAGGTAAAGAAATGAAGACAATGAAAAATATAGTTCTATCCATCATATTGTCACTATCTGTATTCAGTGCATGGGCTGCAGCAGATAGCAGAATCATAAACGGAAACGCAGCATACTCAAACAACAAGTTTGAAGAAGCGATCTCCCAATATGAGGATTTATTGAAGACGCAGGAGAGTGCGGCTCTTTATTATAATTTAGGAAATGCCTACTATAAATCAGGCAAACTTGCACCGGCAATCCTGAATTACGAAAGAGCGATTCTGTTGGATCCAAACGACGATGATATCAAAAGCAACCTTGAGTTGGCTAAACTACAGACTGTTGACAAAGACGAGTCGGCTGTAGACCAGCTTGCCATCTCGGAATGGGCTCAAAGTTTTGTTGACATCTACAGTTCTAACACTTGGGCAAAGATGTCTATCATCTTTTTCCTTCTTACTTTGGCAGGAGCATCACTTTATCTATACGTCAAAGTGATGGCTGTACGCAAAATTGGATTTGTAGGAGCTATCCTAGCTTCCCTGATCTGCATCGTAAGTTTCTTCTGTGCAAAAAGTGCCAAGGAGAAAATCACAACTCACGAATATGCAATCGTGTTCACACCTTCTGTGACAGCGAAGAGTTCACCTAAAGACACTGCGACTGATGCGTTGGTTCTACATGAAGGGACAAAAGTATTGATAAAGCAGCAGGTGAAAGACTGGTATGAGATCGAAACAAGCGGCGGACACCGTGCTTGGATAAAAACCAGCGATGCAGAAAAAATTTAATTACGATTAAATGGTAAATAATGCGAAATGCTAAATGTGGGACACTCTCCATTTAGCATTTCGCATTTCTAATTTTGAATTTGATACTATGCACAACAATCTAAATAAATTAGTTGAACGATTCTTCAACTACGTCAAAATCAATACACAGTCCGACGAAAACACCCATACAACACCGTCGACAGCATCACAAGGATATTTCGCGGAAATGCTAGCCAACGAATTGGAAGAGATCGGACTTAAGGATGTCCATATCAGCCGACACTCATATGTCACTGCCACAATACCGGCAAACTGTGATTGCGACACTCCAACAATCGGATTCATCGCTCACATGGATACAAGTCCAGAGACATCAGGGACTAACGTCAAGCCTCAGGTGGTGAAATTTGATGGAGACACTCTCGTCATCAACAATGAACTTGGAATAAAGCTTGATGCAAAAGAATACAAAGAGC